>Ga0315312_1001020_pt1 | contig 24538 bp, 24 predicted proteins | sample TDP7_MG_FD_203629 | JGI IMG/M metagenome (GOLD analysis project Ga0315312, IMG submission 203629) | Freshwater sediment microbial communities from Lake Towuti, South Sulawesi, Indonesia - TDP7 | ecosystem: Environmental > Aquatic > Freshwater > Lake > Sediment | place: Indonesia: South Sulawesi... | reverse complement strand
TTTTTCATCGGATGCTATCCCGGTATCACACCTAAGATGAGGGAGTTCGTAGTTCAAACATTTGACAATTTCTTCAAAAAATTAAGCCCTCATTAGCTTGTCAACAAATATTGTTCAAGATCGTTGGGAATAATGATGGGGCCGTCATATGCTTTTTTTGCCTCTGACTTCACCCGATTAAGATCATTAAGTGCCTCAACCATCATCCCCACCAAAAACAATTTGCGCGCATTAGCTTTCTTAGCTATCTCGCCCGCCTGCCGAGGAGTGGAATGTCCAGTTATAGCCGCATCCTCTTCATCAAAGAATGTTGCTTCATGGATGAGAAAGTCGACATCCTTTGAAAGTTTGATTACTGGTTCGCAAGGCCGTGTATCAGAAGAATAGCATAAACTTAAATCTTTATGCTCATAACGTGTTACTACTGTGGGTGCTGTGTGGTCTGCTTTTTTGGAACTAACCCTTATGTCGTCGATAAAAATAGTTTTGTTCGGTTTTAAGCTATTAATTTCAACAGCAAGATTTTGAAGTCTTGTAAGCCTAAGTCTATACAAATCTAGGTGCTTTCGAAGCCTTTCGGTCTCAACCTGGGGACAAAAGATCTTCAGTTCTAATCCTTTAGATCCACCTTTGAAAAATAAATTTTCGGAAAACACTTGAAGGATGAAACCCCCTAACTGGCACATGTGGTCTGGATGGCAATGGGTAATAAGGATGTTTGTAGCATCTGTAGGTCTAAGCCCGATTGCCCTCAATCTTGAGATGGTTCCCTCGCCGCAGTCAACTAAAATCTTCGTTTGCGATGATTCTATCAAGAGAGAGGCGTTCATTCGCTTTAAAGTTGAGACTGCACCAGATGTCCCGAGGAAAGTGACTTTAAATCCCGTTTAGTCGACCCCCATCATTTTTTCTTCTATCTGTCGAGGCTGTCCCTTTTTGTCGCGGTTGCATCCGAGTTAACTTCTTTGATTTTCTGCTAATGCGTCAATCATCCAATCGCCTCATGGGCCGGGAGAGATACTTATAAGACGAACTCAAAGCTCCCCAACACGTTTCGGGTGTCCCTATGTCAAGTCTGATTTCGTCCGAGTTCAACTTTATCGCATAAACCTTCAAACCGGAATCCACCATCCTCTGAATTCCATCCGTAAGTTGCACCTCTCCGCCGACTCCAGGCTCGATGGACTCTAGAGCATCGAAGATCTTTGGCTTGAATAAGTAAATGGGCATTATCGCAAGAGTACTTGGTGGTTTCTCCGGCTTCTCAACCGCTCTCTTTATCTTAAACAACCCTTCACTCATTCTCTTTGCCTCTACCACCCCGTATTGCTTTGGATCCTCAACCTCCTGCACAATGAAGGTGAGGTCGGCGCCCAGCTTTGAGTGGGCCCTCATCAGCGTTCTCAAGTGATTTTGTCCGGGGGATATTATGTATGTGTCTCCAGCGTGAACCAAAAAATCCTCAGCTACGAAGGGCTTGGCCCGGAGGACAGCATCCCCAAATCCCTTCGGCTCGGGCTGATTTACGAACATGATTCTAGAGCTTTCTACTCTCCGATAGAATCCCTGTAATTCGCTGGCCAACTCAACCTTATTTTTATTTTCAAGGTAGCCGACGAAGTTGCCGTCTGGGGTGAAGTGGTCTTCTATAGCACGCTTTCCCCTGCCAACGACGAGGCAGAACTCTCGAAAGCCAACATCGTAGAGTTGCTCGAAAACCGCCTGAAGCATAGGCTTTAAACAGATGCTTCCGCTGTTAGCATTAGTAAATATGGGTAGCATCTCCTTAGGTAATTCCTTTGTTATCGGGAGCAACCTCGTGCCCCGACCTGCGGCGGGTATGATCGCTTGTCTAAACGTTGCTGACCCCTCCAAAAATTACAACTATAAAGTTTAAATATTTATGCCTTTGACAACTTTATAGGTGGGGATGAAAGCGATTTCAATTTCTGGGTTAGGCTATGTAGGCCTTTGTACTGCCGCCTGCTTTGCAAATAAGGGTTTTAAAGTCGTAGGTGTGGACGTAGATGAGGAAAAAGTAAAGCTCCTATCGGGGCGAGGATCCCCAGTTTACGAACCGGGCTTGGAGTCCATGCTTGAAAGGGCAGTTGAAAGGGGAATGTTCTTCCCCACAACTGATGTCAAGGCCGCAATAGATAGAAGTGACATTTCATTCATCACAGTCGGCACTCCGAGCAGAGCAGATGGAAGCATAGACTTGAAACATGTTGAGTCTGCAGCGCGGGACCTGGGCTCGGCCATGAAAGATAAGGCCAATTATCATTTAGTGGTGGTCAAGAGCACCGTCACGCCGGGTACGACTCAAAATTTGGTCAAGCCCCTTCTAGAAAAGTTTTCTCTCAAGTCCTGTGGGAAGGATTTCGGCCTGTGCATGAATCCAGAGTTCTTGCAGGAGGGCGACGCTATCCGAGGCGTGGTAGAGCCAGATAGGGTAGTAATCGGGGAATTCGACGAACGCTCAGGAAACATATTAGAAAAAATTTACCGAGACTTTCACCAAGAGAAGATGCCCCCCTTGATAAGGACGAATCTGTCTACCGCGGAGATAATAAAGTACGCCAATAACGCCTTCTTAGCCACGAAAATTTCATTCATCAATTTCATCGCTAGCCTGTGCGAGAAAGTCAAGGGCGCGGATGTGGACCTCGTCGCAAGGGCAATTGGGATGGACCACCGAATAAATCCTAAGTTCCTAAAAGCTGGAGCTGGATTTGGAGGCTCTTGTTTTTCAAAGGATATCAAGGCGCTGATGAGCTTCTCACGCAAATCAGGTTTGAAGTCCTCATTGCTGGAGGACGTTTTGAAAATAAACGAGAAACAGGCGATGCACATGGTCGAGCTGGCAAAACAAAAGTTAGGCGAATTGAATGGAAAACGCGTGGCAATTTTAGGGCTATCATTCAAGCCCAATACGGATGACATCCGGGGCGCTCCATCATTTAAGATCATAGGCCGCTTGCTCGATGAAGGGGCTAAGGTAGCGGTCTACGATCCGGCCGCGATGGACAACGCGAAGAAAACCTTTGGAGATCGAATAATCTACTCTTCTTCGCCCCTTGATGCATTGACCGATGCTGATTGCTGCATGGTGGTGACGGAATGGGCCGAATTTTTGAGATTGGTGCCAGACGACTTCAAAACGAGGATGAAAAATACCGTTGTCATCGATGGACGGAGGGGCTACGATCCCGAAGTATTCACTAAAGAGTTAGATTATGTGGCAATAGGGTTAGGTTGAAATAGGTTTGGATTTTTGTTTGAGCATCAGTCTGTAGAGGATAAGATATGCTGAGAATCAAATTATCCGGGCCGAGGCCTCTCAAGCATGTAATTCCCTTAATCCTGGTAATAATCTGTGTTGCATCAACTAGGTTCATCGACTCAGAGGCGGTCGTAACCCTCGTTTTTCTCGCCATGCTCGCCATCTATGTTTGGAGAAGGTATGACTCCAGGATATTTGTCGGAACAGCTCTTTTTCTTTTAGTATTATGCGCGGTGTTGTTAGCTAAAGGAAGCGAAAGTTCTGCAAATGAGGTGGCTATCCGGTCGTATTATTTCCTCGTCGTGGGCGTGCTCGGGCTATTCATCGAGTATCTGAGGGAAAAGAAGCATGAATGTTAAAATAAGAAAGCATGTCCACCTAATTTTTTTCTTAATCCTTTCCCTCGCCCTACTCAGCATTTTGCTCAAGCCAGGTTACATTCTTAGCCTTGACATGACATTCGGCCCGAACCTGAACTCGGATTTCTATGGTTTCAGGGATCCCGCTTATGGAGGAGAAATATCGCTCTCATCGTTGATCCAACTCTGCTCGTCAATCGTCCCGACTTGGGTCGTTCAAAAGGTGATCTTGGTACTGATCTTCTTCCTCTCCGGGATTTCCGCCCACTCTTTAATCGAAACGAAATCGAGGGTACCAAAGTACTTCGCGGGTATTCTTTACATGATAAACCCGTTCATCTATGTCAGACTCCTCGCTGGTCACTGGGTAATTCTACTTGCCTATTCCGTTACCCCATTCGCAATCAAGTACTTCCTAAAATTCCTTGATGACCCCTCGAGGCAGAACATCCTCAAAACCATCGTCCCTCTAGCTTTCATCAGCACCAGCAGTCACGTTTTGGCCCTAAACTTCCTCGCCTTTTTGATCATCCTTTGTTTCAAGGCGGCAGAGCCCAAGTTCAAGATAAAAAAGGTCATCCCGAGAGTGGCCCTGCTTGCCCTGATGTTTTTGGCTATAAACGCTTACTGGCTCATCCCGTTAGCGACGGCCAAGGAATCCTTGGTGCAACAGATAACCGAGCGTGATCTATTCGTCTTTGCCCCCCGGGGAGAAGGTCTGAGCACTCCCTATTCCCTAGCCACCATGTATGGCTTCTGGAGGGGAGGCTACACCTACACAAAGGACATCTTCCCTGCCTGGCACTTGTTCTTCATCCTTATCCTCTTACTAGCCATTCACGGCTTTATCTCCAACTACAAGGACAGGAAAGCCCAATCACTCGCAGCAATTGGCTTGATCTCGTTCCTCCTCGCTATGGGTGCACTTGGCCCCCTTAGGCCGCTTTTCGAAAACTTCACTATCCTGCGCGGTTTTCGCGACTCCCAGAAGTTTGTTGGGCTGCTCGTGCTTGCATACGCATACCTGGGGGCCCTAGGGGTGAACTCCCTGCTAAGCCGCTTCAAGCAAAATAATAGGAAGATTCTAAGCATCTTAATCGCCGCAACCGCCATAGCCACGCCGATTGTATACAACTTCACCCAGTTCGGCTTCTGGGGGCAACTTCAGCCCACCGATTACCCGACCGACTGGTACCGAGCCAACGAGATCCTCAACGCCGACAACCAAGATTTCAATGTCCTGTTCCTACCTTGGCACCTGTACATGGACTTCAGATTCGTTCCCAACCAGGACAAGCGGATAGCGAATCCAGCGAGAGTTTTTTTTGACAAGCCCATCATCTACGGCCAGAACCTAGAAGTCCCTGGAATCTACACCCAATCCACCAATCCTGGACAGCAATATGTGGAGTCAATCCTCTCAAGCGGAAGCATCTCAGGGGAGAACCTTAGGCCCCTGAACGTGAAGTACGTCATGTTGGCCAAGGAGATGGATTGGGCCCGGTACCACGACATGATAGATAGGAGCGACCTAGAGTCGGTCTTCGACAGCGAGAACCTGGTGCTCTACAAAAATCCCGAGCAAGTATCGAGATTTTATAAGGCCGATGAGCTCTCTCCCGGAGCACTCAAGCCCCTAGATTACGAGCCCATCTCCCCGGTAAAGTACGAGGTGGAGAGCTGTAACGAAAAGTACACTATTTTCGTTCCACCAAACCTAGATTCGAGTGATTGGGCGTTGGACGGGGAGGAGGCGCCTGCGGGCTTTTATGCGACTTGGGAAAGCCAGGGAGGGAAAATAGAGTACTCCCGTTTCAAGACATACGAGATCTCATACTTCATCTCGCTTCTTTCCGTGGCAGCAGTTGTGATAGGCTATGTTATCCTCTGGAAGCGATCCAAAGATTATGGGAATGGGGGAAAACTAAAAATTAGATAAGATTGTTCAAATGTGATGAATTGCCACACCCTGTCCTCCACTTCGCCATCCCATTCTCCGTGGCCATCGCGTGCGGGGTGAGCCCCAAGAAGTCCTTCCTCTTCGGCTTCATCGCGGTGTTGCCCGATTTCGACATTATCTTCGGCGTGCACCGGTCGGCCATGCACAGCATCCTCGTTCTCCTGCTTACGCTGGCAATCGCATTATATTTCAAATCCATGCGTTCGAAGGGAAATTTTGGCCTGACCTCGCTCGCCCTTCTAAGTCACCCGGTCTTGGACCTCTTCGACGGCTTCACGCCTATCCTCTGGCCCCTGCTCAATTGCTCGATATACTTCAAGGTGAGCCTCGCCCACTTAAACGCCGAGCTATTATCATCCCCAGTTCTCTTTCCAAAAGGTAGTCCCGTGCTTTATCTACCGCCCGCTTGGCAGTTGGCCGCGTCTGCAATTGTGATCATCGTGGGCATAGCAATACGCTTAGCTTGGACATCTCGGAGGTTATGAAGCTTGGTAAACCCAACTCGGCGTGAAAGGCGTCAGCTATTCGTTAGGTTACCCTTTTCTTCCTAGGTTCGCCTACTCGGGTTTTCCCTGCCTCTCTAACCTCGCTCGCCTGAGTCTCGGATCTAACCTCGACTGGCTCGAGCGAAGGCGTCGTTGCCATCGTCCAGCCTATCCATCCTACTATTCCGATCACGGCGAAAGCGGCTATCGATACTACTATCGCGATAAGCTGCCAGCCGTAGCCTAGGTAAAAAAGTAATAGGTAGACTATAGCTATGATAACGCTGGTAAGCATTATGCCCGCCCCAATCGCGCGATCTTTCAACTTTATCACCTCAAAATATTACAACTGAAAAGTTTAAATATATTATGGTACCTTTAAAAACGAGAAGGGCAGAACTTTGAGGCGCTATCTTACTGTATAAAAATCTTTTACCCTTACCATATCTCCTGGAAGAAATGTAGAAACTTCGTAAATGGCTGTATTTTCAGTAGCTACAATACTGTGAAGGGTTTTCGGTTTAACTTTGATCTCCGATCCTTTCTTGAATTTCTCTGGAGCTTGGTTTTCAAATTCGATATAGCACGAGCCGCTTAGTATATGCAAGGTTTCTTCTCTTCGCTCATGATAATGAAGCGAAGTTCTATAACCGCCTAAAACATAAAGAATTTTTGCAACCCCATCATCAGTGAGACTTAAAACCTTCTCAAACCCCCATGGTTTTTCAATTCGTCCCTCAAATTCTTTTCTTGTTTTTTCTAAATCTTTTACCGTATCAATCGAAGCCCAAAATGGGACATCTTCTTTATAATGAATCAATTGGTTTTCCTTTGCAAGCTTCGGAAAAAGCTTTTTTTCCAAATCGCCAGTTATGAATTCACTAAGTAATCCTAAAACGTCTTTTGAAAAACAATAAAATCCACCATTTATGTAATAATCAAGCGTTGGCTTTTCTTCGAATGATTCAATGAATTTATCACCCAATGTTGCGATCCCATAAGGACTTGGCATTTTTGTCACAAACATTGAAGCTAAACAATTCGAACCTTCAAATTCCTGCTTCATGCGTTTTAGATTCAAATCTGTAACTATATCTCCATTGCTTACCATCACATCTTGGTTTGTTTTTTCCATTCCCAAGCGAACTGCATTTAATGTTCCAAGAGGTCTGCTCTCAATTATGTAATCAATTTTTAATCCTCTATATTCAGAACCATACCTTTCCTCAATTTTTTTACTTAAGTAACTAGTAAGCAGAATTACATGATCAAATCCGGCACTCTTGTAATTAAATAATTGTTTATCTAAAATTGTGAGGCCATCTTTTATGTCAAGCAAAACTTTAGGTGAATTAGGCTCGAACGACTGAAGACGCTTTCCATATCCTCCACATAGAATCATTCCTATCATGAATACATCTCCATCAAACTGATTATACCCGTCCCAATCGTGCCCTCCTCAGACTTCACTCAAAATTACAACTGCAAAGTTTAAATATGTTAAGGTATTCTAAAAACAAGGAGGTAGGCTCTTGAGGAAATGGAACAGAAGCCATATTTTATTATCTGTTTTTATAACTTTTGCAATAGTCCTCATACTAGTTCTAATTCCACAGGTTGAAGCGCTAAAAATCGAGATGATTGAGCCTGGGCCTAAAGTTTTAGGGGGGTGCATGAGCTTCTCGATCAAGATAACCGTTGAAGAACTTGAGCTTCTGCCCATCCAGAGCGTGAACATGCAGATACGTAATGTTGAAAATGATGCTTATTCCCTAAGCTGTGAAGGCCTTCCTCTCTTTGAAGAAAATAAAACCTATTTCACCGATGGAGGCATCTTGATCGTTGGGGCGAGGCCTGAGGAGAACTGGCAATATGGATACGGCTACGGCTATGTGAGTTGGGAGAATGTTGGCTACTACTGGGGTTATGGATACGGCTACGGATATGGAGGGATAGGACCAACCTCGATTACATATGATGTTACTTGGTTCTCACTCCCAACATGGCCCAGCGAAAACTATGAGGTTAGGGTCGATGTCATCGCTGACGGCACCACCTTCCTAAAAAGCATGATCGTAGCATTAGAGAGCTTTTTGCCTCCAGCTGAAATAATCGAGAGCATATCACCTCCCGCATCAATACCCACCATTATTGCGGGCGAGGAGAACTTGGTCACTGTAGAGAACGTCGACATAGACAACCTCTCGATCCTGACAAAGGAGAACGTGGAAAATGTTAGAATAACTATAATGCAGCTTACCGCGAGCCCACCGGCACTGGTTGAAAATGCTCCCGACATCGCGTATCGCTACCTAACAATAATCGCGGAGAACATCATAGACCCTTGGACAGAGAATGTCAGGATAAGCTTCAGAGTGGAAAAGACCTGGGTAGCTTCGCAAGACATCGACAAGGATACTGTCACATTGTATAGGTATAGGTGTGATCCGCTTGCTGTTGGTTGGCAGTCATTGCCGACTACGAGGTCAGGTGAAGACGACACCTATTTTTACTATTTAGCAACTTCGCCGGGGCTATCTGTATTTGCCATAACTGGCGAGCGCGTTACTCCGCCCCCTCCACCGCCTCCTCCGGTGCGGTACGGTGTCTCGGTCTCCATCTCGCCAAGCTACTTAAGCGGTTTAGCTGGCGCGAGTCTCACCTATACTGTTATCGTTACGAATACCGGCAACGTCTCGGACATCTACTCCCTAACCGCTACGGACAATGCTGGATGGTCGCCAAGCGTCTCGCCTGTATCGTTATCGCTTGCAGCAGGGGAATCGAGGACTGCAATACTTAGTGTCACCATACCTGAGAACGCGGAAAATTGCACGCGCGATAACATAATCGTCACCGCAACCTCCCAGAGTGATTCAACTATAAAAGATAATTCAAGCTGCATAGCGCATGCTTGGTTCGGCTATAAGGTTGGAGTGTCAATTTCGCCGAGCGAGAACAGTGGGGCACCCGGAGCAACTCTTACTTTCACTGTAACGGTCACAAACTCAGGTACCTTTGTGGACAATTATGATTTGACGGCAAGCGATAATGTGGGCTGGAAACCGACGCTTTCTGAGAACTCGCTTAAGGATGTGCAACCGAATGAAAACAGGACTGCAACGCTTAGTGTCACCATACCTGAGAACGCGGAAAATTGCACGCGCGATAACATAATTGTCACCGCAACCTCTCGGACTGACATCACGGTAAGCGACTCTGGCACATGTGTCGCACACGCCAAGGTAGTCCTGCCCGCGGCTAGGTTCGAACTTAGTAACCTCATCATTAGCCCTGTAGAGGTCTGGGTTGGGGACCCCGTCGCGATTAGCGTGGAGGTGACAAATGTTGGGGATCTAATGGGGGATTATAGAGTAATCCTAAAAATAGATGGAGCGATTGAGGCTACTCAGACAGTCACTGTCGACCCTGGGGCTTCCGAAACAGTAACATTTACCGTAGTGAGGGTGGAGGCGAAGACCTATGATGTTGAGGTCGATGGATTGTTTGGTTCATTTACCGTATTATCACCTCCTCCTAGGGCTTGGCTTGTAATGTTTTTGGCGATAATAGCGGTTGTTTCCGTTGCCCTAATTTTATTAAAGAAAAAATTGGGAAGGCCTGCAAAGAGGTCTGAAGAAAAGAAACTCAGGAAATACTCGGAAGAGGTCAAAAAAGGTATTAGACAATAGAAGGTAGGGAGAGTAGACGAGTGTACTTTTTGGTTGTGGAAAATCAGACAAATATCGAATCTCTGATCAAGGCCAAGGCGGCGGCGGAGGGAGGGTGATCCCCTTGAATCCGGGGGCCGTCCTCGCTGTACACAGCTACAAGGGCGGGACCGGCAAAACAATGATCTCCATGAATCTAGCGGCGATACTTGCTAAGCAGGGCAAAAACGTGTGCTTGATCGACCTCGACCTGCGCGCTCCAAGCCTCAGCACAACATTCGCCGCGGACGGAAAATATTGGATAAACGATTTTCTCTCAGGCAAGTGCGAGCCTACGGACATGTTGAAGGATTTTTCAAATGAGAAGAGCACAGATGGTAGGTTGCTCGTGGGCTTGGCCAACCCATCGATGGACGCGATACGCGAGATCGTGACCAACGATAAGCGACGAGAGATGGAGGCGTTACGCCGACTGTTCTCGCTTAAGGAGTTCCTGCTCAATAACCTAGCCTCGGACTACGTGCTCATCGACACCAGCCCTGGTCTGAGCTACGCGAGCATAAATGCGGTCACGGCTTCCGACCTAGTGCTGGTGGTCTCGACCTGGGATGCTTCGGATATCACGGGCACCCAGAATATGATAGGCGAGCTGTATGACCTGCTCGAGAAGCGGGCGATCGTAATCATGAATAAGATTCCCGAGCAGTTGATAGTAGACGAGAAGAAGAAGAAGGGGGAGCTGGGCAATCGGTTCAAGAATGTGTTCAAGATACCAGTGCTAGACTTTCTGCCCTGCCACTGTGACGTCCTGAGGCAAGAGCGAGCGACGATAATGGCGCTCGATAGGCCCGACCATCCGTTCTCGAAGAGCTTGGTCGAGATCGCTGAAAAGTTGGAATGGGTATGGCATATGCGGAGGAAATTGCTAAGCTACCGAAAGCCACGAAGGAAGCACTAATAAAAGCCTAGGGGTTCGTCATCGATTGCATCCTCCGCCCAAACCCAAAAATCGAATTTACTGTGGCTGGTACCCTCCAGTCGAATCTGACACCATCGGATTTTTTCCCATTAAAAAAGTGGGGTCGCCTAGCTTGTAATTTTCGTTTGAACTAATGTGCAAGATTTGAGCAGGAATTGGGCAATAACAATGCAATTTCTGGGCGTAGTTTTTGCCCACATTTGCAAGTAAAATCAAAGCAAGAATTGGGCAAAGATTAGGCAAAAATCAAAACACTCTGGAGCTCTCTTCGTTTGAATTTGAAAATCAAAGTGAGTAAGGAGAAAATCGGAGAAAAGGGGATACTTCCACCTTGTCGGTGCTGATAAAAAGACCCTAAGCTTTCCTTTGAGATAGCTATCTTACCAAGACTTTCTCCAGCTCTTTTATTATCTTGGCTACTTGGGCACCCTTCTCCGTCATTGAATACTTGACGCTCCTGAAGCGGTCTGCCTGTACCTCTCGTCTCAATATTCCCAATTCCGTCAATTCCTGGAGGCGTTGAGAAGCAGTTGTTGGGCTTCCTATGATCTCTCTGAGTTCGGTGAAACTCATCCCCTTCTTATCGACCAATGCACGTAAGATCTTAGTTTACTAAGTCTATCAATCATGAAATCGGTGATGATCTGGTTGAACGGTAACACTTCATCCGCGCCGAGCCTCTTTGCCTCCTTTATCTCCGCCTTGTGCGAAACCAGAGCCAGCACGAGCAGGCTTATCCCGAGTTGGACCTTGAGCTCGCCGATGGCCTTCGGCGTCCGCTCGATTGTCGGGAAATCCCGCACCGTTATGATTACGGCCTCAGCTCGCCCTATGCCCGCCCTCTTGAGCTCATCCGGGGAGCTGAAATCCCCGCAGAACGCGCTGTAACCATTCCACCTGAGCGCTTCGACCTTGTCCGCATTTCTTTCGATCACCGCGACCTCTGTGCAGCGGCATTTCAACTTGCTCGCTATGGCAAATCCCACGTCCCCGCAGCCCAGCACGAGGTACAATCCGCCGATTTCCATCGCATCTAACCTCCACTTTTCCGTCATATCGGCAAGACCTTCCCGCACCTATAGCACTTGTACATAGCATCCCCCAACCTATACCTCGAATTTTTCAGAGGTCCAACCGTTGGGCGAAGAGAACAAATGCGAAGAACTAAAACTTCCAGGCAAATTTTACGGCAAGCCTGTTTACGAAATCCCCTTTGTCGCTAAGGCTTTAGAATATCTGAATTCGGCAGAGGACTGGAAGCCACTTCAGTTTAAAGGAAAAATCGAGGTTGATCAAGCTCTGTCCTGCGCGCTGAGAATAAAGCTTCCAAACGGAATTCAGTTCTATCTTGGGAAGATAAGAGCATATTCTGGGTTTGCCCAAATCGCAATAAGGCAATTTTTCGCCTTTTTCGATCATTAAAGGAGAATAACGGTCGGCAATAGATTGGGCTTCGCGGCAGGCAACATCCACTATTGGCAAGGTACAACCAGCGCGTACTACGGCGGTGGGAAGAAGTTCTGCATGTACGAGTTTCCAACGTGGGAATCGGAGCTGGAAATCAAATCATGCATGGTCACGGACGCCAAAAAAGTGCCATGCCTTCGTTCTTTTTTATTCTGCCCTAAATTTAAATGGAAATTCAACTTTCCCGCTGCGAAAACATTCCGCCTTTTTCTCATCGCTTTGAGCTAAACACTTAAGAAAAAGCGGATTTAATTCTCCTTAGCGCTCTGGAGATCCTGGTTCGCTGAAGGTAGATCAAAGTCGTGAGAAGCACAGCTATCGGCAGGATATTCACGATGATTGTTATGAGGTCTTCTGGATATCTGCCTTGAAGGATTATCCCTGCGCGCTTTTGGAGGGCCCAAATCCCAAGCCCGGCACCAATAGCCAAGAAAAGCGAAATAATATCTTTTACGATAAGGCTCTTCTTTGAGAGCAAATCGGAAAGATCTTTTTTTAAAGTATCTTTCTCCTCGTCTGGAAAATTTAGCAGGATGAGATAGGCGATGCTAATCCCGGTAGCTTTGTAAAGCTTCACCCTTCTATCGCCGCGTTCTCGCTCAACTTTCTCCACGAGCCTGAGCTTCTCCAATCGGTCAAGATGGTAGCAAACGGTTGAGGGAGCGATGTTAAGATCGCGAGCTAACTTCCTCACAGATTTCTCTGTTTTGAGGGACTGGATAATCGTCCTTCCGGTGCCTTTGGCTAGCTCGACCAAGGCGCTTATCCCTTCTTCATCAATGACCAGGATACGGGACATTTTTTTTCCTCGTTCGAATTTTTTCGAACAATTTAGTAAGATTTATAACGTATTCTTAAAAAGTTTTCCTCGGTGAATATATTGCGAAAAATTCAAGCGGTCATAGTTTTAAGTGTTTCGATTTTAGCTGCTGTTTCAGCGATTTCGTTTACTTTCGCTGGATCTGAAAGGCTCATTGAGCCTTCCATTTCTCTCGCAGAACTACGTGAGCGTCTCCCGGACGTTGAAGTAAAAATGGAGATTATATCGATAAAGGATCCGGGGGTTATTGAAGTATATGGTTCAGACACACTCAAGATCTATCGATTCGGTGGCCCTCCTGAATTCGGTAGCGAATTGGAGAGACAAAAATGGTTCGAGAAACTTGGCGAACTCGCCAATCTATTAGAAGGTCCAGATGTCCCATATTGGGGTGACCCGGTTGGAGGGCACGGTGTTGGTTACGATGGTTATTATTGTGTTGACTTTGCATACAACATGAGCTTTACAGAGGACATGATGGTTGAGATCTTCAAAGCAGTTAATGAAGCGGCAAAAAAGATAGGATTCGAAAGGTTAGTACCTATATCCTTTGGGCGAAGTGGTCCAATTGAACTAAATAATCGGGCCGCTGTTTATCGACCCATCATCGGAGGGATACAGATCCAAAATAGAGATTTAGGTGTTACGATAACCTCAACGCTGAGTTGGTCGGCAGTAAGAAGCGGGGTAAATGGATATGTCGTTAGTGGACATATTGGTTACAATAGGCCATTACCTAATGGGTCGACGATATATCAACCGACTTATCCTAACTATCCTGCCGGGGTGGTGAGAGCTGTTCCCACCTCCCCTTATTATGCCGACGCCGCATGGGTTGAATACAGCAATGTGGCCCCAAAAATTTATCTTACCTCGAGCTTGATCGTTTCCGTTAATTTTTATCAAGAACCATCCGTTAATTCCACCGTTTATATGTCAGGTATAGCATCAGAGCTTGTAAACGGGGTAGTCAGGTATGTGAATAGAGACACAAATAACCATCCTTATTTCAAACCACTTTATCGTCAAGCATACGCTACCTATCCATCAGCCGGTGGTGATAGCGGCGCTCCAGTTTACATCCCCACCCAGTATGGGCGAGGGATAGTTGGGGTTCATATAGGACGTGAGATAATAAATGGTGAGTCTCTTGCCATCTTCTCGCAGACTTCAGGGGTGAGAGATGAGTTGGGTGCTGTTCCGCTAACCACATGGCCATAAATTAACAAACAAAAAATTAAAATGTCCCCTCCTAAAGTGCTGGTTCTTACCCAAGAGGATACCGATGGAATTTGTGCGGCGGTAATTGCGAAAGCAGTTTACCCGGATGCTAAAGTCGATTTTACAGTTTTCAGCGAACTCCCGTCGAAGCTGCACGGGCTCTCGGGCTATGATCGCCTTATCATCCTAGACCTGAGGCCGAATAAGGAGCAAATGGGGGAGGTGAAGCGGGTGCTCGCTAAGATCTCGAAGACTTGCAGCATCATCTACATCGATCACCATCCATTCCCACGTGGGATAACAAGGAAAGACTTGGCGGCGTGCGATGCAATAGTTCACAGGACAAACGCTAGCACATCTGAACTCGCCCTGGAATTCTTTAAACCTCCATCCTCCCACGAGTTCATCGCAGTACTCGGGGCGATTGGGGATTATCAGGAGCACACTCCACGGGTGAAAAAGTTGATCAAGAAGTATAGTGCGAGGAAGTGCTATCCTGAGGCGATCGTATACCTGGACCAAGTCTTGAGGGTAATCGATGGTCCATTCAGGCAGTGGGTGATCGAGGAGCTCGCGCGAGGAAAGTGGCCCCACGAAAATCCCTCTGAGGAAGAAGGATGCAATCAGGGCGCTGAAGCACCGAACGATAATCGAAAATCACATAAGGGGAAAGTCTAGGAAGGTCTGCAAGCATGTGCTCTTCGCGTACACCGTGCCCTTTAAAGCCTATTGGTTTGCCGCCGAGCTTCTGGTCGAGCTTCTCGGCACCGAGGTGGGCCTAGCGAGCTATAAAATGGGTCGCCTGCTTTATTCACTATCCCCAACTTTACCCTATTTTTTTAGTTTCGATAGATTTAAACCTAACTTGAAAATCAAAAGCCATGCGAAATATAAGCTTGAATTATACGGCTTTTTTGCTTTGAGTGGTGCGGCAGGCGGGATTTGAACCCGCGCTACGAGCTTCGCCCAACGTGTGGCAGGCTCGAGTCCTTTTTGGAAGCGCCTTCGAACGCTTTAACCAAGCTAGACTACTGCCGCACAGATGAAATTCGAGGGTATGGTAAATTAAAGTTTTTCCACCTCAATCAATTATGGCGGCAAGCAATTGTCCGCCCACGAGGGCACTGATGGTGAAAACAGCGACAGCTATGAGAAGTCCTCGGGCAATCATGACTCGTTTTGAAAGCTTATCATCTCCGAGCTCGATTTCCGCCGCGTAAGATATCAGGATCACCACGAGGGCCGCCACGTAAAGCCCGAGCGCGAGGAGGAAGGCAGCCGGGGAGGGTGAGGCACCGGCGTTCAAGAAGGAGGCCGTAGGCTTTGACGAAAGTATCCCTTGCAGGCGCGAGGTGACCGCTGCTATTAGGGGGGCGAAGAAGAGTGCCACCGAGCGCATCGATGTCACGACTTCCCCCAGCGACTTCTGAATATCCGCTTCGACCTGTTTCAGCCCGTTCAGATGATCCGACATTCGGAGGATTGCGTCCCCCGCAGCCTTTGTGCTCCGCTCGATGATATCCACCAACATGCGCAACGTATCTTGAATGGTCCTAGAATACACATGTTTCAATGCCCCTTGCTCGGCGTCGAACAGCGCCGCTCGTAGTCCCATGCCCCCAAGTTTGATGTTGTTCGATGCACGGAGGAACACGTCTGCGATTATGGTCCCCCGCATGGCGATGGCGACGCGCTCAAACGCGCCTTCTGCCGGGCGCCCTTCGGTTATCTGATTGCCGAGCTGCACTAGCGAGTCGCAGAATTCATCCTCCATTTGCTTGACGGAATTGCGAATTTCGTAAGCTCTGACGGTGGTGAGGTGGAGGTATGTGACGATGCTTAAAATTATGCCCCAAAGTATGGAGAGCGAGCAAATGGTATCCGGAACTTTTAGTCCAAGCCCTCGAATGATCGCCGGACTGGACGCCGCGAGCCCGATCACTCCCGCTAACATCGCTGCCCGAGCGCGATTTGCTTCGTTCGGCACCTCGGGAGGCGGAAATGCCGCAGGCCTCTTCGCCAGTGCCCACCTACTCAGCCCCCAGACCGCGGTGGGCAGAACGGCGCAGTAGATGATGAAAACTTGCCATGTGCTCGCGCAGATTCCGATAGCCGAAAGCACGGGCAGTACCGCAACCAGGACGAGCGGTAGGAGCACTCCTATGCTGTAGATCATGAGGGTCGGAAGGTGGAGTCCAGCTGCGAACCTCTGCATTCGCTCACGCATACCCTGCAGGCTGATATCTAGGGCTTTGTCGAGGACGCTCAAGCGGCGCACCTCGGAGCGCTCGAGCACAGAACTCCTGATGAGATGGAGCGAGCGCTTCAGATCGTCGCACCATTTCCCCCAAAAATCCGCGAATTTAAGTAGGGCCTCATCCACGCTCACATGCACGCGCAGGCCGGCGTTCCAGAGTTGTTTTCGTAGGCCCCTTCCCAACGCCCCTTGAAGATTTTCGACGGCAAATTGGGCGGCCCTCTCCAAGTTCGGCCTCACCTTCATCGCCATTGCCATGTAGCTGACGAGCATCGGCGCCTCGCCCATGCCCAAAAACCGCTCCCGCTCCGCCCGCCACCTCGGATACCAACCCACTGATACATACGCGAATATGGGCAGGACGGCTGCAAGCGCTAGGAATAAATGTGAGCCGCCGAGGAGCATGCCGGCAACTGCGATGATGAAGGTAAACAAAGCGGCAGAGATCGCGAGCGCGACCACTTCCTCGGGTTGAACTGCAATCACTGTGAATTCTAAATTTTCACGGAGTTCATCGGGCGCGCGCTGGAGATTTTTAACCATCGAAAACCTGCCGGCGACATGGCAAAACTTCGCGTATAACTTATCCAACGGGGTCATTTCTGAGCGACGATGGGCAAGCGGCAAGCTATGTCACCTAGGAACTTCCTCTTTAAGCCAATCCTGCCAGCGCTGAAAGGTCTCACGATAATCGACGGTCTTACGGAGCTGCAGTTGTTCTTCAAGCAGCTGGTGGAGGACATTGTTTGATCGGATGACGAACTCAGCTTCAAGCAACTTGGGGATGCCGAGTTCAGCCGATGCTTTGACGAGGGTCCATTGGACACGGGCGCGCAACTCTAAGTTATGCATCACCTCGGCATGCTTTATTCCCCACTTCCGCGCAATCGCTGCCATGAGCTGCGAGGATCTAAGCCTCTTTGTGGGTTTGAGTTGGTCATCACGTTGGTCGTAAATCATCAGGTCGGCGAAACCACCCTTGACCATTGGATCGACTTTCCAGTCCTTGCCGACCTCGGTGACCTGCACAACCCTTCGGACGCGGCTGACGCTGCCCCCGGGCCTAATTGGGGCCGCCACGATGATCGCGTCGGTCGCCTTGAAAGAAGTGGGCGGGATGCCGAGATCGTAAACTACGCGGTCGAAGACATCCCTTGTAGTCGCGCCATGGATCGTCCCCATCACGGAATTGCCTGCAGCACCTATGCGCATGGCCTCGTAGAGCGATTTGGTTTCCTCTCCACGCACCTCACCGATGACGAGCACGGACTCGCCGAGCCGAAGCGCCGCGCGCAGCGCATCCTCAGCCCTTAATTCAGTTTCAGACCCTGCGACTGCTGACTGCACATGAAGGCTCTGAATTTTGAAGCCGAGGGCCTGAAGTTTGGCAATCGGGAGCTCTAACGTGTCCTCGATCGAGATTATGCGAAATTTCTGAGGAATCTCAAGCATAAGCGAACCCAACAATGAAGTCTTGCCCGCACCCCGACTACCTGCTATTAACATTGAAGCCTGGGAGTCTACGAGCAAACTCAGCAGGCCAGCGGCTTCGGGCGTGAAGAATCTATTGCGCACGAATTGAGGGAGGGTCCAAGGCGTCGTCTTGTGCCTGCGCAACGCGAAAGCCACACCCTCAGGACTCAGCGGACGCCCTATGGCAGCCACCCTCGCGCCGAATTCCGGCAAGTTAAGGTCGAGCACAGGGTCAGCCTCGGAAAATGGTCTCCCGCTGACCGCACGAAATCTCGAGCTGAGAGATTCCGCATCCTCCTGTGTTAGATAGACATTGGTCAGGCACTCCTCGTGATCGCCGTGGTAAAGGTGTACAGGGGATTTACCCAAGGGGGCATCGATGTAGATGTCCTGAACTCGGGCGTCGGAGAGCATGGTTTCCAGTGCCCCCAGCCCGACGCTGAACTTGGCCAAGCATCCGGCGAGCGTTTCGACATTTTCCTTTGTGATATCAAGCTTGCCCTCCACCGCAAGCTTCGTCATCAGCCTGGCGCTCAGGCGCCTAATCCGCCCCCGGGCGTACGATAGGTCTGAAAGATCCATTTCCTCGGAGCCACGGTTCAACAGCAGTTCACGCGCCCTGTTGAGCAACGTCAAGTGCTCCGGGGGCAACCTGTACTCCGGCAGGATGAGGAAGTAGAGGTGCTGCAATCCACTGGGCAGGCGGTAGATGCGGACCTCGCTCCCCTCGAGGTTATATGCATCGACGAGTTTGGCCCCGGCAGGTGGTTCCATCGCGATCCTCGATGTGGAGAAACGTGGCTTGATGAGGGGCGTTATTAGTTCAGCATACCCCTTTCGGCCCCGCTTCCCGCCGCTCACGAGCTTCACATGCTCGAGGGCTTCGAGGGTCGGTTCCAAGGCCTGTTTAAGAAAATATCCTCGGCACTTTTTGCACTTTTCAGCCCCGCGCTTTGCCTGCGCTCGAACATCTGCCGATAATAACATCATGTCATTGTACGCTTTCCGAGGGTGTCCGGGCAGCTCCTCGATTATGCCCTCGACGAGCTGCTTCCGCTCCGCCTCGCAGCGCCCGCAGTCGCCCGTCACTAGGAATTTGAGCGGCCAGTAGCGACATTCCTCGTATGCGCGCGCGAGTTCCTTGAGCGCTTCCAAGCTCGGGCCGCGGTATTCGCGCTCGTAGAGGGGATCGGCTAGGACCACAGCATCGATGGCGGGATCCTCGGCTAAGCTCTTGATGACTTCGCGCATGCAGGCCTCGGATTGCTCAATTGAGGCCCCGTGCTTGCAGCCGTTGCACTTGAATTTCAGCATCCTCTCTCGGCCGATCGAAATCGATGTGGACTCGCAGCCCATGGCCCTCCCTCTACTTGAAATTCTTCGTAGGTGGCGCGCGATGGTGCGTTCGAGTTTTTCCGGCTGCGGCGATGTGTTCAGTTAAGGCCTCGAGTCTTGAACTCAACATGCTCAGTTGGTCAGCGGCAGAGGTCAGCCGAACATCCAGCTTGCGATTCGTCCTTGTGAGCTCCGAAAGGTGTTCCTCGAGGACGGACATTCTGTGCTCCAGCGCGGTCAATCGTTGGTCGAGCAGGCGAGCGGTATCCCGCAACCTCGAAACCCACCTGCCTTGCTCCGCCAGGATCGCCCGCCCGTTTGATTTGTCAAGCATTGCCGCTCACCCGCCTTATTTCGTGTAGCTCGGAGAGATGGACGTGGATCCGCGAGATCTGTTCGATGATCGCTGGATCCTTGGGCTTAGACCGACCATTTTGGGCGAGGTGGGCCGTCAGCATGACAAAAGTGCGTTCGCTTATCGCGTTGTCTTCATGCAATACCTCAAGCAATTTCTCCAAATCGACGCTTGGCCTCGCGCTTGCCCGCGAGCTCGGCTTGAACGAGTTCGCATTTGCGACGAGGAATTCTCGCAGCGCTAGGGCCTCGTCTTTGAGCCTGATCAAGTCGCGCTGGGCGAAGCGGGCCCAGTCGCCACGGAGCCTCCCATCCTTCCGAAGGTTGAGCAAGGATTGGGTGAGCTGTCCAGCCGCGCGATCAACTGCTGCAGAGAGCTGGTTTAGGCCATCGCTTTGGCGGGCATTTGGCTCAACTGCACTTTTTAATTCTTCGATAGCTCTGCATATCGCCGCGCCGCGCTTGCTTGCCATCGAAAAGTTGGAGGGTGAAAGCGTGACCAGCCCATCGATCTCCTTCAAAAGGCATTCGAGCGTCGGTTCATGGGACATCGTGACCGCCCGACATGTCGAGTTGTTCGGTTATTTTCTGCAGCTTCTGCTCATAGCTCGGCTTGAGTTCGGGCTTCGCCTGCAGCAGGCGCACCAATTCGCCGCGAAGGGTGCTCAAAAGATCGAGCTCGACGAGGCGCAGCAGCTTCGAGAGAGAAGGTTTCCTATGATAGGGCTGGCGGGAACGTTCTAGCCAGAATAAACTGGCGTGCCAGCTGATGGCGAGCGCAATGACAAACAGGACGGAGTTCAACTGCCCTCAGAAGCTTGGGGTGAAGGTCGCTTAAAAGGGGAAAATCCTCTGGAGCTGTGGTCTGAACCCAACTCATCGCGTGAGTTCCTCGAGCCGCTCGCGTATCTTATCCATGTCATCCTCGAAGCCGAAGTAGCCTGCGAACCTCCTCGAAGTCCGGAGGACGCGGGTGCGACCGAAAGGCCTAGACTCGACAAATCCGAGCGCCGCGAGCTGTCTCACGTGCTCGTATACGCGCCCGCCGCGCAACTCGGCCAGCCTCGCCTGGTAGATGGGTTGTTTGTACGCCACCAAGGCGAGGGTCTTGAGGGCCCCCCTCGAGAGCTTGGCCTTCGGCACGATCCCCTCGAGCTTCGGCATGTACTCATCCCGGAGGTGGAGGGCAAAGGTATCCTTGGCTGTTTCGGATAGGACAAGGGGGCCTCCGCGCTTGCCGTAGTCGGCCATGAGGGCATCGGTGAGCCTGCGCGCATAAGTTTCGGATGAGGTGCCGAGCAGGCCACGGATCTCACCCAGCGTAAGGGGGTGATCGGCCGCGTAGAGAGCCGCCTCGATGACTGCTCGGTCTTCCTTCAGCCCCATGTCAGACACCTGGCGGCTTCAGCAGGGAGATGGATATCTCGCCAAATGGTTCGTCCTGCTGTATTGCTATCTTCCCCTGCATGCTCAGGAATAGCACCAAGAGTAAGGTCCGCGCCACCCCGATCCTCGTCCGCTCGGTGACGAGCTCCATCAATGTGACGGCACGCCCTTCAGCGGCCATCTCAGCTATTCGACTGTGCAACTTTTCCAGGTACTTTTCGACGTTGATGTGGTATTCGCTCAACAGCCTCATCACTTTCTCCAGACCTTTCTTGGATGGCCGCGCGTGGACGGGGACTTCCTTCAGGGCATCCTGCAGCGCGCCCATTAGGTCCACGAGCGTGATCTTCCGCGCGGCCCGCTGTATCATCATGATGGGACCAAGTTCCGGTAGGGTCAAATCGAGGGCTTCATCGAGTTCCTCCTCAACCTCCTGCCCCCTTCCGTTGCTGTTTATCAGGTAGTCCGACTTCATGCGCAGTAAAACGGAGGCCGAGAGCAACGTTCGTCCCGAAAGGCGGAGGTCCGGCTCCCGCATTTTCTGAACCCGCTGCACGAAGACATCAGTGAGTTTTTCGATGTCGACATCCCAAGGGTCGAGCTTGTGGGCCTGAACCAATTCCAGCAGGATTTGGAAAGGTTGATCGGATACCACGACCATTCAAACACCTCACGCCGCGAGGCCGGCCAGCTCGACGGACACCAAGTGCGATACCTTGTCGCTGTCCATGCTGACGCCGAAGAGGCGGTCGGCGACTGACATCATCGTATCCCTTAACGTGACCACCAAGATCTGCGATCGGTGCGATGATCTGTGTAACATCTCCGCGACGCGCCGCAGGTTTTCATCGTCGAGGTGGGCATCGATCTCATCTAACACATAAAAAGTGGTCGGCCTCACGCGCTGGATCGCGAAGATGAACGCGAGCGCGGTCAGGGCCTTCTCTCCGCCTGACATGGCATTGACTCTCAAGAGCTCCTTGCCCGCTGGCTTTGCCTCTATCTCGAGCCCCCCGTCGAGTGGATGCTCCTGGTTCTCTAGGACCAACCTCGCAGTGCCGCCTGGAGAGAGTTCGCTAAATATTTCACCAAAGCTCCTCGAGATCTCGTTGAAAGTTTTCATGAAGACTTCGGTTTTCTTTCGGTCTATCTCCTCCATGAAGTTGAGGAGGGCTTGCCTCTCCCCGATAAGTTTGTCGTATTGCAGTTTTTGAGAGTTGTAGCGTCTTTCGGCATTTCTGAAATCCCTTACTGCGCGGAAGTTAATCGGTCCAAGTGCCTCTAGCTCGCCCCCGAGGGCCCCTATCTCATGCTCCAGCTTCGACATGTCAACGTGTGGAGGCACCTTTACCTTAGGATTCCGCGACTCCTTTTCCGCCGCGCCGAGCTGGGTCTGCAGCCGGGCTTCCTCGATGCGATAGCCCTGCAGCTTATCCCCAAGTGCTTGGATTTTGCCCTGTAGAAATGTGGCCTTGCCTCTCAAGGAGGAGATCTTCTGCTGGATATGCTCTTTCTCCCCTCGTGCGACCCGAATCGATTCTCGTACCGCGCTCTCGCTCTCGGCGGCGCTATTTAGGGCTACCTGGGCCTCTTGGGCCTTCAGCTGAAGCTCCTTGAGCCTCTGGTCGAGCTGAATGCGCTGTCCTTCTAATGTGATCAGTTGAGTCTGTAGTCGCTGAAGTTCTGACCCCGCTTCATGTACATCGGCCCCCCCGTGCAATTGCGGACGTTGCCAAAGCAATTTCGAACCTTGTTTAACGCAAGTGTCGAAATCGATCAGGGTGTGATGCATCTCGTTGAGCACTTCATGCAGCCTGTCGAGCGCCCTGCGCGCCTCTGCAAGCGATCTAGGGCCGATTTTGTTTAAAGTATGAAATATGGTGTTGAATTCTTGGTGAAGGTTTGTGAATTTTGTGGAAACCCTGTTGATTTCCTTTAACAACTTTTCACGATCGTCGCCCACCTCCTTGGGTATCTCCCTGCTAGCTTTTTCGATCGCGGCCCGAGTTTGAGCGATCCTCGCCTCAATTGCAGCGTGTCCTTCAGCTGTGGATGTCATCATCTCGGTCAATGTGCTGATTCGTTCGCGAAGTTTTTCGGTGGCCGCAAGGACATCGGCGGATTGTTTCTCCTCGATGAGCTTATCAAGCTGCTTTATTTTCCGATCATGCTGGCTTATCTCATCGGCGATTTTTTTCTGTTTATCAGCCATTTCGCGGAGTTCCTGCTCCCCGGCGGCTAACCCTTGTTGGAGCTTAAACAGCCTCCTTTTACACGTGTCCCTCTGGGCGCACAGCAATATTGCGCGCGTCTGTTCGAGCTGAGCTTTCAATTGTCTGTAGCGCAGGGCGGCATCCTTCTCCGATCGCAATTTCTCCATCTGCATGCTGATCTCGTTGAGGATGGCGCCCATGCTCTGGAGGTTCATCTCGACCCGTTGAAGTTCTGCCAATGATTTCTCCTTCTTCTCATCGTACTCCGCGATTCCAGCGAGGTCATCGATGATCGCCCTGCGGTCAAGGGGGCTCATTTTTATGAACCTATCGACATCGCCCTGCATGACGAAGTTGTGCCCGCCGGAGGTCGACATGGTTTTAGCGAGCAGGTCGACTATCTCCTGCCTAGATACGCGCTTCTTGTTCAGCCTGTACACACAATTACCGCTGCGGTCGGCGCGCCGTGTTATCACGACGGTTTTAGAGTCTACGGACAGAGCGCCGTCGCTGTTGTCGAAGTGAAGTGAAACCTCCACGAACGGAGCCGGCCTACGGCCATTGCCCCCGTTAAAGAGCAGGTCGGAAAATCTCTCGGCGCGCATCGTCTTGGCGCTCATCCAGCCAAGGACGAAACAGAGGGCATCAATTATGTTGCTCTTCCCGGAGCCATTGGGCCCGATTACCGCCGTTAATCCAGGTGAGAGGGGTAAACCCACCTTCGTGTTCCCGAAGGACTTGAAACCCCACATCTCGATCTTGCTTATGTGCGCCACTTTTCTCCCTTGGGTGCTTTTTTAGCACCCCACTCCCTTCGGTCACCCCCTCCAATAGTCAAATTTTGTACGCCGTTTGTAGATAAATATTTTTCCGTTTAGAGCTTAAAATGGGCTAAATTTGGCGAAATAAACCCAGATTATCCCTAATTTTAACCTAAGAAAGAGGTTGAAAAGAAGTTTAAAGTGATGTGCACAAATCATTTCAGCAATCTGGTTCACCAAGTCGAAAACATAAATTCGGAGGTGCTCGCGTGAAAGCCGAGATCGCGGTAATCGGAGGATCAGGCGTTTATGCCCTCGATCTCCTCAAGGATGCAAGGACGACAGTGATAGAAACCCCCTATGGTAAATCGCCTGAGATGGTAGTTGGAGAGCTAGCTGGCCGCCGGATCGCATTCCTCCCCCGCCACGGCAAGGGGCACACCGTACCCCCCCACCTGGTCAATTATCGCGCAAATCTGTGGGCGCTCAAGGAGTTAGGCGTACAACGTGTGCT
>Ga0315312_1001019_pt1 | contig 24564 bp, 25 predicted proteins | sample TDP7_MG_FD_203629 | JGI IMG/M metagenome (GOLD analysis project Ga0315312, IMG submission 203629) | Freshwater sediment microbial communities from Lake Towuti, South Sulawesi, Indonesia - TDP7 | ecosystem: Environmental > Aquatic > Freshwater > Lake > Sediment | place: Indonesia: South Sulawesi... | reverse complement strand
ATTAAAATTAATAAAAAAATATTTGAATATCAAGGATTTTCTTAATATTTCTAATAATAAATATGAAGTAGTTAGGGAGGGAAGAAAAAATACTTAAGTTAACATAATGTTCCTTATCGGAACCAAAGATATAGCCACATATACAGGAGAATTTTGCCACCATTCTACTCTTTCGGTTATACTTTCTTTCCCGATTCTTTCGGGAAAGGAGGTGAGTGGAATGGTGGCATTTTTTTTCAACAAAAAAATCAAGCAACTCAGGTCCCATGTGGCGCGGACCATCGTAGAAGAAGAGTATGCACGGTTGCTTGGTTTTGGTAGATTAGAGAAGGCGCGAATTCTTGGTCGCATCGACGGATATCGTAATATTCTGTACTGGCTCGGCATGACAAGTATTGAGATTGAAAGGTTGCTTCAGCAGGCACAAGATGAAGTTAAGGAACACCAAACTTACAAGTCAATTTTTAAGTAAGTTTTCCCGTTTCCCGGGGCTCGTTGGCGCCGGTAACCATTGGCAGAAACAGGTTCCGGAAGCAAGCCCGGGCTCCGGGAAGGTATTGTTAAGTTGGACGGTTTACTATCGTAAAGTTGGCTGGTTTACTATCGTAAAGTTGGCTGGTTTACTATCGTAAAGTTGGCTGGTTTACTATCGTAAAGTTGGCTGGTTTACTATCGTAAAGTTGGCTGGTTTACTATCGTAAAGTTGGCTGGTTTTTACCGTCGGGTACAATATTTAGGTCTTTTAATATCCTTTTAATATCCTTAAATATCCTAGGGAGGACACTTATGAATCCTTTAATAAAGGTAAGAGAAGAAGAACCAAAACAACTAAGCCCGGTAAAAAGAATTATCACCGAAGAATTAAACCTATGTGAATTTCCTTTTACTGCCTTAACTACGCAAAGAAATTTTACCCCCCTCAAGTTCTCCGATACAATTACTCTTAAGGGTCAAAAAATACAGAGAGAATGGACAGTAGATGGTTCACTAAGATATGGTACACCCATAGCAATAGACGAACTAGCCTTTCTGGTAGGGATTTCGTTATTTGATGAAAATGCCTACGAGGGTTGCTTTAGCACCTACCAATTCTGTAAAGCAGCAAAATGGGCAACTAGTGGTCATTATTACAAGATATTTTACGATTCGTCGTTGCGACTTGGTCTGGCAAACATTGATGCTAAATGTAGTTTCTGGAAAAAGGAAGGCGAACACAAAGGGAAATACCTTGCACGCAAAGTATTTCATCTCTTAGATGAAGTCAAACTTTATGGTATGGAAAAAACCGGTGATGAAGAAACCGATGAACATATTTGGGACTTCAATTATAACTACTGGAAACTTAGCAAAACAATTTTTGAATCAATTAAAGCGGGGAACATAAAACCTACCAATCTTGATTTTTATTTAAGTTTAGAAAAACCAATTTCCCGGCGACAGTACCGTTTCTACGACAAAAAATTTTACAACCAGGGTATTCTCCACCTCAACGTAGAAACACTTGCTCACGAACATATTGGTCTCAGCCGGAATACCGACTTGTGGGACATTAAACATAAACTTGATAAAGGACACGCAGAATTAGCTAAAGCAAACTACCTCAAAACTTGGAAATATAAAGAAAATGTTTTGATAATTGAAAGAGCGCCACTAAAAAATATCGTGTCTGTGTCTATTGAACTAAAAAACAAGAAGACCAATAGCGCACGTGAGTTAGTTAATCACTTCCACACTCAACTTGGGAGAGGGGATGCTCAAGTTTCCCCCCTTGAACTTAAGCAGGCAGGGAAACTTATCCGTGACTACGGACCTAACCAGGCAAAAGAAATTGTACGGTTTGCCTTGTCTAAACGAAATACAACTGAGCCATGTGTGTTCGGTTATGTGATCACACACCTTAACGATGCAGTTAAAGAACTTGTGGCAGCCAAGGAACGAAATGATCAAGAAACAAAGAAACAAGAAGAACAAGCGAGACAGCAGGAGGAGGCAAAAAAGGTTGAGAGCGAGAAGCAAAAGTTACTCAATTTTTTTGCCTCTCTATCGGAAGAAACTCAGGACCAGATACAAACAAAAGCTGATAAAATTTTCAAAGAAGAGTACCACAGCTATGGCGGTGAACTCAGCCGCGAATTTGCTTTGCTTGAAGCAATTAGGACATATAAAAAGTGCCCAGCATTATGAGAAAAAGCAAATGAGCAATAAATTAGCAAGTCCAACAGCACCAGAGCACAAAAAAAATCAACACGAAAGATGTCAAAAATGCCATAAGCGGATGTGTTTTTACTATCGCGAAACAGGTAGTTGGGTTTGTTTTACCCCCGGTATTTGTGATGAATGCTACTTGCAAGAATTAAAACAACCGGTGGCCATGGCGTTCTGCGGAAACGCTGTGTGGCGGGTACAAGACCTGTGCCGACCTGTGAACTGTGAACGGAGAGTATAAACTCCGGAGAGCCGCAATTGAAAATGTCAGCGGACAACCAGGTGGTAAGCCCGCTGGGGAAAAAGCCCCTGAGTGCGAGAAGGAATCCCGCGCCACAACCGCGGTGCTTCGTCCGTAAGCTAAACCATCAACCGAAAGGTGGAATCGGTTGCACAATGCCGTTAACCCTTGGTCACAGCAGGTTGGAATCCTGCTGGTCACCGGTCAAGGAGGCGAAGAAGCAATGGAACAGGCAACCCAGACTACAAGCACTACTTTATTTCACCCCTTGGAAACCCGGTACTTCACCCATGCTGAAGCGGTAGTCAAACTTGGTAAGACTGTAAAAAACAAGATACCCCTTTCCGGTGTACCTGAGGGTACAAGAGGGACAGTCGCCGCGGTAAGTTACGCAGGTAATCTGCGCTACGAACTTGAGGTACAGTGGCACTTGCCACACCGCAGATTTGGTATGAAACTTAAACCCTTGAGCGACTGGTTTACCAGGGATGAGTACGAAGATTTCCTGCTGGAAATTTAAGGAGAGTCTCGAAACAGGAGGCAAAAATGGAGATTAAGGTTGTTGACCGAAGTGGTCAGGAGCGAACGTTCGCTACCCCCGCGGACGCAGTATCCTGGGGTTACAAAGAGGTACAAAAAATCAACCAAGAGATTCACGAATTTATCCAGCGCCGCGATGAAATTGTCGCTCAACTTGGACTTAAATTTAAAAAGAGCAACAAATCAAAAACAGAGGCAAAGTCCAGTAAAGAAGCACTAACTCCGGCATAGTGAAAATGAAAAAAACCATACAGAAACTTCAAGAAAAGTGTTACTACAAGTGTTACATCAGGTGTTACTCAAGTGTAACAGAAAAAATAACACTTTTTGTTACATATTTATCAGTCTTTTTCTGTGCGTTTTCATTCGGGAGTCGCCCTGAGGGTGGGGTCAGCGGACGGCTTCTTTTGGCGCCTCTTTTTCCGCTGACCCCACCCTCCCAACATCCCCTCCAGCAGGGTTGGGGATGTTGCTCACTTTGGTTCGGGGCGACCCTCTTGAAACGCACAGATATTTAGTAATTTTAATTGAAAAGTTTAAGGTAGTTTAAGGTCAAATTCAAGTGAAATGGCTGAAAAATTTAAATAAAAATATGTTGAAGATGATGCAGATAATAGCAGAAAATAATTATATCACGGCGAATGAACTGGGTATGTATTTTGGAAACAGAATGAGTCCATACAGATACATAAATTACTTGAAAAGGACCTTTGTAATCGAAGAAATAGACACAATGATGTACCCCCGGAAAGCCTACTGTCTTAATGATGACGGTTATAAATTTCTGGAGTCATTGAACCTCTTAAGGATATCTCAGAAGTTTAACAAGACTGACTATGTTGCCACACAGTTTTATCACAAAACGATTGCTGCTCAGGTACGGATAATCTTTGAACAGCACCCTTATGTTGTGGACTACCGTCCGGCAAAGGTCATTGCCTACTTTTTACAAAAGGACGGTAAGAATCCCCCCAGCAAGCAATGTGATGCTGAGATATTTATCAAAGGCAAAGAGAAAGAATATATTGCTGGACTGGAGGTCGAACTAAATCAGAAAAAGAAAGAGACTTACGCAAAAAACATCCTAGACCTTGACACGGTCCGGCAGGATTTACACTGTGCTTGGTGGCTCTGTAACAGTGAAGTAATCATCAGTGCGGTAAGTGAAATGGTAAACAAACTTAGACCTCAATTAAAATTTCCGGACAAGCAGTTCTTTTGCTTGTTAGATGAATTTAAAGCAAAAAAATTTGACGCAGTCTGGAAGTCGGCAAACGGTGAGATGTTTCACATCTTGCCAAGACCTGAAGAGAGTAAAGATGAAGCACCTTTTGAAAAATAAAGAGTGTCAGAATTGTGAGTTATGCTGGAAAGTGACTATCAAGAATTTTTTAGATAATCCGAGTCTCATCCTGACCTTATACTTTTGTAAGAAGACGCAACAACAGGTCGCCTGCAACGATTTTTGCGACCCTGCCGAGACAGACGAGGGTAGAGAAAAATGTCTTTAGATACCTTTTACTTTATTTTCTTGATTGAGTTTCTTTTGTTGCTGGGTTTCCTCTGGTGGTTCAGCAAGTGGAGATACTTTGCTTCCCTGTTTATCAGTAGCGCAGTGCTACTGCCGGGTTTCTATTTCCTTTTCAACTACATTAAGAAACTCAACCCGGGAATCCTGAGCAACCCGCTAGTGAAACTTGTCTTCCCCTTCTGGGCAGGATTCCTTAAGAAAGCAGTTATCGTTACACCACTAATCCTTGTAGGTAGCGTAGCCTTGGCTTTAGTCTACCTCTTTCTTTTACGCCCCTTGGTAGTAAGAATTAACGAACTCGTCTTCAAACTAAAGATAAGAATTTTTGACCAGGAAGAGAAAGCGGTTAAGAAAACCAACTACGAGGTCGCCCAGCACTTCCGACCCGAGAAATACTTTGTAGGTTTACAAAGTAAAACACCAATTTACTTAACCGAACCAGAGATGACCACACATATCCAGGTTGTCGGCCCCAGTGGTGTCGGGAAAACCGTCTCGGTTCTCTTCCCCCTCGCTACTCAGGCACTAATGAAGAACACGCCCCTCGTTTTTGTTGACGGTAAAGGTGACGCTAAACTAAAGCAAATGCTCTGGTCTTTCTGTCAGGCAAAAAACATAAAGATGCACTTTTTTGACCCTCTCCAACCCAATTTTTCCGATAGTTATAATCCCCTCGCTGGCAGCACAGACGCTAACGAATTAACCAACGTCCTTGCCGTGGGACTGAACCTCAACGCCCCTGGTGAAGCCAAAGTTTACACCGACATACAAAAGAAATTCCTTGCTACTTTGCTACATCTTTTCGTGGAAACAAAGATGAAGTTCAACTTTGTTGATATGGTTGAATTTATCAACCATAAGTTAGCAAGAGTCCTGGTCTACGGTTCTATCCCTGACCAATTCTATCGGGACGAGATGCTCGTTTTTTTAGCACGCTTAAGCAAAAACGAAAAAGAACTCATCGGCCTGGCCACAATTCTTGACCAGTTATTCGTCTCCGATGAACGAATCTCTGAAATCATAAACACTTACGAACCGAGCATTGACATCCGCAAAATCCTCAAAGAAGGCGGGGCAGTACTTTTCTCTTTCAGTGCCGGGATGAAGGCACAAACCAATGAAGCGTTAGCAAAAATGGTCCTTGCTGATATTGCTAACTCGGTCGGGATGCGCCATGCCGACTTTAGCCAGGAGAATAAATTCGCAATAGTCATCCTTGATGAATTCGGACAGTATGTCTCGGAAAGTTTTGATAAATTTATCTCTACCGCAAGGTCAGCAAATATTTCCTGCGTTTTATCTCATCAGACAAACGCACAGTTAGAGACTTATTTCTCTCGCGACCGTTTAGCACGGGTAGTGAGAGAGAATACCGCCGGTAAAATTATTTTCCGTCAGCAGGAAGAAGCAAGTTTCTGGGCAGAAACATTCGGCACGAAGTCAGCAATGAAAAGGACAGAGCAAGTGGAAACCGGTCCCTTGCTTACCGAACGTGTTTCAGAAATGGGTACACTGCGTGAAGTGGATGAGTTTATTCTTCATCCTAACCTCTTGCGCACCCTAAAGGTAGGTCAAGCAGTGTGGAAGTTTAGAGAAAAAGAACCCCAGGTGGTCAATCTCGGGACCTATCAAGTCCCTGACGGTTTCTCCCCCACCCCGGTTGAACATCGTTACGGGGAGGGTCTTGATTTAAGGAGCAAAAGAATCAAGGCCCAAAAGATAGAAATGGAGCAAGTCACACAAAGAGAAAAAGAAATCCGCAAGGAAGTGCGTGAGTATATAAAATGAGAAGATTCAGAAGATTAACTATAACCTCTTTACTCATTATACTTTCTCCAGCCAAGTTTCTCTTTGCCGACGGATGGGGGACTAAAACAAGTATACCCAAACAACTAGATGGACCCGGCTATGCGGTGGTGAATAACAAGATATATGCCTTTGCTGCATGGACCGGCGATTTCAATGGCGTAGAAGTATATGATGTTGCTACTGATTCCTGGACGACTAAAGCAAGTATGCCTACGGCAAGACGTTTCCTGGGTTGTGCAGCGACAAACAACAAGATCTACGCCATTGGTGGTTACATCCTCATTAGCCCTTTTTACTTAAGTGGCGTAGAAGTATATGATGTTGCTACTGATTCCTGGACGACTAAAGCAAGTATGCCTACGGCAAGACGCGGGATGGGTACTGTGGAGTTAAATGGTAAAATCTATGCTATCGGTGGATGGAACGACGCTACGCTCAATGGCGTAGAAGTATATGATGTTGCTACTGATTCCTGGACGACTAAAGCAAGTATGCCTACGGCAAGAGACTTTCTCGCTTGTGTAGTGGCAAATGGTAAAATCTATGCTATCGGTGGCTATATCAATACACCCCCTTATTACTTCGATGGCGTAGAAGTATATGATGTTGCTACTGATTCCTGGACGACTAAAGCAAGTATGCCTACGGCAAGACATTCGGCTACTTCCGCGGTAGTAAATAATAAGATCTACGTGATTGGAGGATACGGCACGGGTAACGTGTATTTATCCACTGTTGAGGAGTACGACCCAGCTACTGATTCCTGGACGACTAAAGCAAGTATGCCTACGGCAAGACGTTTCCCCGCATGCGGGGAGGTATATAATAAAATATATGTCATAGGGGGAAAAAATCAATACGGGCTTCCTACTGTGGTGGAAGACTACGGCTGTAAGGTTTCCGGGTATGTCTACTACTCTGATGATATCACGCCGTTTCCCGGTGCTCGGGTAAAGATTGTATCTATTTCCACCGAAACTGCAACCACGGACTCTGGTGGGTACTATAAACTTATAGCGGGACCTTACAATACTTGGATACTTTCGGTAAGTTCAGCAAATTACTCCTTTTACCCAGCTTCGGTAACTTACCTTAACTTAAATTCAGACCAAAACCAGAATTTCCGTCGGGTAGCAGGTAACCCCAATCTTTCCTGGACCGGCGAAGCAGGATACTTAAGTGACGGTGTTGAACCGAACGTCGGTTCAAGCAGTGACACTTACACTTACCGGGTTAAATATACGGATACCGAAAACGATGCCCCTAAGTCCGGTTACCCGAGAGTAAGAATCAAAAAAAGCGGTGTTGATGTCCAGCTTTTGCCAATGAACTATGTTTCCGGTGCTTACACCACCGGTGCTATCTACAGCACAAGTACCTCGCTGAGTCCAGGGGAGGACTATACTTACATCTTTGAAGCATACGATGTATGGAACGCCTCTGCTACACAGTTTATCAGTGGCTCAGGGCCCGACGGGAAAGCATATATAAAAGGGACGGTAAAATTTCCCAACGGAACACCAATGGGGACTGTTAAGATGACTCTCCAATATGGTTTAGAATCGCAAACCCAGTACACAAATAGCTCAGGGACGTATCTATTCTCTTTACTTGATGCTGGTTTAAACTACGCGCTCACACCCTCAAGTTACTCTTACTACTTGTTTAATCCAAGTTCACAAACCTACTCATCTCTCTCCAATAACCAGATTCAGGATTTTTATCGCGTAAACAGAACTACGCTTACCTGGACCGGAGAGGTAGGATATGAATCCGACGGTCTCGAGCCACATCTTGCCACTACACCCGGCGTACAGTTTACCTATCGCATAAGATACCTTGACGACGATGATGACCCGCCGGATATAAATTACCCGAGATTAAGAATCTTAAAAAGTGGAACAACTGTTCGGGACGCGGTTATGAACGAAGTAGATTCCCTGGACAAAACCTATCTTGACGGGAAACTATACTTCTACCAAACAACTCTTCCCTCAGGAAGAGATTACAACTATTACCTTATTGTCAAGGATACTTTCAACCTCACTTATCAAACACTAACCCTCTCCGGACCGATTGTATCTACTTCCCCGCCGCAACTTCTCTGGACCGGTGAGACCGGTTATGAAAATGACGGACTGAATCCGGAAGTCGGCACACTACAAACCACTTTTTACTTCCGTATCCTCTATCGGGATACAGATAATGACCCGCCAAAAGCGGGCTACCCGAAAGTGCATATCCGTAAAGCCGGTGTACCAATTACCGGCAGTCCTTTCACGATGTCCTCCACTGGAGGCACTAACTACATAAACGGTGTCGTTTATTACTATAACATCAGTAATTTATCCCCTTCCTTGGGTTATACTTACTATTTTGAAACCTACGACGAATATGATAAATCGGCAACTACATCGGAGCTGAACGCTCCGGATGTTAATACTCTGCCACAATTATCCTGGACCGGCGAAGCAGGATACGAAAATGATGGTTTGAATCCCGAAGGCGGGGCTACTTATACAACCTATTATTTTAGAATCAAATACACTGACGAAGATAATCAAGAGCCGAAAACCGGATACCCCAAGGTACATATCCTCAAAGATGGCAGTTTATTCCTTTCTGCCACGATGCAGTACATCTCAGGTCTCTATAATACCGGAGCAATTTACCAGACGCAAATAATTCTCTCCACACCAAGCATGACTTATGCTTACTACTTTGAAACCTACGACATTCTCGGCGGTAGCGCAACAACTATCTCCAAGGATGCGCCTGACGTTTCAGGACGTGAACCAATTCTCTTTGAACCAGCCTTCTCACCCCAGGTTGGAACGACAACCATGACTTACACTTTCACGGTAAAATATTTTGATCCAGATGGTGACCTTCCAGCATCCGGGTACCCAAAAGTATCTCTTAAACTTGACCAGACGGCCGTAGTGATAGCAACCATGACCTATGTCTCCGGAGCGATATATTCTTGTTCCACACTCATCCCCACTCCCGGGAAGAACTATGTTTACGTAATGGAAGCCAAAGACCTTTATGGTTGGCAATCAAACACGATAGAAAATAACGGACCGCAGGTCTCAGGATATAAACCAGGTTTAGAGTTTACTGAGACCTATCCCCAGTCAGTTAAACCCCGTGAAAACTTCACCATCACGATTAAATACACTGACCAGGATAACGACCCGCCACTATCCGGATACCCGAGAGCAGTCTTCTTCCTTGACGGAGTAGAAATACTTTCAAAAACTATGACTTACATCTCAGGCGACCCGATGGATGCGCTCTACTCATATACAACAAATTTGTCAACCCTCTCTGCGGGGTACAGTTACTATTTTGAAACCTACGACAAATTTACCTTCGGTGGACTGGTGAAGACGAATCCAAGGTCGTTAACTGTCGCCAGTCCACCCACCCCGCCTATGGTTACGCAGGACTCGGTAAAGGACGGTGAAACCGTAACCACGTCCCAGATTGTGCTTTCCTGGGTAGCAAGCGACCCCGACTCTGATGACCCACTTACTTATCACCTTTACCTGAGTGACCCTGTATCTCCACCCAAAACCGCAGTATCTTTTAAAGCGGCAGCGCTTCTCTCGGCAACCACTGTCCAGATGAAACTTGTTTACTCGGGTAAACAAACTTCTTATCGGCTATACTCAGTCCAACCTGGTGTCGTATATTTCTGGCGGGTAGATGCAGAAAATAGTTACGGTGTACTCTCCCAGGGTTCTTTGTATGCTTTCAAGACTTTATCTATACCTGAAGATAAAGTCTTCAATTATCCTAACCCGTTTAATCCAAACCGTGAGAAGACAAACATCGTCTTCTCGGCAGCCGAAGACGGGACTGCGGGAGTAAAAGTCTATTCTGAGTTTGCAGAACTACTATTTGAAGGAACAGTCCCGGTAAGGAAAGGCTCAAACATCTATCCTTACGACGGTAAGGATACCAACGGGGAGACTTTAAAATCAGGATCCTACGTACTGCTAATAAAAGTGGACGGCAAACTTAAGAAAAATATTATTCTGGTGCTCAAGAAATGAAAAAAATAAGAATCCTTAAACAGGGGGATACCAAACCCTTACCGACCTCAAGATCGTCCGTCCTGCGCAAAATTAGGCAGGGGTTTTTGGTCATCCTGGTGTCGCTTACGGCAATCTCTACAATTTTTGGAGATATCCTAAAAAACACAAGCACCCCCGGAGTAAGTCTTGGAAATTCCTTTTACCCCGGGTATGTTACCAGTGTAGCCTTGAACCCTGCACTTAGACTTAAAAGAACGCAACTTGCTGCTTCGTATACCCTGCTTATGGACAATGCAAGATACAATGTTTTCGCTTACGGACAACCGTTTGAAAAATTTTCCCTCTCTCTACTTTTGACACAACTCTACCGTGATAATATTGAAGTCCGAGAAACTCTTACCGAAGAACCTTTAACCCACACTTATGTAAATAAAATTGGTGCATTACTTTCCCTTTCGGCGAAAGTGCCTTATGACTTTACCGTCGGTAGTTCACTAAAAATGCTCTACTTAGATATTTACAATACAAAATCTAACTACGCGCTTGGCACTGACTTGGGTCTGGCAAGAAATATCTATTCTCACGGCAACGTCCTCAAAAAAAGAATCAATGTTGACCTTGCTTTCGCACTTAGAAATATTTTTGGACCGACAATAAAGTTCGGTAGTGAAAAGGAGACTTATAAGGAAGAGGCACAACTTACCCTGATTGGTTCCCTCACGCTTTTCCCCAAGTACAACGTTGGGAAAGAAATTTTCACTTACGATGAAATTTCCCTGTTTATAAACTATGTTAAAGACCTTACCCTTGGTTTAGAGTACTGGCGAGATAAATATTTCCTTCGTCTGGGTTCTAATCCCAAACTTTACAAAAAATTTTCTCTTGGTTTAGGTGCTTCTTTTGGAGACCTTAACCTGGATTACACTTTTACCCCCTTCGTTGATTACGGGTTACACTACTTTTCTTGCCTCTTCCAATGGGGAGAAGTGCAGCCCGAGCAGACACCGCCCGAACTTGACGACTTTCTTAAAGTGAAGAAAAAGGCAGAGCGGGTCTACGGCCACTACTTAAGAGAAGCAACCACTCTGCTTAAAGACAAAAAATACGAATCAGCAAAACAGTTACTTGGGAAAATTGCTCCTTTATTCCCGGAGAAAAAAGAAGCAAAAGAACTACTTAGCGCAGCAAAAAACTTTATCTTGAGTGAGAAACTTAACCAGGTGAACAAAGAATATACAGATTTTCTTTCGCAAGGTTTATTCTCTCAGGCTTTTGAAAAAGTAATCCTTGCGCTTGACCTTGCACCCAAGGAAAACATCACCAAGCAGTTACTCCAGGATTTCAAAAAGAAAGACATACCCGCGGGAGAAATTGAACTGATGAGGACCAAGCAGAACACATTCGTTAGAGAAGTAAATAACCGTATCAGTCAATCTTTACTCAAGAAAGATTTTCAGGCAGCACTTTGTGAACTGGAGAAACTTAAACTTCTTGAACCGGATACAGAAAACACTTTTAACCAAAAAAAGAAAATAGAATTAGAAATAAAATCTTATACCGATAGTTTAGTGAGGAAAGCGCTCCAGTTTACTAAAGACGAAAAGAAATTCGCTCAAGCATATCCTCTCTTTAAAGAGGCTTACCGCGTATCAGAGGACCAGGGGGTAAAAATGCAACTGGAAAGTACCAAGGAGAAAATTCCTCAACCGAACCTCTATGATGACCTGTATCAGAAAAAACTCTACTTCACTGCGGCTATCTCTTATGCTCTGGATGAAACCCAGCAAGCAAAAGAGATTTTCTTTGAATTAAAAAACTTTAACCCGGCTTTTGATTATGACTACTTGGAGGAGACTCTCTTAAGGAGTAACCTGATACAAAGGAGTTTACCCTGAAAAAAGGAGGTGAAAAAAGAAATGAGAACAGTAAAACTGCTCTTCACGATCATGCTCGTTTTTCTCTTCTTCTCACTTGCTCACGCTCAAACTTACACCGACACTTCGGGAATCGGTTCAGCACTCACGAATGTCATCAACTGGCTTACTAAAGTCCTCGGAGGTGCTATGACCGTGATTGGTATGATCGTCGTTGGTATTCGTATGGCTGCACACGACCCTGAAGCACTGAAGAAAGGACTCTGGGTGGTTGTGGGAGGACTTTTCATTTTCCTCTCAATGAATATTCTCACTTTGATACAGAAACTCGCGGGGCAATAAACCGAGAGGTCTGGATGTGAAGTCCGAATGCTTTAAAGGTTTAGAAAATAGACTTTTTGTTTTCGGTCTGCAACCACTGGACATCGTCATTATTTTGGTAGGGTTTCTCCTTATTCACGGCACGATTAACTCCCTGGTTGTGGACTTGGTATATGTGCTTCTTGCTCTTTTCCTTGCACGGAAAACACGCAACCGCCCGCAGGGAGTATTCGTTACTCTTTTTCTTTATTTCACTACACCACCTTATATGCACGTGCCAAGAGAGAGTGAGAAAGTTTTAAAGGAAACATGATTACCATTACACCTACAAAACTTAAACAGTTACACTATCAGGAAAGGGCATCAAAGCCTTTCCCTTCGTATCTCAACTTCTGGTCAATTGAAGAAGATATTCTTATCGGAGTAGACCTTGAGATGTCTCTTCTCTATGAGTTTAGCGGTCCTGATTTATTCTTAAAAACTGACTCAGAAATTGAGAATTTTTACGAGCAGATGAAAAATATCTTCCATTCAATACCCGAGAATATGACCTTACAGTTTGTCTATCAGGTAAGACAGGGGAATGAGTCACTTATCCAGGAATACCTAAAGAATACCGAAACTCAAAATGAAATGGCAAAATATATCGTTGAGGCGAAAATTAAACACTTTAGAGACTTGAACCCTTACCGCAAAAGACAACTACTTTATTTAACCCTTTACCCTGAAGATACCGACCTCAACAAGATGTCAGTGAATATTTTCAAACTGCTTAAACCTAACTACAAAAAAATTGCTCAAGGGATACATAAGAAAGCAAGCGAAAAACTCCTTCAGGTAGCCCAGACGCTTAGCGGTTCTCTCTCTTCCTTAGGAATAAACTTGAAACAACTTAAAGAGAGAGAAATCGTAGAACTGCTCTACGAGTACTTAAACCCGGGAAGAGCAGAGTATCTTGACTTCAACAGCCTTAATAAAAACCTTACTCTGCGTTCCCAGGTTGTCTTCAATGCTTGCGAAAACCAGTTTGACCGCTGTTACCTTGACGGTTACTATCACCGTGCAGTGAATATGCACACAAGACCAAAAGAAATTATCTTCTCCCAGGTTACTGATTTTCTTTCCCAGATTAAAGGAGAATTTGACCTCTGTATCTCGGTACATAGCGTTAACCAGGATGCTTTAATCAGACAACTGCAGTATAACGCTACCCTGGCCACAGTTATCGGTACCCTTAATCCTTTCAAGAGATACCACGAAGCGGAACTCAAAGCACAGCACTCATCAGAATTGGTTGAGTATGTAAAGAATACTTTCCAGAAACTTTACCAGGTTTCTTTCTGCGTAGTCTTAAGAGACAGAAATCTTGAATCGCTTACCCAGAGAGCAAATCAGACTCTCAGTGAATTCCGCACCCTTGGCGAAGCCGAGGGAATCATTGACGATATGAACCATCTTTACCTCTATCTTTCTCTCCTGCCAAACATGAGTCAGTTCAACTTGAGAAAACATATCTTTCATACCGAAGCCGTGCTTCAGTTTTTACCCTTACACCGTACCTGGACCGGTTCTAAAAGTCCAAAAATGCTTGTCTTAACCAGGGATAACGAACTACTTGGTCTGGACTTCTTTGATCCGGAATTGCCAGCAAAACATGGTATTGTCCTTGGTACTACCGGCTCAGGGAAATCTTTCAGCACAAATTTTCTACTCACCAACTTTTATATTGAAAGCGAGAAGAACCACATCGTCATTGTAGATATCGGTGGCTCATACCGTAAACTCTGTAAAATGTTCGGTGGAGAATATTTGGAGATAGAACTTTCCGAACGGTATGGATTTAATCCCTTCCCACCAAAAAACATTGCCATAGCGAGTAGTGAACCATTTGAACTTGACCCTGATGTGATTGCTTACCTCAAGCTCTTGCTTCAAAAACTACTGAAAAAAGATTCTCTATCCGGACAGGAATCACTTATCCTTGAACGAGCAATCACTAACACTTATCGTTATCTTAAATTAGAATACGATACTCCGATTCTTTCTAACCTGCATTACCAGTTAGCACGCTATACACCCGAAGGTCTTCCAGAAGATGAAAATCTTACACCAGCAACTATTCCGGACCAGGAAGCAAGAGAGATTGCTAAAAGGTTTGCGGCTAACCTTGAAGAATGGACATCCGGGGTTAAAGGCAAAATGATTAACCGTAGAACCTCTATTGAACCTAAAGCAAGAATGGTCGTTTTTGACCTGCAGAAATTACAAGAACAAAGAGACTTACAAAGCGTGGTCCTCTTTCTTATCCAAAATACCATCTGGCAGAAACTTTATGATAAGAGTTTACAGAAAATTATTGTCTTTGATGAATGCTGGAAACTGTTTAATGATCCGGTCTCAGCAGAGCTGGTAGAGAATCTCTACCGGACAGCAAGGAAATTTAATGCTTCGGTTCTCTCAATTTCACAGAGTCCAGAAGATTTCCTTGCGGCAAAAACTGCATCCGCAGTCTTAACTAATTCCTATATCAAATACATACTTCGTCTACAGAAATCACACGAAGTGCTGAACCAATTTGCCTTAAACGAACAGGAAATAGATGTGGTAAAATCACTTACTTCTATCCGTGGTAAATACTCCGAACTTTTGGTTAAGTATATGGATAAAACACAGGTACTTAATATCTTAGTCCCTAAGGCAGATTACTGGATTTGTACTACTGACCCGGAAGATTTACAAACGGAGAATAAAGAGAGAAAACAAAACCCACAGGCTAACGAATTGGAAATACTGAAAAAACTTGCTCAATGAAGGAGGTTTAAACATGTTTACCAGGAAAAAGATTCTTCTTCAAACAATTCTTTTCCTTTTCTTTTTTGCCCAACCAGGGTACTGCTTCTTAAACTTCATTTTTGACGGAGCTAAGTGGCTCTATAACCAGGGTAAAGAAGTTGCAGATGAAGTCAAAGAAATAGCCGTCTTAAAGAACATCTATAACAGCACCGTAAATACTGTTGCGGAGTTGAAAAAAAATTACGAAAGTTCAGAAAAATTCTATAACGAAATGAGAAAACTGCAAAATCCCCGTGGCATCGCTGAAGAAGTAGGAGAAGACTTCCAAGAAAGACTTGAAAGAGATACTGTCGGTGCTTTCTGGGAAGATGTAGATGAGAGAGCACGACAGAAGAAAGGAATCTATGAGTGGACCACAGACCGGGCAACCGAAGCAGGCCACTACATTGACACACATTATGACTTCGGTCGCCAAATTGCTAAAAACATGAAGGAGAGACGAGAACGTACGAAAGAAACCGTTGAGGAATACAGCTCACCTGATGAGAAAAAAAGAAAACAGGCAGAAGCCAGAACAAACCTTCTACTGCTTGAAGAAATACAGGACAATAACCGTCTCCAACTCAATCAGTACGAACTCCAACTGAAAATATACCAAGACCAACTTGCTGCACAACAACGTGCCTTTAATATCCAACAATTTTACGCTGATGCTGCGCGTGAACTCTACAAACAGAAAAGGAAAACAGAAAAAGAACAAAGACTATCCCGTGAAGAACAAATCCGGCAAACACTTAAAGAAGTGCCTGAAAAGCGATACTATATACCAGAACAAGGAGGCAACAAAAAATGACTTTAGCTGTTGATGTCCTGAACATCCCGGAGGCAATGGGGACATATGCGTTAATCGTCTGGAATCTCTCCTTTGTCCTTCTCTCCTTTACCTTTGTTTCTGCTATCGTTACCGAACAGGCAAAAACCGTCCAGGGAGAAAAAGGAGAAAAACCCGAATATGGCAGCGTTATCTATATGGCTCTCCTTATGCTCTTTTCACTCCTCATTTATAACCTAATCTTTCGTAAGATAGTAGCATTCTGTGAAGGTATGGGTTATGCTATCCTCAATTACGAAGATTGGTTCGGATTTATGGCCATACTTAATCAGAGATATAAACAAGTTACAGCACTTAATCTCTTCTCCATCTCTCTCACTGACGTGATTCTCGGTATGTCCTTGATTCTCGCATCCATAATAGAGAGTGTATTTGACCTGATTAGGTACATCTTCCTAAGTGTCCTTTACATAATAGGACCGGTCACCTTCGCTCTCGCTGTTTACAAACCTACAAGAATGCTTGTTAAAGGTTGGCTTCTCAGCACTTTTCAGGTTTCCTTCTGGATTGTTGTCCTTAGAATTTTTCAAACAGCAATACTGTCCTTCCAAGTCCACCAGTTCATCCAAACAGAAGACCCGGTCAACACTACTTTTATTACCGTTGTTGTAACCTTCGTATTGCTCCTTACTATGATCCTTGCACCCGCGTTCACTTCCAAGATTTTCTCAGGACAAAATGTTGGAATGTTAGGAACCGCTTTCATTACTGGGGTATCATTCCTTATCTCCCGTTCAGCAATGAGAACCGCTTTTACCTCCACAATTAACACAGTAAAAGCACCCTTCTCAGCCGCTGCCACTATCCCAAGAAGAATATTCTCCACTTTAAGAGGGTCGGGAGAACGACAGGCAGAAGAACCACCTAAGAAACAACCAAGAATGAGGTAAACAATGGCAGAAAAAAACAAAAAGCAAAAAAAATATTATGAAGCCTGGGGAGATACCTTAAATGCCTTACACCTTTTCAGGACTCTCTGTATCGTCTTAGTCTTTGCGGTTATTGGTCTCGTTCTTCTCCTTAAACAAGCGGTGGTCAAACCACCTCTCGTGGTTAAAGTAAGCGAACTGGGTCAACCAACAATCGTCACCAATTACCAGTCCGAAGTTTCTGTCTCACCACCAGAAGTCCTCAATTTTGTCCAGACTTTCATTGACCTCTTCACCGGACACAACTACTACACCTATGACGAGAATTTCCGTAAGAGTTTTAAGATGATGACTTTAGAATGCCAGAAAAAAATGGATGAGTATCTCACTACAAACAAAATCATTGACCAGATTAAACAGGCACAGTATAAAACGAAAGTGAACATCTCGGTTGTTGATATTACCAAGGATTCCAAGGAAGCGGTCTTCGTGAAACTGAAAGGTTACCGGGAAGTGCTTTCTTACTTGAACCCTGAATTTAAAAAGGAAATCTTTTTTGAAACCGACCTTGTGCTTAAGAAAGTAAACCGCCAGATTCAGACACCCTGGGGTCTCCTTGTTGACCACTACAAGGAAACAATCTTCAAAGAACAATGAGTAAATTCAGAGACATCTTTGTCTTTGCCATTTTGATTTTTCTTTACACTAAAACATTTACCGGAATGGGGTCTCACGTCGTCTATAAACCTCTTTCCACAGGAACAATTTTTGACCTGGAGAAAAACACTAGCACTCCTCTCATCCAGACAGTTCAACAACCTGTCTTTTCTCTAACTTCTAAAGACACTATCTTACCAACCTTTTCCATCTTCACAGAACTACATACCCCCGAGAAGTTCTTCTGTGAGATTGTCGATTCCAAAACCAAGGCAGATTATATTCTTGTCACCGAGAAACTACTGGAACGAAAACTTGTTTTCGTTCCTACTCTCTCTGAAAAAACTACCGTCCAAGTAGCGGTCACACCTCCTTCGGTTAAAGAAAAACCGACGCAGAAACCGACCGGGAAACCCGAAGAAAAAACCATAGAAAAAACCAAACCTGCCGAGTTCGTCTTTTCTTTCCATACCTTAAGACAGTATGTCCAGGATAACCCGAAGACATACTTCTATCCCCAACTCCGGGAAGTAGGTAAAGAAGTCACCCTAAAGGTTATCTCCACCACTCCTTACGATAGCAAGAACATCGTTAGATTCCAAATCCTCAACAACCAAAAGAACTACTTTTTCCTTGGCTCAATATCTTTCCTGGAAAATAATGACCCCTTACCTGCGGAGATTTTCTCCGAACAGTTCGTCTCCCCGGAAGGAAGCCAGGAAGGTTACGCGGTAGTAAAAAGAACAAGTAAACTTACCTTAAGAATCTTAGAATCCGGAGGAAAACAACAATGTTTAGAAATATCCTTTACTCTTCCCCATCAAGCATAGGGAAACCTCTAAAATTCTCTTTCTTCATCGTCATAATACTGTTCTTTCTGCGCTCATTTGTCTACTCTCTTGAACCCTGGACCGGATTAAGTTCACCCAAGGAAACTAAATACAAGTACTTCTTACATACCGGCTTTATCTTTGAGGCGGTCTGCCGGACCGCCATCTTCTCATATAACCTTGAGTCACCGGTGATTGCCGAAACTGAACACGATGTTATCTACCTCGATAAAATCATGATTCCCAAAGCAACTAAACTTATCGGCTATGCCTCGGTCCTCAAGTCAGGAGAACGGGTTAATGTCTTTTTCCATACAATTGTCTTTCCTAACGGGCAGGAAGTCTCTTTTTCCGGAATCGGTCTCCATACTGACGGCTCAGCAGGAATACCCGGGAAGATTAAAAAATATCGCGAGAAACTCCCGGCGAAGGTTCTCCTGGAAACTGCCGCCAACGTTGCTTTACCTGGTGCTGGAGGCACAATTATGAAGGAACTCACTGCCGAAACAGCAAAAGAACTCCAACAGTACCAACCTACTTACTCGATTACCGTTAGCAAGGATACACCAATCCTTCTCTATAACACACAAAGAATTGAATACTAAAAATGAAAATCTTTTCTATTGTCAACCACAAAGGTGGTGTGGGTAAAACAACCACTGCTGCTAACCTCGGAGCGGTTCTTGCCCAGAAAAAAACAGTCCTCTTAATCGACCTTGACCCTCAGGCGGCACTCAGTGCCTGCTTCAAAATCTTTCTACCCGACGGAAAACCCAATACTTATACCTGTCTAATCGGAAAAGATAAAATTCAGGACGCAATTACCGAAACGAAAATAAAAAACCTTTATCTTCTCCCTTCTTCCTTGGACTTAGCGGCAGCCGAGCCTGAACTCTTGGGAGAAATCGGCTTTGAAAGGAAACTAAAATCGCTTGTAGAACAAGCGAACCCCGAGTTTGACTTTCTTTTAATAGATTGTCCCCCTTCCCTGGGGATTCTTACTATCAATGCTATCGTTGCTGCACAGCACCTGATTATTCCTCTCCAGTGCGAGTTCCTTGCCATGAAAGCATTAGCGCAACTTGAGAACATCATTGAGAAAGCAAAAACGGTAAATCCCACCCTGACACAAAAAATTCTTTTCACCCTCTTTTCTAAAAGAACTACCCATTCAAAAGAGGTTGTAGAAGAAGTTAGAAAATTCTTCCCTACTTATAAAACAATAATTACCCGAACGATTAAGTTTGCCTACTCAAACGTTCAGGGTCTTCCCCTGGTAAAATTTGCACCGCGTAGTGAACAGGCAGAACAGTACCGAAACCTAGCCAAGGAGATCCGAAGATGAAGAAACCATCCGTAGCCGGTAAAGGCATAGATATCTTCTTCCAAGGAAAATCAGCTCAAAGCGCACAAGAGCCTACCAGGAAGATAACCTTCCGCATACCCGTCGCTCTCGCACTTGAATTTGACACTCTCTGTAACGAAATTCAGAAAAAAGCATTCGTCTCCAAAAACCGCCTTGGTACACTGGCAATAAAAAAGTTAATTGAGTCTCATAAAAAGGGTAACCTGAAAAGCGATCCCCTGTAAGTGCTGGCATTTTGCCAGCACTTCAGATATCGGAAACTCACTCCGACGGAGTGGAGAGCAGTACTGCCTACCCGCGGGGAACAGTGCCAGCAGAATGCTGGCACTGAAGGATCTATGTATAACACCACACCACATAAAAAATTTCTCCTTGAATACCATATTGTCTTTCCGAGCAAAGAAAGAAGGGATTGGATAGAAACATTCCAGGTCAAGGATAAACTGAAAGAAATCTTTTCACAAATTGCTCAAGACGAAAAAGTCAACATCAAAGCCCTTGGCATTGAGAACGACCACGTCCACGTACATATCTCTACCTTACCTGCATTTAACCTGACTAAATTTATGCAAGTCCTGAAAGGCAAATCTTCCTACTTAATCAAAAAAATTTACCCTCAACTCAAGGATTTACCCTACCCCCTCTGGACAAAAGGATATTTTGCCTCTACAACCGGACCACCAAGCTGGTTGATCCAGGAATATATTAGAAACCAGGATTTGCACCATAAAAAATACCACTTTAGTGGTCAGACTTTCCCGAAAAAATTTTAAACTACCCCGTTTACGGGTTGTAGTCAGAGACTCATTGTCAGGAAAAAGAAAAGGTTTTCGGAAATTCGTGCTACGAGTCCCCGGTATGATCATAAAGTTGCCCTGTTTTTCTCGTCTGAGCAAAAATCAGGGCAAAAGGATATCCAGCAACACATTTTTGTAAATTCGTGCTACGCTCTGTCTCATCCGCCTGCAGGATTTAGCAGGCAGACGTCCCCCAAAAATTCATTCCACTCATTACATTCCTGTGTTTGTCCGCTCACCAACCCTCCCGACGTTACATCGGGAAGGTTGCTCGAGGTTTTCCTCTTGGAGACCTCAAGTCCGTTCGCAAATAAACTCCCCAGGAAGTTTTCGGGGAGATTATTTCAAACACATCCACTCCATTCGCTTCATTCTTTTTCCCCCACCCGTTACTCTCTCTACCTCTCTCTTATGCGTCCCCAAAAGAGAGAGAACCCCACCCAGAAAAAGCCAATCCGTTCGTTCCGTTTCGCAGGTTTGTTCGTTCGCCAACAAACCCCCGATGTTACTTCGGGGGATTGTTTCTCTGAATTTTTTATGCTGACTGACCTTGCAAAAAACAACGTCGACAGTAATTCCTTGTAGGGTTGCCTCAAGGAATTACCAAGCCCTGAAAAACCCAGCGAGTTTTCAGGATGTCAACGACGTTTTTTCAGTCCAGCAAAAAATCAGAGTTCGCTCACCAATAAACCCCGATAGCCATCGGGGATTATTTCAAACCTGCTCTCTCTCCACTCACTCCAGGTTTTTCTTCCCCACCCTTTTTTGGTATAATACAAAACCCATGATCGGAATCATCCTCTTTAACCAAGCAAATAAAATCTCCTCGGGTATTTACAAACTAATTCAGGAACCCTACTGCCGTAAATGCAGTAAACCCGGGACATACACAAAGAAATGCGCAGCACACAAGAACATGTACGGTTTCCACCGGATCTACGCTATGGGAATCTTCAGGTCCGCTGCTGGCCGGGAAAACGAAAGCGACCTTCTACCACTACATATTGAAAATCTTAAAAACGATAAAACCTTCGCTCGTCCTCTCGGCACAGCTCTCGCACTTACGGTGAGAACACTCTATCCGGAATTGCTCAGAGCAGATTTTCTCGTCCCTGTACCGCTTCACCCGGAGAAGTTCAAGAAGCGTAAATTCAACCAGGCATACGAATTAGCAAAAGTCCTCGAGCAGGAATTGCGCATCCCTGTCCTATACGCAGTAATCAAGACCAAAGAACTAACAACCCATTCTCTCTCGGAAAAAGAAAGAAAAGAAGCAACAAAAAGATTGTACCAACTACATTGCGAGAAACAGCAAATAGAAAATAAATACATCATTATCATAGATGACGTGCTCACTACCGGCTCAACCGTCTCGGCAATCGCACAACTACTCCTGGATTGCGGTGCCCGACATATCGACGTCCTAGTCTTAGCAAGAAGCGTCTACTGAGAAAATTTTTTCAGAAAAAACCCTTGACAAAGGCAAGGGATATAATATACAATTACAAGTAAAGTAAAAATTTTCGCTCTTTATTGGTAGTGTTTCTCGGCATTGAGGTCTATAAACCAGTAAAAAAATTTACATTTCCTTATTTCTGTAAAATGAACAATATTACGCCAGCGCAGGGTAAATACCTCGAACTCTCCGGCAAAGAAATCCCTTCCTACCTTACCAGGGAAGAAGTCCACGAGCTCCTTTCCCAAATCAAGAAACCTCACCACCACCTTTTTATCAACTTCCTCTGGTCAACCGGAGCAAGGGTAAGTGAAGCCCTTGCCGTTGAGGTGAAAGATATTGACTTTAAGGCTAAACATATAAACCTGCTCACACTAAAACGTAAAAAAATTCTTTATCGTGTAGTCCCTGCCCATGACGGTCTTCTCTCAGAACTTGCTGCCTACCTTTACCAGAAAAATATTCGCGAAGGTAAAATCTTTAACTTTACCCGGCAGAATGCCTGGTCTATGATTCGTAAATATTTCCTTAAGGTAGGTATCACTAAAAATCCGCATCCGCATATTTTCCGTCATTCTTTCTGCTTTAACTGCTCAGAACAGGGACTACATCCAAGAATCCTTCAGCGTCTCGCAGGACACAGTACTGTTCTTTCAACAATGCTCTATTACAACCCAACGGAAGAGGTGGTAAAACACGAATTCCAGCAGATAAAGTTTTAAGGTAGTGCTGGCATTTTGCCAGCACTACGGCGGATTCCAATTCCCTGTTAGCCAGCGTTCCGTCGGAGACAATACAAGAAGTTTACGACCACCAGAGTGCCAGCATTCTGCTGGCAAAAAATTAATTAGAAGATAGCAGAGGAGAACAAACAATGAAAATTCCACGAATCGTCAGAAAAATACTTATTCCATTATTCGCCTTGCTAATTTCTTTTTTATCGCTGTCCACAGGTGACCTATCTGCCAGAGGAAAGAGCGGTTACCGGAGTAGAGGATATAAATCATCTGGCTCACGAACTTACAAAACGCATACCAGCAGCAAAAGCACGAAGTCAAGTCATAAAAGAAGTTCTACAGCAAAAAAACAATTTCTCAAAAGTAAAGGCTTAGAAAAAGTTCCTCCCGGTTACGAGGTTGACCATGTTGTACCCCTTGATGCTGGTGGCAAGGATGAACCTTCAAATATGCAACTGATTCCAAAGTCAACCCACAAGGAAAAGACAAAAAAAGAGTGGAAAACCGGCGTGATAAAAAAGGACTAAAAAAGACTTGACAAGAAAATAAATAAATGTTAGAATCTACTAAAAGTGAAAAAATGAAACTAGTTAACGAGTTACTCGAGTATAGATTAGAGAACAAACTCTCACTACAAGCATTGTCTAAAAAGGTTGGTGTTCATTATGTCACGTTGCATCAGTGGTTTACCGGTAAAAGGAAACCCAATATGATCCAGACATACCACATTAGGAAATTCTTAGAGGAAAACCAAAGGTAGAAAAAAATGCGTAGCAAGGTGTTATTTTTAATCGCAAGTTTCTTCTTGGCGGGTTGTACTATAGCACGGACAATTCAACCCCTGTCCTACAATCCGACCGTTCTTAAACGAAACTCAGCCTCTGTCCTCTACTATATTGACCCAAACCTGAAAACACTCACCGAGATACATAAAAGTAAAACCATATCTTATCGCGTTGAAGCAGGACATTCATTATACGGTCTCATCAAAGACATGTTCCAAAGCATATTCTACGATGCTAAAGAGATTGAAGAAATTTCCAACCAAACAGTTCCTGTGATCGCGTTTACAAAAGGAACATCTGAACTTAAAATAGACCCTACTTCCAAGTACACTTACAGTATCAAGATTGCTGTTGTGGTGCAAAAACCCAGACAACGTCCGGACGAAATCATTGTAACTGGAAATTATACTCTAGATGAATATTTTCGTAAGCAGATAAATATCCTTGCTACAGAAACACCAAAATACATCTGCGAGCAAGGAATTCGGGACGCAATAAACAAAATTGGCGAAGTTCTGATGAATTATAAATTCTGAAAATCCCTAAAAGGGTCTTAGCCGTCTAGGGGAACAACCCCGGATGGCTCAGGACTGAAAATTATGATGGGAATTAAAAATACCTCCTTTTCTTTTTCTTTACCAAATTCACTCCTTCCTTTACCTTCTTTTTACCAACTCCACCATTACCGTCTTGTTCCTTATCGGAACCAAATTCTATTCGGAAATCCTACATCCTAAAAAACCTTACTTCTTGCTCACTAATGATATTATTTAGAATTTAGAGTTTGGGATTTAGAATTTGGTGTCAGAGACCCCGCT
>Ga0315312_1001017_pt1 | contig 24626 bp, 22 predicted proteins | sample TDP7_MG_FD_203629 | JGI IMG/M metagenome (GOLD analysis project Ga0315312, IMG submission 203629) | Freshwater sediment microbial communities from Lake Towuti, South Sulawesi, Indonesia - TDP7 | ecosystem: Environmental > Aquatic > Freshwater > Lake > Sediment | place: Indonesia: South Sulawesi... | reverse complement strand
CTAGAGCCTCGGTGGCCGCGTGGACCTTCGTGATCATCCCGGGCCCTATCTTGGGGAGCATCTCTTTGGCCTCGGCGGAGCGGAGCTTGGGAACCGTCTTACCATCTAAGACTAATCCCTCCACATCCGTGAGCAAGATGAGGACATCAGCCTGTAAAGCACCGGCGATTTTGGCAGCTGCCCTATCTCCATCAACATTGAGGGGTTCGAACTCCTCGCTCAGGGCCAAAGGGGAGACTACAGGCAAGTAACCCGAATCCAAGAGTAGTTTCAGCAGGCTCTTGTTGACCTCGATTATCGTGCCGGTGTATCCTCCATCTATCACCATCTTCCGTCCTCGCTCATTTATGATCACTAGACGTTTCTTCCTCTCGGCCCTCAATAGGCTGCCGTCCAAACCTGTCAAGCCAACGGCTCGGACGCCCTTCTTCTCAAGGGTCATCACGACCTGCTTGTTGAGCTTCCCGGCCATCACCATGGTGTAGATGTCGGCGGTCTCCCTGTCCGTGTAACGGCTCCTGAATCCGTCGGGGGAGACGACGAACCTCTGCTCCTTGCCAAGCCTCTTGGCCACATCCGTCACCTCGATGCCTCCACCGTGGACGAAGATGAATTGATTCCCTTCAGCGACTCTCTTGATATCCTCCGCCACCTCAGGGGGTAGACCTTCCTCGAGGACCCTGCCACCGGCCTTCGCGACTATCAGCAATTGGCGTCACATCCCAGTTGATCTAGTATCTAATGAGGGAGCCGCCTCTATTAGTGGTAGAGCTTTAGCTTTTGGTAGAAGCTCCACCCCTCGACGCTCTGAGCACATTTTAGAAGGGGTATCGCAACGTTCACCCCCGCTATTATTCGGGTCTGCTCCCAGAACTCCGGGCAAGAGTTGGCTTCGTGGAAGAGCACCTTCTCTCTACCACGCTCGATGCTTTCCTCGATTATCTCCTGAACCCTCGAATACGCCTCAGTGCTCATGTAGTTCCCGTAGGCTTCCTCGAGGCGCCTGCTCCAGGCTCTGAAGTCCCTGTTCTTACCGCTATCATCACGCTTAACCTCCTTCACCTTATCGAAGGAGGGAACGAGATTCTCGAGTTCAGATTTGATGTACTCATCGTCGACGAAGCGGTCTTCCCCGACGTTGAGCATAGCGTCTAAGGCTAAGACCCACGCCTCCGTCTCCCTCCCCACGGCCTCACCTGCCTTCACTGCAACCCTCTGAACATCCGTGGGAAGCCTAACACCGAACACCATGTTCCCGAGATACGTGTTGGTTCGAAAGTCCTTGAAGCCTGCTCGGGCGAGGGCGGTCGGATAGCAGTAGGGTGGGGTCCCTCGCTCTTTCGCCACGATTATCCTGAGGTCGTAGAACCACTTCTCCACGAACTCCTGAGCCACGAAGCCGATAGGATTTACTATGGAGGGCTCGGTGCCGTCCAAGAACTTCACAAGAGCATCTCGGTCTCTGGCGAGGCGCACATCGGTACCATGAGTCCCAGCATCTGGCTTCACGACGATGCTTCCGCTCCCGAGGTCCCGTTGCATGAGGTCGGCGACTGCTTCCTCATTATGGATAGTGACGCCTTTGACGGTGCGGTCATGGGAGTCGCAGGGTATGAAGACCGTCTTTGGAAGGGGGATCTTCCTCTTCCAGAACTCGACGAGGGTTCGGAACTTGCTGAAGCATAGAGTCTCAACGTCCAGAGGGTTGATGACGTATTTTCCGAGGCCCTCCATGATGCTGGCGGCGTAGAGGCGCCTGTTCTTGCTCTGGGTGCGGTTGAGGATCGAGTTGACCTCTGTAACCGCTTCCCCGAAGTCCTTGTTGGGGCCTTTGAAGCCGAAGTGGCCGTTCCCGATGAGGACGCTGATCTTGCGGAAGGGGATGTAGGTGAGGTCTATCCCCATCTCCCCCGCCGTCTGGCGTATTCCCATCTCGTCCGTCTCGGGGTACTCGTAGAGGATGGCTATGCTCAACTTCCGTTCTTCATCCTTCGTAAACTTGCGGACTGAGTGTATCGTGTCCTTCGCTTTAAGATTTCCCTAATTACTTAGGGGAACCAGAGGCTCAGAGGAAAAAGGCAATCATGAATCTTTCTAGCATACAGGTCCCAACTATGATGACTAAAACCGTTAGCTGAAGACGTCGAAACGCGAGAGCTCGCTCTTCACAAACGCCTCCTTCCCAGCATCGTCCAAATTCTCAGCCAACTCGCGCATCATCCGCTGAAATTCTCGCAGCCGCTCGGTCCTAGACTTATAGATCGAGGCTAAATCTTCGCTCTTCTGCTCAGCGAACTTTGTTGCTTCGGCAGCAACAACGCCGCTCTTGACGGCGAGTCTTATGCCCTCGCCAGAAAAGGGGTTACAGAACCCGCCAGCGTCGCCTACCAGCACGACGTTACCACGCCCCTCAGGAGGTGCGTCGAAGGGAATATGCGAAGCATCTCTCCCCTCCAGTCTAATAGCTCGGAAGGAGAACTCGCGACTAAGCCACCTTCTAAGTCTAGCTATGTAAACTGGAGGTTTGACAGAATGTCCTTTCAGGGCACCTGCTCCTATAAGAAACGACTCGTCCTTAGGAACTACGTAGCCGTAGGTAGGACCGATTTCGTCTCTGAAGAATACGTAAAAATAGTCACCAAGCTCGCCTATAGCCTTCCAAGTCTCTTGTGCGATAGCTAACATCCTGAGCTGCAAGTTCTGGAAAATCTGCGAGCGCACTCTTGAAGCGGCTCCGTCCGCGCCTATGAGATACTTTGTCTTGAAAGTCACAAGTCTACTATTAGACTTGGCCAAGAACAGTATTCCTTCGCCAGCCTCAAACCGAAGGAACTCTGAACCATAGAGAACTTCGGCTCCCCGTCGTTCAGTCTCATCGCGGAGCCACTGGTCGAACAAATCTCTACGGATATTAAGGAGCTTGTAGTTCCTCACGACTCCTCCATTAATCCTACCGCTCGGTGGCACGTAGAACAGCCCGAGCTGGCTCGGAGACGCCAGAATAGCGGTAGGAATCCTAACCCCTAACTCCATATTCAACAAGTCTTCACATACGAGCGGTGTAACGCCACCGCATGCTTTATGCCTCTTCCTCCCCGCCTTCTCTAACAGAAGGGTCTTGAAGCCTTTATCGACACATTTGAGAGCACATGCTGAGCCTGCTGGCCCACCGCCGATGACAGCTACGTCGAACCTACGCATCTCGCAGTCAGTCTCCTCTCCAACATTTTCTCGATGAGCCTTGAAAGAAGGCTTAACTTCAAGTTAGTCTGTGCTTCGAAGCGGCCTTTATATGCGTCCTCGGCCTTCCCGAGATCATAACAGGTCTTGTCATCTATGTTAATTATTACTCCTGGTATGCCGATTCGCTCTAGGTCGTCCCTATGTTTATAGTAGAACGCCTCGCAACAACAGCCGAGATAACCTTTAGCCCCAGCCTTCTTCAGGGCTTCGAGCGTCTTCATCAGGTGCTCGAAGTTCTGGATTGTTATCGGCTTTAAGCCAGCTCTATCGGCAAGCTCGTATGTCTTTCCGACCGTACATTGGCCACACCTGACGCAGCCCTCCTTCCATCGATATTTACATGAAGTCATCTTCGCGCAATAGGGCAACAGCAGGTACTCGCATCCATTCTCCAGAACGCTCCTGAGGTTCCTCACGACTGGATAGATATGATTCACCTCACTTACTTCGATGCCAAGTGAATCATATGTAGTCTTATCCAAGGCTTCTAAGACAAGCTTCACGATATCGTCAGGAGTTATCCCAAGCATCTTAACCTGTCTATCTACAAACACCTTATTGATCGCTTTCCTGATGGCCTCCGCGTCACAGGGGATGAATCTTAGGGCGGCCTCTAAGTCCATTACAGCCCTAGGCGGGAAGACGAAGAAATCGCCAGTAATCAAAGCGCTCTTGATAATATTAGCGCCTTTGTCGACCGTCAGTGAGACGTTGATGACACCGCCTGGCTTCTTGTCGGCTGCATGGACCAGCGCGGCGTCGCTCGACGATCGCCTGTTCAAGAAAATCCAGTTGTCGGAACTGAACCAGGGTAGTCTCTCTTCGAGTAGCTTCTCCTCGAGCTCGGTCAAGTTTTCCCGGTTAAGGGTGATTTCAAGTACCTCCTCGAACCCCTTAACCAATACCTGTTGAATTCGGTCATAACTGAGTTTTTCGCCCAATTCCCATTTGAGGCAGGTCACCCTCTTCTTCACAGAATCTAGCTCCTTGTCTTTTAGCTTGATGACTGGTATTCTGAGAGCTCTTATCATCGCCTCGATATCGAAGTCTACCAGTAAGGTTCCTTGGAAGAGGAGGACGTCGCCAAGCCCTACGCCTCCTGTTCCGGATATCTTTCTACCATTGACCTCTATGTCGTTCCTCGGTCTGAACGCCGCTCTGACGCCGAGTAGCTCCAGTGCTTTGACGACGCATTGACACATCCGCTCGAACAGGTTTTCCATTGTGCCATCGTAGCCGATGGACTGCCTGGAAGCTATCGCCTCCCAACCAATAGAAGAGCTGTCAAAGAGTATTGCGCCGCCGCCCGTAAGCCTCCGGTTTACGTCTATGCCGTTCTGCCTAACGAAATCTAGGCGGACCTCGTGCTCAATATCTTGGTGGTAGCCAACTAAGACCGCAGGCGGGTCGAACCGGAGAAACCTCACCGTGTCTGAGACTAGTCCTCTCGCCCGGCATTCTAGGATGATATCGTCGAGAGCCATGTTCTCCGCGGCTGTTCTTCTACCGGTATCAAGTAGTCGCCAAGTCCGCATATCGATTACCCGCTGGGAAAGAACTCTCTCCAGAGTAGTGAGCAGCACTCTTCGTGGAGTTTCACTTGCAGGCCGAGCCTTCGCGCGAACATATAGGCCTCTTCACTGGGATACGCTATGCCATTAGCGCCTGCCCTAATTGCTAAAACGTCTATCGTAGGCTTCAGCGCACCCTTGGGCCTCGCACAGCCAAGCAGCAGCGGTGTACTGGGCATTATGAGCCGTGCACCGAGCAGGATTCTGGCGACTGCCATTGGAGGCGGTGGTAGAACTTTCTCCATCGGTGTCCCGTGGAGCGGCGTAAGTACCACGATGACGACAGCAGCTGGATTGTGCCTCGAAATTATTTGCAGTGCTGTCTTCTCGCCTCTGAGCTGACCATAGTGGATTCCGACGACTATGTGAGGTACGATGGGAATGCGGCGTTCGCTGAGCAGGGAAAGAGAATACTCGTACTCATCTGCCTTCCTGTCGAGCCTGTACACCTGCTTGATGGTTTCATCCGAGCCTATGATGTCGATCATCGCCGCATCAACTCCTGTATCAGACAATGCCTCTGCCAAACCTTTGTCAACAAGACCCGTGTGGACGACGACGCGCAGTCCAAGTTCCTCCTTGATTCTCTTCAATGTCGGGATGAATTTCATCAGAGGAACGCTTCCATCGCCTAGACTTCCACCAGTCACTAGGCAACCTCTTCCACCCGCAGTCTTTACTTCGAGGCAGACCTTCAGAAGCATCTCAGGCGTCATCGCCGGTACCATACCTTCGAGTAGTTGGCCCCTGCAGTGTTCACAGTTAAGTTTGCAGACGTTGCCCGTTACGGATATGCCAGGAAAGCGCAGTCGGTTTATTGACTCATAGAATGATGCCTCGAAGTGAACCATGCCGGGGAAGTAGAAGTGGATGCTGTTGGTGAAGTTCCTGCGTGTTAGTTGGAATGCTTTGTCTAGTAATGGCTTAAGCTGGTTCGGAGGCGTGTTAAAACAAAGGTCGAGGAGTGGCTTTTCCAAGGAGGGCACCAGTGAGATCCGGGCTTCACAGGTTATCTTTGTAGCTGCTAGGTTGGCTCATTCCTCCACCCAAACCTTCACGGAAGCCCTTGAATAGTCTTGTAGATGCCTTTTGATTAGCATAACATCATCCTTCGTTGGTGTGAAGGGATAGTTACGCATTTCGCCTATCAGGGCTTGGTAAGGCGTATAGTCGGAGAAAGGCCTATTGCATGCGTTTTCTCTATCCTTGCTGGCGCATCCCGAGGTCATGAACGGCCTGCCGTTCTCTATAACATCGCTTAGGATTCTCTCGTCGACCTTGAATCCAGCTATCCTACCCTCAGCGTCGAAACTCATAGCATCGGCGGTCGCCAAGCCTTTGTTAATCAGGTACCGGGCAAGCTGCACACGCCTATACTGACCAATCGGTGGCTGGACATGGTCCTCCATAAAAGAGCCCTTCTCCGGGAAGAAAGAGAATAAATGAGTTAAGGCGCCCAGCTTATAGGCCCTCTGTATCGCGGAAACCATCTGTTCCTCGGTCTCGCCCAGTCCGACTATCAAATGGACGCCTACATTGTATTCACCGAAGACATCAACCGCCTCCTCGATCGTCTGCCAATACTTCTCCCAGCGATGCGGTCCTCCTATATCGCTTCCCCTAAGTTTGTCGAAGAGTTCGGACGTCGCTGCGTCAATAGCGATGCCTACCTTATCGACGCCTGCGTCTCTCAGTTTATACAGCCATTCCTGGTCTATTATTGTCGGCGTAATTAGTGCCGATATCGAATCTACTTCTTTATGGAGCCTATTAACTACTGTGAGGCAGTCTTGCCGAGCCTTGGCGTGGGTTATCATTGAGACGCAGGCTCTCTCGATGTGATGGCATGAGCCCATTCTTTCCAAGACTTCACATAGACTTACTATCGGCCAGTCTACGCGGATGAAGCTGTAATGCGTCCAAGGCTTCTCCCGCTTCCTGTTCTTTGCAAGGCCACAGTAGGCACATCTACCAGCGCAGCCATCACTGTAGGTAAGCAAGAAGTTAATGGTGTAGAGTCTTGCGTCACGATAAAATTTGCCTGGGGTCAGCCCAAGAGTTATAGCTGCCGCATGGCTTATCCTCACATATTCAGGAGATTCAAGCTTTGTCAAAGTCTCACGTCTGGGTCCTCGGGAAGCCCGACATATTTGCTTTTGTCTTTCCGAAGCTTGGAACAACCTTGCGGTTTCGGAATAAAAAAGGCTTAAGAACTCCCTCTTAATAGGATGTCGAGAGGAAACGAAGCTTGGTCAAGGTCACCTGCCCCGACTGCATGGGTGAGATCGATGTCCCAGATGACGCCATGGTGGGTGAGATAGTCAGCTGCCCAGACTGCGGGCTTGAGCTTGAGGTGAAGAGCGTCGAGGGCGGGAATGTGGAGTTGGAGAAGCTCTCCATAGAGAAAGAAGACTGGGGACAATAGGAGCCTCCAGCGGGCTAATTACCTAGACCTTTTCGGCGATTTGCACTCAAATCTTGGGAATGTTTCAATGCGAAGGAGGTATAGGCTGTGGCGGTGGACCCTTTGAGAGTCGCGAAGAGGGCTCTATCTTATTGCGGGAAGAGTCTGGGCTCGAGGAAGGTAACTCCTCAGGGTACTCACGGAGGCGAAGTATCGTGCTCAGATTGTGACCAAGAGCGACCTAGTAGCGCGCGACAAATAAGATCAAGTAATGGGAGGGCTACCGTTTCAAATGAGCAAATTTATACTGTCCTGTTTAGGAATGTTAGAAGATAGGAATTTAAATCACCTTAGAGAGATTGTAGTTGCCTTGTAAATGTGGTTCTATAAGGATTGTATATGAAAAAGTGTTATGTCATGTTGTGACTCAATAAGAGTTGTAGAAGCTAAATCTAGACTTATGAAGATGGAAGAAGAGCTAAGTGAATTATATCTTGACATCAACAGATTCTAGCAACTATAGATCCAGAGGAAATACTTGAGGCCCTAATTGTTGAACGAGAAAGAGTGGCTCAAATTTGTGTCACGGATACCACAAAAAAGGATGAGATAAAACGTTGGCTTGCAATTAATTATTTATTGTCAAAGTATCCATGGAAAGGAAAGGGAACACCAACACTATCCCTCTTCGAATTTCTTGTGAACTTGTCGGAAGAAGTCCTCGAACTCGAAAACGATATATTCAGATTGAAAAATGATTTGGCACAAATTATCGTGAAGGACAATGTAGAGAAAATAGTCTCAACAGAATCAGATGTTTTATCATCAATTCCAGACGATATATTAAAACAGTTTCAACAAGAATTTAGTCTATCCTTTGAGTTCTTTGAGAATAGGAATGGACGTACAGCGAATCTAGAGTTTCAAGGTATCAAAGAAATTATAATGCAGCCAGGACTACCTTATGTGATAAGTGAAGAACTTTACAGAGAGTTAAAATGGATTTACCAACTCAGAATCTTACCATTCATCTCTCCGGTAAATGTACATATGTTTATTGATATAAGCCAACACATAATCGCATACATAGCTTTCTTTCTAGGCACTGACTTTAATAGTAACCATGGAATTTTGGGCATTCGTCCTTCAACCTTCGAACAACTTAAATCAGTTTTGATAAATGAATTTGGAGAACAAAACATAAAATGGTATTTTGAACACTTTGGGGTTCCTAATAATGCGCACCCGATGGGTTTAGGTAGCGCTGCAATTGTTACATCCCGAAAAGATATAGTTTTCCTCCCTTATTTCTCCATTTTACTTTCAATATATCTATCTTCGCATTGGGAGAGGAAATCTGAGAAAGGCGAATTCCTTCAATATATTGGGCATTCTATGGAAGATTTCATATTCTCGTTTCTAAAGGCATTAGCAATTAACACAGAGCATCCTATCCTCAAGAAGCCTCTACTTAGAATTCCATATCCCGAAAAAGCCAGAAAGAATGAGGAGATCGCAGATGTTATGGGATATGATGACCGTTACCTCATTGTAATAGAATCTAAATTCTGGGAAGTGTCGACAATAACTTCCCTTGATATCGAACTCGGAAAATTCTCCGAAAAACTAGATTACATCAAGAATAATCTAGGTAAATTTGGTTTCCCCGAAACTTTGCAGATCATACCCTTCTTTTATACGCCGTTTCCACCTTATAAGGAATGGAATCAAGTTGATTCCGTCATTGGTAGTGTTGGGCATTAACCTAAGACAGCTTTTTGAGACTCGACCTGTAGAACTTATTCAGCGCTCTGAAAAACTACAACAATTGTTACAATCTATAGATGGCCCCACTCCTTACTTCGTTGATATTTCATCTTTAAATAAATCATTACAACCCAACACTTTTCGTATGCAAGACGGTGTTGTCGAAAGCTATGATGAAAATGAGGTAACAGTCATAATAAACAACCCGATTGGTGTTCCAATGAGTTTTATCGCCGACATAAACAAAAGTCTTTATACAGAATTTATTACGGAAGAGAATTAAGATCATTAAGATGATATTGTTCAATCTTAATATGGCTTGGTCACAGATTCAGTTAGTGGAATTTAGGATAATGAAACAGTATGAGTTTCCTCGAGATCAACTAGATGATCTTGGTCTCATTTCTGTTCTCAAATCACATTCTGCACAAGACGAATTAGAGAATTTGATTAATCAGTTTTTTGGCGAAGAGCTTGGCAATGAAATACTGGCAGTTTTGAAGAAATGGAATATTAATTTAGTAAAATTCATTGAACGTCAGAGAAATAAAGGTCAGAATATCTTAATTGGTATAGGAAAAATGTTAGGCTTGGCTGACTACTTCGATGCTATTGTTCAATGTAGATGCGGCGAGGTTATGGGTTTCAGCTCAGGTCTTATTAATTTCGTTAAAAAGCTGTATCCTGATGGAAACGTACAATGCAACAAATGTGATGCAACTCAAATCAGTCGTCTTAAGCAACTAGGTTATCCTGGTGTAATGGTCGATCATTCAATCCTCTTTGGATACGCATTAGAGCACCTAGCAAAAGATAGATCACCTTCAGAGAAAAATGGGAAACTAAATGGAAATAAATAGTTTCCAAACATCACTTCGGCCAGAGACTTCAAGCCTTTAACGAGTCTGTGAATACTTCTGTACAAGACCGGCGAGAGTGAGCCTGGTTAGGTTTGGCACTTCCTCGTAGAAAGGGTCGTCTGAAACCATCACGGCATCATGGCTAAGGGCTGTAGCGGCGTGAAGGCAATCGAATAGGTTCGATATGGAAAGTCTTTGTTCCAGCTCTAGGCCCGACATGAGGAGGAGGCTGCTCAGATGGATTTCTACCATCGGGGTCGTGAGGGCGCGGAGATTGCGCAGTACTTCAACGATATCGGCCTTGGTCAGGCTTCCTCTGAGGCCCACTCCGATCTCTACGAAGGCCGAGCCACAGACTGCGAGTTTCTTGACCCTCCTTGCCCGGGCTAGTTCGAGGATCGCCATGCAGGATTCATGCTTCTTATCCCCCTTTCTGAGCCCCAGTAGGAAGTCGGTCTCTAGAACCGGCAGCCCCCTCACCTTCGCTCAAGTTTCTTCGCCAAGCTGGACCCGGCCTCTTTGACGACTGCCTCAGCCTGCCTTTGGAGTTCCTCTGGGGCGATATTTCCCATGAGTTCTTCGAGCCTGTGCGAGGGGTCTTCGGCAATCGGCTTCAGAATTATCCTGTCGTCCTCCAATCTCATTTCAACTAGTTGACCGACCTTGACGGGCAGGCTTTTCCTTATTCTCTTCGGGATGGTTATGTTGAACTTCCTCTTCACCTTGACGATCTCCTGCAAGGTCTCACCACATAGGGAAAGGGATGCCAAACTTATAAAGGTACCCCAGAATCAGATTGGTACTCCGAAAGAGATTCGAACCCACATCTCGAAAAACCCCCTTTGCTTATCCTAATGGTTAGAAATATCCTCGGCAGGCCCATATCCTATCAACCTTTCAGCAAACCTACCTCAGAACTCCTGAACCTATCAAGGTCCGTGCAGATTCGAATCCAACCATAAGAAACGAAAGCGTGAAGAGGTCGCGTGAGGGCGACCCTTGCTTTCCCAAGTGATAGAGTATGCTTCAGCCTCTAGGCAAGGCTGATCTCGATGCGCTCCTTCCCCTTTCCCGGCTTCTTTCCCCTCTCAACCTTGACTCGACCGATCTCGGCCGTGTTCCTCACGTGGGTTCCGCCGCAGGCCAGAGGCTCGTAGGGCTCGATCTTCCACAAGAGTCTATGAGGGTCTTCCTCAGTGGCAACATGGGTTATCGGCAGAGCGGAGGCTATGAGACTATTGACACGCTCCTCGACTTCAGCCAGTTTAGCGCGGTCTATGGGAGACTCGAAGAGGTAGTCGGAGCGATCCTTCTTATCATCCAATAGACCAGAGGAGGCGGGTTTGCACCCCTCTCCAAAGACCTCCTTCATAGCGTAGAAGACAAGGTGGGCCGCTGAATGGAGCCTCATTATCCTGTATCGCCGCTCCCAGTCGATCCCGCCCTTGACTCTCTGACCGGGCGAGAATGGTGACCCCCTTTCCAAGATGTGGACGACCTCATCATCCGTCTTCCTCGTATCCAAGACTCTGATGCCTGAAATCTCTCCCACATCCCCTACTTGTCCTCCGCCTTGGGGGAAGAAACATGTTCGGTCTAGGATCACCGCGGTGCCTTGGGAGGAGACGACTTGGGCGTCGAACTCCTTCATGTAGGGGTCTTCTCGGAAGAGGAGGATCGTCAAAGAGGATCGCCTGAGAAAGGGACAACCTTCGAAGCATTAAGACTTCTGATCATCATGGAGTTCGCCCTCCATAGCAGCAGAAGCCCTACATCCCCACAGGGCCCACGGCAACACCCTGCCGATGTCGCCTAACACCCAAAACGGCGCCTGATGTCAGAGATATAGGAAACCCATATCTCGAAGAGACGCAGATTCTTCGACCACCCCCAGATGACAAAGACCACCAAAGACCGACCCAACCTCTCGAAGGCCAAGGCCTTCATGTTCGACCTAGATGGGACGCTCATCCGGTCAGCAGTGGACTTCGTCAAGCTCAAACGAGAGACGATCCGCCACCTCTCGAAACTAGGAATAGAGACGGAGGGGCTTTCTGAGAGGATGAGAACCTACGAGATCATGGCCCGCCTGAGGGAGCTTGAGGCACGAGGAAAACTGAAGCTACCCTATGCTAGGGTCGTTGCCGAGGTCACCAGCGTCTGGGACAAGGTCGAACTCGAAACAGTCGAGAGGACGGAGAAGATCCCGGGGGTTGACGATGCGCTGAGGATGTTGAAGAGCCGGAAGATAGGGGTGGGGGTGATTACGCGGGGCTGCAGAACCTACGCCACCGAGGCCCTCAGGATAGCCGAGCTCCTGCCCTTCATCGACATCATCGTCGGAAGGGATGACGTTGGGGAGGCGAAGCCCAGCCCAGAGCCCCTTCTGAGAGCCATGACCGCCTTAGGTGTTGGGCCTCACGAGACGGTGATGGTGGGCGATACTGCTGAGGATGCCGCCTGCGCTCGGAGAGCGGGGGTCCTCTTCGTCGGGGTCTTGACAGGTCTCTCAGATCGTGATTCATTGACGAGGATGGGTAGCATTAGGGTGCTAGGAAGCATCAGGGAATTGCCTATTCTTCTAGAAGAGTGACCGACAATTTATATTTATGGAAGCAGACTTTCTTGAACCAAGCCTTGAGGTGGGTTCTGGACGCCTCAGAAGATGGTCTGCAAGACATGCGGGGAGATTCTGTACGAGAGTTACGAGTTGAAGCCTCCAGAGGAGGTAGTTGAACAGTTGGGAGGCACATGCCCAAGATGCGGCCAGAGGTTGAAGTTCAACCCCAACGAGGTCCAAGTCAAGATATTACGAAAGGAAGAACCTAGAAGATGACGTCCACGAGCAAGACATCCTTCAGAAAAGCCTTCAGCAACGTTTGGAGCATCCTCAGAACCCGTTCCAGACTCACGAGGGGGAATGTCCTCCTATCCGCATGTCTAGGAATAATAGTCGCGATCGCGGTGCTCCTGAGGGTTCTTCCCATGGCGTGGGGCTTCACCCTCTCGGAGTTCGACCCCTTCTTCCAGTACGAGGTGACTCAGTACGTAGTTGACAACGGATTCGGCTCATGGATGCGATGGCACACAGACAGGGAATGGTACCCATACGGCAGAGACATAGGATACACATCTTTTCCAGGACTTCCCTTCACAGGGGCCGCCGTGTACCACCTTGCAAGAGCCTTAGGGTTAGTTTCAGAAGGCCCGGATGCTGTCATGAGCGTGACCATCGTCTTCCCCGTGCTGGCAGCAGCCATAACCTGCATAGTCATCTTCTTCCTCGGCCGGGAGGTCGAAGGGAATGGGGTCGGCCTTCTATCGGCCCTCTTCTTGGCGATCAGTCCGGCATACATAGGGAGAACGACCTTGGGATTCTACGACGACGAGACCGTTGGGATCTTAGGAATCCTCGTGGCCTTCCTCTTCTACCTGAGAGCGCTGAAGAGCGACTCCAAGCTATCCATCAGCTTCCTCTACTCGGTCGCGGCGGGTTTGAGCCTCGGCTATGTCTGCGCTTCTTGGGGTGCATCGAGGTATCCCATCCCTCTCATCACCCTCTTCACCTTCTGCCTCCTCTTCACCAAGGTATCTGGAACGCGGGTTATCTTGTCATATGGGACACTGATGGCAGTTGGGCTGGCCATAGCGACCACTATCCCAAAGCTCGGTTTCGGATTCCTCAAGGAATTCGAGATCATAGCCTCTGTTGGTGTCTTCCTCCTCCTAGTCATAAACGAGGCATCGAAACGACTAGCCGGAAAGATCAGCCGGACAGCCCTGTTCAGCCTCTCCATCCTAGCCCTCGGGGTTGGAGCCCTCGCCCTTCTACGACTCGGAATCATCAGCCTCCCAATAGGTAAGTTCGTCAGTGTCCTCAACCCCTTCCAGAGAGTCGAAATGGCCCTCGTCGAGTCGGTTCAGGAGCACCGACCTGCAACGTGGGCCTCCTTCTACTACCAGTTCGGCCAGCTAGTCTTCCTGGCTCCCTTGGGGATGGTTTTTGCATTCCGCAGGTTCACGTATCAGAAGCTCTTCATTGTGATCTACGCGTTAACTATGCTCTACTTCTCAGCCTCCATGATACGCCTAACCATAGTCTTAGCCCCAGCTTTCGCCATCCTAGGCGCTCTAGCCATCGTAGATATAGTAAGACCCTTCTCAAGCATCACGCTTCAGCGAAGTGTAGGCCCCCGTAGGCGGCGGTTGACTCCCAGGCTCGGTAGGGGTTTCAGCTCCCTCCTGATCATAGCCATCTTTGCATTGACTTTCTTCCCTCTTGGACGGGGCGTGGACAGTGCCTATGCGCCGACGACACTCGCTGCCTCCTCCGTCCCGACTAGACAACAAATCGGTGACTGGATGCAGGCTCTGCAATGGATGAAGGAGAACCTGCCTAAAGACACGGTTGTAGCGTCCTGGTGGGACTATGGGTACTGGATCTCGGTCGTGGCAGGGAAGATCTCCTTGGCCGACAACGGCACCATTAATGGAACGCAGATCGCTCAGATCGGCAGGATGTTCATGTCCAAGGAGGAGGACGCTCTCCCCATCCTGAGGTTCTACAACGCTGATTACGTGGTAGTCTTCACCACCATAAACCAAGCTCAGGGCGGAAACTTCCTCTTCGGCGACGAGGTGAAGTGGCGATGGATGGCCAAGATCGGTTGGAACAACACCGCAGACGGACTTCTCGCGGACAAGTCGATAACTAGTCTCCTAGCCGATTACTGGTCGCAAGGTACTCAGGACCAAGCACGTCTTCGATGGTACAACCAGTTCAGGGACTACGCTTTGCCGAGGTCGGACACGGTTCTGACGAAGCTCATGATATGCGGAGCCTTCCCAGGTATAGAGGAGTCAGTGCCAATAGTGAGGCCTGAACATTTCCAACTGGCCTATGCCTCTGACCGGCAATTCGTCCTAGTCTACAAGGTAGTCTACCCTTAGCTCTCTTCTATGATCGTCCAAGAGGAAAGGGTAAGCAGGCGGTATACTGCATTGCCTCTAGCGGGCTCTTGAGCGGACCATAGGTTCTAGGAGGGTCCAGAGCCACTGGACGAACTCCCGAAGGTTCTTGGTCTGAATGAAGACCTCGCCCGGTCCCGTGATCTCGGTAACGAGGCCTTCGCCGCTTAGGATCGTCTCTTTGAGGCCTCCGAATTTGGAGACCCTGTACTGGCAGGTGTCGCTGAAGCCTATGAGGTGGAAGTTGTCGACGATGAGGCGCTCACCTGGACTCAGTACGTGGCGGTCGAGGGCACCGAAGGAGTTGACGAAGAGGGTTCCTGATCCTGAGACCTTTATCATGAAGAGGCCTTGCCCGAAGAGGCCCTTGGTGAAGCCTTGCCACTGAATGTCTAGATCCACCCCGGATGTTGACGCTACGTAGGACGCTTTCTGGATGATGTAGCCCTCCTCAGGCTTCACGTCCAAGACCTCGATGTCACCCAGCGGAGCTGAGACCAAGGCCACCTCTCCTGGACCCTCCACCGCCGAGTAGTCGTTGACGAAGAAGGACTGGGCGCCCAAGAAGGATAGACCTAAGGTACCGAGGATGCCCCTCTCCCGCATCCGGGTCTTCACATCTATGTTGGGGCTCATGTAGGTCATGGCTCCGGCCTCTCCTGTGACGGACTGCCCAGCGTCCAGCTTTACCACGAGCATTGAGTAGGAAGGTCGATACTTAATCTCGTATTTCAGGGCGGGAGCCTCCTCGTGAAGTGAGGCTCCACAGTTTGAGCAGAAGAGTTGCCCGGCCTCATAATCGCGCCCACATCTCGGACAAGACGGCATACCTTCGCACCGAGTAGGCAACTCGTTACGATACTATTAAAGTTCTTCCCAACTTCCGGATAGAAGTTTATTTACCACCCTCTCCGAAAGATGTTGCCGCGTGAAACTGTTGAGGCATCACCTTCAGTGCATCGACTGTGGCACCCGCTACAGGCCAGAGGAGATAGTATATTCCTGCCGCAGATGCGGTGGTCTGCTCGACATCATATACGACTATGGGGAGATGGTTTCGACCTTGAACCCCGACGCATGGCTGGAACGGCCCCTCGGGGTCTGGCGCTACAAGGAGCTTCTACCGGTTGATCCCTCGAAGGTGGTAACCCTTCAAGAAGGAGGAACGGGCCTCCTAAGTTGTGGACGCCTAGCTCAGACTATGGGCCTGTCTACAATCCACGTCAAGAACGAGGGACAGAACCCTACAGGGAGCTTCAAGGATCGAGGAATGACCGTCGGTGTCTCGAAGGCAGTCGAGTTGGGAGTTAAGGTCGTGGCCTGCGCCTCGACGGGGAACACATCGGCCTCTATGGCCGCTTACGCTTCTAGAGCTGGAATGAGGGCAATAGTTTTCGTTCCATCGGGGAAGATTGCTCTAGGGAAACTGACGCAAGCCATTGCCCATGGGGCAGAGATTGTTAGATTGAAGGGCAGCTTCGATGACTCACTGGAGGCAGCTATAGACTTCACAGCTGCCCATCCTTCGGTCTATCTCCTCAACTCCATCAACCCATATCGGATCGAAGGGCAGAAGACCCTCGCCTACGAGGTGTACCATCAACTGGGCAACCGAGTGCCGGACAACCTCGTCCTCCCGGTAGGGAACGCGGGAAACATAAGCGCCATCTGGAAGGGGTTCCTGGAGCTTAAGCGCCTGGGACTGACCGACAGCCTTCCCCGGATGATGGGGATACAAGCTGAAGACGCATCGCCCATCGCGGCGGCCTATCGAAGACGTCAAATGAGTATCACCGAGTTCGAACACCCTGAGACCATCGCCTCAGCCATTCGTATCGGTGCACCTGTGAGCTGGAAGAAGGCCTTGAGAGCCATCTACGACTCCAAAGGACTAGCAGAGACCGTCTCTGATAGAGAGATCCTTGAGGCGCAGAAAGTACTGGCCCGGCTAGAGGGGCTGTTCGCTGAACCGGCCAGTGCTGCTTCCATAGCTGGATTGAAGAAGCTAACGGAGCAGGGTGAGATTCGGAGGGACGAGAACACAGTCTGCATCGCTACAGGCCACGGCCTTAAGGACCCTGATATCGTTCTAAGTAACTACGAGTTACCTCCTGAGGTAGACCTGAGGTGGGAGACCTTGGAGAAGATTCTTGAGATCTCAGCTCTGGTGGGGACGAGATGAGAATCATCGTAGTGGGCTTCGGCACAGTAGGCCAAGCCTTCGCCAGAATCATCTACCAGAAGAGAAGGGAGATCCTCAAGCTCTACGGATTCGAGCCAACTATAGTTGCTGCGGTAGACTCTGAAGGTGCCGCGGTCAGCTCTTCTGGACTTGATACCGAGAAACTCCTCGAAATCAAGAAGACTGGAAAAACTGTGGCGCTCTATCCGGGTGGGGGAAGGCCAGGAATGTCGGGTGTAGATACAATCGAAGAGGTGGAGGCTGACACCGTGGTGGAGGCTACGCCAACGAAGATCGTTGACGGTGAGCCAGGGTTATCTCACATCAAGGCCGCTCTGAGGAGGAAGAGACATGTCATCGCCACAAACAAAGGACCCCTAGCCATCGCCCTCCCGGCCCTCATGGAGCTAGCAGACTACAAGAACGTCGCCCTCAGGTTCAGCGGAACAGTGGGAGCGGGAACCCCCATCTTGGACTTCGGAAAGAAATGTCTCCTCGGCGACAGAATCTTATCCGTTAGAGGAATCCTCAACGGGACAACCAACTACATCCTTACACGCATGAGCGAAGCTGGAACCACGATGGAGGAAGCCCTGGAGGAGGCCCAACGGGCAGGATACGCCGAGGCGGACCCCACCTACGACATCGAGGGCTTAGACACGGCTTGCAAGCTCGTGATAATGGCTAACTGGCTCATGGGGCGAAATGTGACCATCAAGGATGTGGACATCCAAGGAATTACCGGCGTGACGCCCGGTGAGGCGGCGGATGCTAAGGCCAAGGGGTGTGAAGTAAAGCTAATCGGAGCCATAGAAGACGAGGTCTGGGTGCGCCCTGAAGTCATCGATAGGCGCCATCCACTAGCCGTCAAGGGAACCCTCAACGCCGTTTCATTCAACACGGAGTACGCTGGCGAGATAACGATGGTCGGAAAGGGAGCGGGTGGGATGGAGACCGCCGGCGCCGTCCTCAGGGACCTCATAGATATCAGAAGAAGCGCTGTTGGGCTTCAGGGAGGAAGGATCGGATGAAGCTCGTCATGAAGTTCGGAGGCTCCTCCATTGCTGATGGCGAGAAACTCAGGGCGGCGGCGAGCATCGTGGAGCGAAACATTAAGGAGGGGAACAAGGTCGTAGTCGTCGTCTCCGCCTTGAGCGACGTGACGGACCAGCTCTTTGAGGTTGGTGAGGCCATCTCCGGGAAGGAGAGAGCCTTGATTGAGGTCGTCCGATCCTTGATGGACAGGCATAGGCGTGAAGCTACCGCGGCTATCGCTGATCCAAACATTCGAGGAGAGACCATCCAACAACTCGAGGCGCTCTCCCAAGAGCTGGAAAGTATACTCCTAAATGCTGCCAAGTTGAAGGAGCTGACTCCTAGGACGAGGGACTACATCCTCTCCTTCGGCGAACGATTCTCCACGGCGATATTCTGCGGGGTTTTGAGGGACTTGAGTCTCAACGCCCAATGTTTTACGGGAGAAACAGCGGGAATCGTAACAGACGACCAATTCGGCTCCGCTCAACCCCTCATGAGGATGACAGCCTATGAAGCCAAGGAAAACCTTGAACCACTCCTCGAAAAGAACATCACCCCCGTGGTCACAGGCTTCATAGGCGCCACCCCAGAAGGAGTAACCACAACCCTCGGCAGAGGCGGCTCGGACTACACAGCAACCATCGTCGGCTCCGCTCTTGAGGCCGATGAGGTCTGGATATGGACGGATGTGGACGGTCTTATGACTGCGGACCCGAGGATTGAGCCCCTAGCGAGGACCATCGCCATAATCTCCTACGAGGAAGCCATCGAGATGGCGTACTTCGGGGCCAAGGGAATGCATCCGAGGGCCTTAGAGCCGGCTGCGGAGAAAGGAATACCGGTACACGTGAAGAACACCTTCGACCCGGAAGGCTTGGGGACCCTCATAGTTCGCGAGCAGTTTGTCAAGGGTCGAGACATCGTCAAGGCCGTAGCCTTGGTCGAGGACGTCGCCATCGTGACCGTCAGCGGTGCAGGGATGGCCGGAGCACCCGGTGTGGCGGCATCGGTCTTTAGTCTTCTGGGCCAGAATCAAGTCAACATACTGATGATCTCTCAGAGTTCCTCAGAGGCAAGCATCTCCTTCGTCGTACCCCGACGAGACTTGGTCAAGGCTGTCAACGCCTTGGAGATGGGGTTGTTGGGCAAGGGGGCCGTCAAAGAGGTCACGGCAGAGGAGGATGTCTGTATCGTAGCTGTTGTCGGAGCCGGGATGAGAGGGACACCAGGGGTTGCCGCAAGAACATTCAAGGCCGTCGCAGATCAAGGGGTGAACATTCGGATGATCGCCCAAGGTTCGTCTGAGTTGAACATCTCCTTCGTCGTTCGGGCAGACGATGGGGTGAAGGCCGTCCGGACTCTTCACAGGGAGTTCGGTCTAGAGAGATGAGGAAAGAATAAGGGTTAGGGCAGGTTGCACCTTCCTCATGGCCCTTCTTCTCAAAGCTTCACAAGATGGTGATCGACAAGGACGTCCACAATACCTGAGGGGTACGGAGATGGCATTTACCCTGATTTCTCTGAGACCGAAGGGCCTAGCTCATGGAACTCCAAGTGCCCCCGCAGATAGTTTCGGAGAAGGTTCGGCAACGAATCAACCTTTACCCTAACCTGTTTCCATGTGTAGAGGTCGCGCAGTGTGACAGTTTCATCGTCAAGTGTCTTGTAGTCAACAGTCACGCAGACTGGAGTTCCAACCTCGTCTGCACGAGCGTAGCGCCGCCCTATGGAGCCTGACGCATCGTAGCTGACTATGAAATCCTCTTCGAGGAGCGAGTCCGCGATCCTCCTCGCCTTCTCCGGTAGACCGTCACGATTGACCAAGGGGAATACAGCGACCTTCGTTGCCGCCACATCCCGAGGGGTCTCCAAGACAACCCTGTTCCCACGCTCCTTGTATGCATACTCTAGGAGGGCGTAGACGATGCGATCTACCCCAAAGGATGGTTCCACCACGTGGGGGATGAAATAGCGTCCCTTCTCCTCAACCTCCTCGTAGATCACTCCCACATGCCTCGGCTCAATCCGGACCGAGGGCTGTCCAGTCACCTCATAGAAGCCCTTCTCATGGAGTTCCCGCTCGACCACGGTGGGGTCACTTCTCTTGAGGAGGAGGGCCACCTTCTGTGCCTGCTCCCTCCCGAGGTCGGCCTCAAGCCTCTCCATCTTCGGCTCCACTTTGACCCACGTCGCCCTCCTAGGCTCACTCAATGGCTTATGCACCCTCAGGTCCACGTTACTGTGGGCCATGTGATTGCGGAGATCATAGTCTGTTCTATAGGCGTGTCCGGAAACCTCTGTCCAGCCCCAACGTTCCAGCCAAACCTCCTGGTCGAAGGTCTGGCTACTGTAGTGGGCCCTCTCCTCAGGGGGGACCTCTCTGAGACGCTGTTTCTCCCAAGGGATACCAAGCTCCTGGATGAACTTAACTGCAAGGGCCATGAAGTAGCAGAGAACCTCGTTCTTCACCACGCCCTTGTCCAGGGCTTCCTTCACGGTCATCTCCACCACAGCGTCCCCCTTGGCCCTCTGCTCCTCAACTGTCAGGATTCTAAGCTTCTGGTCCTTCAGGCGCTCGATTCGGGGGTAAGTTGTATCCTCGGGATCCACGAAAATCTCGTAGTCGACGATCGTGAACTCTCTGAGGCGGATAGGTCCCTGCCGGGGCGCTATCTCATTCCTCAAACACCTTCCAATCTGAGCAATCCCTAGAGGCAGCCTCTCCCGCTCTGAGCTGTAGATTCTCCCAAAGTCCAAGAACTGCCCTTGAGCCGCCTCCGGGCGACCATATCCCCTAATGCTACCGCCGTGGGAACCAATATCCACTTGGAACATAGTGTTGAAGGGCTCCGACTTGCTTAGGGCCCCGCCGCACTCTGGACAACGAGTATCGTTGGCCTCTACTAGTCTGTCAAGGTCCTCCCCACTCAACCCCTCCGCGCATTCGACTCCGGTATCTCTGAGGAGATAATCCGTACGATACACTCTTCCACAACGCGTGCACCTCGTCATTATGTCTGTGAAGTGGGAGAGATGACCCGAGGCTTCGAAGATTACCTCGGGGAGAATAATCGTGGACTCGATCTCCACCATGCCCTCCTGATGAACGAAGAGGCGCCGCCACTTATCCTCGACGTTGCGCTTGATCAGAGTGCCCACAGGACCGTAGTCAAGGAACCCACCCACCCCGCCATAGATCTCGAAGGAGGGGAAGACTATTCCCCGACGTTTGCATAGGTCGGAGACTTTATCATAGAGGTCCATGCTAGAGCCTTCACTGGTACCTCTGCTACACGTCGAGGGTGTTAAAAGGTTTCCTCGACTCAAAGGGATGGAGACATCGGGTCCCTTGCGTATGCCAGAGGTCCAGAGGGGGCTGGGGAAAGACTCAGCGAGCCTTAACTCGTTTCACTATGGGCGGCCTCATCTTGCGGAGTACGCGGTACCCGCACGCAGGACACTTGATCTCCAACATCAAGGAGAGCTGGTCCTGAGTTATGGTGTTGCCGCATTGGACACATCTGTAGAGGACGCCGGCGAACTCCCTGTTATCAGCCATCTAAGTCTCCCTTGCCAAGAAATTCTGTACTAGCCTCCACTGGAGACTGAATTAAAGGTTTCTTCGGTCACTACCCTTTTCTACAGAAGATGCAACATATGTTGAAGCACGCGGGATGCCCCTTGCGCGTAGCCATCCTCAACGCAGGCCACATGGATTACGGTGGCACAGAGAGGGTCGTCGCCTACCAAGCCAGGGGACTCGTTGGAAGGGGACATGAGGTAGCCATCTTCACGCCAGTCAACGACCCCAGCGTCTTCAAAGAGGTTATTCCGCTGGGAGTTGCCATTGGGCCTTGGTGGCGAACACTTTACTTTCCCGTCATGAAGAGGACGGTGAACAGATTACTCCACTTCTGGTTCGGTGGCAAGGCTCTGAAGGACTACGATGTCATCGTCGCCCACAACCAGCCTGGCCCATACGCAGCATACAAGAACCGTAAGGAGACGGGCAAAGGGTACGTAGCCTACATACACGCGCCTTGGCGCCGACTCTACCCGAGGGAGGTAGACCTAGCAACGGGCTGGGCTTCAGACTACCGGGAACGCCTGATGTTCCTGCGCCGCGACTACTGGCTCGAGATAGATAGGGAGTCCATCCAAGGGGCTAGCGCATGGCTGGTGAACAGCAGGAAGATCCAAGGCGAGGTCAAGGAGGTCTATGGCGTGGACGCCAGGTTGTGTCCTCCAGGAATCGAGTACGACCGCTGTCGAAACTTTCCATCGGACGAAGCTGTAACCTCGGCCTCAAAATACGGCGCCGATGGCGATTCACTCCTAGTCGTTGGGAGACACGCCCCTCAAAAACGCCTTGAATGGATACCCCACATAATCAGGATGGTGGCCGTGAAACGCCCTGAGGCCAAGGTCATTGTTACGGGAAGGCCGAATAGTGTCGTGACGCCTAAGTTGACGCGGGAGGCTGCGAGACTGGGGGTCAAAGAAAGGGTGATATTAGTGGGCAACGTACCTGAACAGGACCTAATAGGCCTCTATCACACCTGCCCCGTCCTTCTATACAACGCGGTCCACGAGGACTTCGGGATACCACCCTTGGAGGCCATGGCCTGCGGCTGCGTCCCCGTCGCTTGGAACGAAGGGGCTGGACCCTGCGAGACGATAGTTGATGGGGTAAACGGGTTGTTGGCGAGGCCCTACGATTTGGAGGACTTCGCCGCGAAGGTCGTGACTCTCTTGGAGGACGATGGACTCAGGAGGAAGATGTCTGAGAGAGGCGTGGAATTGGCGGCGAAATATGACTGGAAGGAGCACATAGACATCCTTGAAGAAAACCTCTCTCATGTAGCTTCAGTCGGAAAGGGAAAATAGAACACGGTGCACGGATTGTCGAACATACGCCTCCGCTACACGGGCCTCGTCAACTTCGCGTCTCAGCTCTTCACTATAGTGACCGGCTTCTTCTTCGTAATAACAGTCACACGGAACCTCACCGCCACTGAGTTCGGCGTCTGGCAGAACATAGGGGATATCCTCAGCTACATGACCCTTCTCGCTGGAATCATCCCCTTCAGCACCACACGGTACATGGCACGGGGCCAAAGAGGCGCGGCAAAGACCGGAGTCATAACCAACACCCTCCTCTCCCTGCCCATGACCAGCATCTTCCTCCTATTAGCCCCCCTCCTCGCCTCAACCATAGGCACGAATACCCTCTACTTCCAAGTTGCCTCGCTGCAGATCCTCCTATTCTACGTCCTTCAGGTAGTGGAGAGCGCAGTGTACGCCAAGGCGCCACACGTTCTCGGCTACGGGACAGTTCTCTTCGAGGTAACGAAGCTCGCTATCGGTGTCACCCTCGTCACTTATCTCAGGGCAGGCCTAATTGGCGCCATAGTAGCAGTGGCGGCCTCCCAAGCCGTTTTGAGCCTTTTCTATGTCGTCTCCATTCGAGTCTACCTCCGTGAAGGGGCCAATTGGAGTTATCTCCGTTCCTGGTGGAAGATCACCTTCGTAAACCTCTACGGCTTCTTGGGTGACCGTCTGGCGTCTCTCGGGTTGATCCTTCTAACCCTCATGTGGGGGGCAGTTGCAAGGGCATATGTCGGGGCGGCTCTTACAATAGGAGTGATGATCAGCTACTCAAAGGCATTGGCGACGGCGCTTTACCCAAAACTACTGGCAAAGACGGAGGCTACGGCTGTGGAGACAAGTTTGAAGATGACTATGCTCTTTGCCATTCCCATGACTGGAGGGATGATCGCTCTCTCCGGCTCACTTCTAACCGTGCTGAAGCCTGACTATGCAGCAGCATCCACCATCCTTTCCATCTACGCAGTCGCATTCCTCCTTGATGTGGTCTCAGCTATCTTTGATACAGTAATCACCGCGACGGAACGCGCGGATGTGGACGAGCATGCTTCGCTGAAAGGGCTTTTTAAGAGCAAGCTTTTCTTTCTCCCAACTCTTAGGTACGTCTACGCCGTCCTCAACTTGGCTGTTCTGGTTGTGCTATTGAAGGGTTTTGCGACGGAGCCGTTTCAGGCATCGCTATACACTAGTCTCGCAAGCCTGTCGGCTAACGTCCCAATATTCCTACTCCGCTACAGAATTGCTAAGAAGAGTCTTCCTTTCAGTCTACCCTTGAACAATATCATCCGATACATGCTTTCGACGCTCCTCATGATGCTCGTTCTTTCTCAGATACACTTAGCTGCCACCCTTTCGCGAATCTTCATCCTCGTACTAGTCGGAGCCATGATTTACTTCGGTGTGGTGATAGTCATCGAACCCGAGACTCGGAGACTTATCAAGACAGCTGTGAGCCTCTCATCGGTGAAATTTGGATTTGGAGACAGGAACTCTAGTCGACGGTGCTAGGAGCATTCTTACTAGCGTAGAGCCTGTACAGGCATCTCGTGAGAGGAAAGATAGTGGGGTATTACCAGCTACCACCTAGGTGTTTCAATCCGCATCGGCTATTATATGAGGAGGAGGCATATTACCATCATATCGGATTTTCCATTTGTAATTCCATCCCCTCAATATTTTTTATCTCTTTCATCTGTTTTCCATAT
>Ga0315312_1001016_pt1 | contig 24653 bp, 23 predicted proteins | sample TDP7_MG_FD_203629 | JGI IMG/M metagenome (GOLD analysis project Ga0315312, IMG submission 203629) | Freshwater sediment microbial communities from Lake Towuti, South Sulawesi, Indonesia - TDP7 | ecosystem: Environmental > Aquatic > Freshwater > Lake > Sediment | place: Indonesia: South Sulawesi... | reverse complement strand
TGCGAGCAGCTTCTATCAGTGCAGCGCTCTATCACTTCCCAGATGCACCATTTGAAGATTGGCGTACCAAACTGTGGTGCATAGGAAACAATTTTTTGCATTAGCCCGAAAGGCCGATGCATAGTGCTTATCATTTCCATAGCTGCTATAAGATTTGCAGTGCTGTGGGTAGTGAACTTTGCGGCTGCAAAAATATCCTCATCGAAAAGCTCTACCTCATCACAGCGGAGTTTTTGAACGTGCTGGCCGCGTACGCTGGTCGCCGATTGCGTCAGGACCTCGACAGTCGAGCCGTTGGCGAAGCGACATTTTTCTTTTCGGACCGGGCTGCCAAGGAACTGCTCGAAGCCGTTGCGTAGAAAACCGGTTAAGTATTCATACATTCTGCCTGCTTGCTCGCCTGAGCCGCCTAAGATTCTTACCTGACAGTTCGGCTTAAAGACGCAGTCCAAGAGCGTGGCGACCGCAGCCAACTCGGTCTTACCGCCGGCTCGGTTGGCCCAGACGATGCAGTCGGCATTTCTCGTCTCTCGTGACTCGTCCCTCGTGACTCGTGAATCGGGCAAGTCAATGGAGTAGGCGTGCCAGAGATAGTCCATGGGGCTATTATGCTGCGGGCATATCCTTCTATCGGGCACGTCCAGACCCAGAAAGACCTTGACGTAGTTTTTGAGGTCTGTCCTTTTCCTCGGTCTTGTCCGCCGAAGCATTGAGTAAATTTGAGCAGCGTTTCCAATCTCATTAGAAGACCCTGAAAGAGTTAGTCGTACCATAACTATCACCCCCTGATGTGGACGTTGGCTATTGTTTTAGTGTGATTACCTTACTATCAAGCGATGTTCGGTGCTGGGCTGCAAATGTATTGTGATGCCTTCGTGCAACTGTTTGCCTGTATATGTTTTCTTTGAATTACAACCCAAATCGTGAAGTGTATAGCACTCTTCGCTTTCCACCGTGAACCATTCGGGGAACTGATTGATACGCGGCCAATCGAGCGGCAGCTTCATAATGGTTCTGTGGCGCGGCACATCGAAGATGAGCCTGCCCTGCCAGGGCTTTTCCGCCCGCAAAGCTATCTTGAGCGTGTCACCATCGTGGACCGCTCCAAACATAACATCCTTCCGCCAGGGCTGGATTGTAAGGCCAGCTGTTTTCCACAGGCAGTACATAATGGTAGTTCTTGCGAAGTTGCCATCGCCGTGCCAGCCTTCGATGACGCCGTCAGGCTTCTGGATATTCCACATTACTTTTATTTCGCTGTCAAGCCATTGTGCGACTGAGCCGACAGGTTCGCGATTATAAAGATTGATGGCACTTTCGATGCAGTCGGCATAATCATCTGAGCCGCCCCATTTGTAATTCGGGTAGCTGTAATGTTCTTTGAGATTCGATAGGGTCTTTATGACAGCGTCGCGATAGGCTGGGGTTTTGTCTATAAGATAGACCGTGTAGAAGCCGTTAAGGTTGTAGCCCCAGGTGTCGACCAGGTCTTTATCGTGCTGGCCGGTCTGTGGATTGATACTGTTGTAAAAAAGGCCGTGCTCGTTACATGCAACTTCGAGAATGCGGTCGAGCATTTGGTGGATGGGTTTTTGATAGGCCTTCTTTTTTTCCGGCATAGCAAAGTGCACCGTCGCATAAAGCTCGCATAGGCCGGAGATTATTTCGCAGCCGTGGTCTCGCAGCCGAAGCATTTTTTCATCGCGTGTGGGGTGATGAACATCGAGCAGATAATAATCACCCAGGCGGATAGCCCAATCCAGATATTTTTTATCGCCGGTCAGCCAGTATATCCGGGAAAGCGTCTGCAGCATCTCGCCGTTGACTTCCTGACTGCTGGAGATGATTTGGCCGTACTCGGTCTGGATGGGGGCGTGCTTCCAAATATCGTCGAGGATACCGAGCATTCGCTTTGACCATGGGCTTTCGCCGAGCCACTCGGTCAGCGGCAGTAGGCCGTCTTTGACGTATTCCGATGAGCCGAAGATGATTCGGCTTAAATCCGATTCTGCCTGGGCAAAGCCTTGCCTGGAGAATGAATACGTATCCGGCAGATTGCCGATGCGGCTGGTAAGTTTGGTTTCGGCGCGGAGCATATCGAGCATTCGGCCTTCAAAGAGTTGTCGGTCGGTAATCGCCGCGGTCAGCACCATAAAAGGATAGTTATCTGCGGCGGAATCCTGGGCGTTCCAGATGTCCTTGTCTTTGTTAAGATTCCTGGGGATAAGTCCGGTCACAGGGTCTGCGTGTTTTAGCCAGCCTTCGACGAAATTTCGACAGCGAATAAATCCCTCGTTGGCAAGGCGCCCGTTTTCGGCAGCTTTTTTGAAAGCTTCATCTTTTGTGTTGAGCTTTCCCACACCGCGTTGGGCCAGTTCTTTCAGCTCTGCCAGATGATGCTCATAAACGCCGCGTGGATTAGTGCTGTGCTTTTTGCATAGTGACGCAGCCATGCCGACAAGCTCGCCCATCATTCCACAGGTCTGCATCACGCGGGTCGTGCCAAGTGCTACGTGCGTGACGCTGATGTCGCGGCCTGCCATAAACAGGTTCTCGATGTTTCGAGAATAAAGACAGCGGTACGGTATGGGATATGGCTTTATGGATTTTTGTTCCGCGATGGCCCGGAAGGGCTCGTCGAATTGCTCGGCATTTTTGGGCTGCGGATAATGCAGGTCGATTGTCCAGGTGGTGGTGACAAAGGCATCTGGAAATTCTGTCTGCTGCTCGATGTCCTGCTGCTTTAGGATGACATCGCTGAGCAGTCGGCGGGATTCACGTTTGCCGGCGATATACGCTGCCCAGGCCAGATTCCGCCGGGCGTACTTTTCTTTGTCGGCGCTAGTGTTCTTCTGAAAAGCCCAGTTGCCGTAGATAGCACGAAACATGTGGTCACGGATATGCTCGGCCTCAGTTACCGTGTCACGATGCAAGCCTGTCTCCCAGTCCCAGTTGCCCATCGTAGCGTTCTGGCAAGTCTCCTGGTTAAACTTTAGCGCCCAGGGACATTCGGGAAAAGCTGTAGGCTCATCAGTTTCGACAGAGTACCACATCACCGACGTGCCCAGTGTCATCTTGTCAGGTTTTTCCGGGGCCAGTTCCTCGCCGGTCTGGTCTTGGCTTTCGCGTCCCATGCGCCAGTCGGCTCCTGCCAGATAGCCGACTGTGCCATCGCCAGTACAGTCGGCAAAAAACAACCCACAAAAGCGCATCTCTTTACCTGTTCTGATGTCTTTTGCCCACACCGCGACAATCTGGCTGTCATCCTTTTCCACCTGCCAGACGTGCGCATTCAAAAAAAGGTGGATATTTTTTTCGGCCTGGACAACTGCCAGCTTTTTCTGGTCGCTGTAATTTTCAGCCGGCTGAGCATTTCCTGTTTTTCCCGAATCGAGCTCTTTTACAATATCGCCCAGAGCCGGATACGGCGGCTGATTTATCTTGCCGCCCAGATGCACACGGACTTCCGAGCTATTGTTGCCGCCGAGCACAGGCCGATCTTGTATCAGAGCGACCTTCAGACCGAGCCTTGCTGCCGAGACTGCAGTGCAAGTTCCTGCGATCCCACCGCCCACCACGACCAGGTCGAACTGGCCGGCTTGTTGTGGTTTCTCTGGTAGGCCCAGAGCTTTACGGCGAAATTCCGCCATCTCCTTACCTTCGTTTGGCGGGATAAAGTCCATATTAGTTGTCAGGGCAATCGCGTCGCATCGGCCATCAAAGCCAGACAAATCGTGCAGGGCAATCGTGGTCTGCTTATTCGCTATCTCGACTGTTCCGCCATCCTGCCAGTGCCAGTCGGCTCCTTCGGTGCCGAAGGTAGTTTTGAGGGCTTTGCCATCGATAAGCAGTTGAAATCTGCCGGGCGTGCCTGGCGCTTTCCAGGGCGCGACCCAGTCCCGGGTGCGAACCCAGATGCGGTATAGGCCCTCGGCAGGTAAAGTGACGGTCGTTGTAGCATCTTTGACCGGCTCGCCCAAGCCATGAGCCAGCAAAAAAGGTGAGCCCATCTGCTCCATAAACTGCTGGTCAATCACCCAGCCGCTAAGATTCTCGAAACTCTCCGCCTCGATGAGAATTGTGCTGCCGTGAACTGTTGGAAAAACCGACAATAAAACAATTGAAAAGACCGCTGCATAAAAGATACGCATTTTCTTTCCTTTCCTGAGTAAGAACCCCCGGTGAAACCGGGGGCTAAATATTTAGCCCCACGTTTTACGTGGGGTTCTGCCAGGGCACGGCGCCGGCTTGGATAATATGGTTACGCAGGGCATCAAAAAGTTTCCTATACATTTTGTGCTTTTCACCCAGCGGCTGCTTTTCCTGCGGGTCGTCAGCGAGGTTGTAAAGTTTCATTGGCTCAAAAGGACTATTCTGCAGCAGCTTCCAATCGCCATATCGGGCAGCGTAGAAGGCCCGGCCGCCATACTCGCCGCCTTCCCGCCGCACCCAAAATAGGATCCTATCCTCAGCAGGTTGAGTTTTGCTAAGCAGAGTCGGCAGGATGCTTCGGCCATCGATTTGCTGAGCAACGTCAATACCTGCCGCTTGGCAGATGGTTGGGAAAAGGTCCATCGTCAGAGCGATGCGGTCAGTCCGTGAGGCAGGCTGGATTTTACCAGGCCAGACGGCGCAGGTGGGCACGCGGATGCCGCCCTCGTACATTTGGCCTTTGCCGCCGGATAGCTCGCCGTTGTTGGCACCGACACCGATTTGGCCGCCATTGTCGGAGGTAAAGATAATCAGCGTGTTGTCACTTACACCAGCCTGCTTCAGTGCAGCGATAACTTTGCCGATGCCGTCATCGAGATGCTCGATCAGCGCGACAAGCCTGGCGCGTTTGTCGCTAATATCTTTGTCGCGGTTTTTGACCTGGGCCAGCCAATCCTCTGGCGGCTGAATCGGCGTGTGCGGGGCATTGTAAGCAAGATACAGAAAAAATGGCTGCTTTGATTTTGCGCTTTGGTTGATGTAGTCTATCGCCCACTGCGTAAATAGGTCGGTGGCGTGGCCTTCTGGGTCAATTTCTTTTTCGTTTAGCCGCATATAGTTGAAGCCGTGCCGCAGGTGGCTGTAGTAATCGTCCATCATGTCACCCAGAAAGCCGTGGAATTGGTCGAAGCCCCGCTGGTTCGGCGTATTCGGCGAGGCCAGGCCGAGGTGCCATTTGCCGACAATTGCGGTGTGGTAGCCGACTTGCTTGAGTAGGTTGGGCAGAAGAATCGCTCGTGGACAGAGGTAGCCGAAGTTGTTAGTTATATGCGTGCGGATTACGCCCGGCACGCCGACAAGGTCGGGGTATCTGCCGGTAAGTAGTGATGCACGTGTCGGCGAACAGACCGGACAGTTGGCGTAAAAGTTGTCGAACCGCATGCCCGCGGTGACAAGCCGGTCGATGTTTGGCGTTTGCAAATCTTTGGCTCCGTAGCTGGATAGGTCGCCGTAGCCTAAGTCGTCAGTGATGACCACCAGGATATTGGGCGAAGCCGCTTCTGTTTGCTGGCCAGCAAGTAGTCCAGTTGGCATTGCCAGCGCCGCAGCCTCCAGGCTTGCAGTTTTTAAGAAATCCCGCCGGGTGCAAACTCGATCCATTTTTTGTCCTTTACGTTGCTTATTATACTTTCGTTTAATATGCTGTACCCTTATTATACTTTCAGGCCGAAAAGTATAATAGCGTAAATCCAACGAGAGACGATAATGCTGCCGATCCTTTTTGAAGATGACGATATCATCGCGGTTGATAAGCCAGAGGGCCTGGCTGCCATCCCCGAGCGCAAAAAAGCCGCTCCCAGCGTCCTTTCCCAGCTTTCGGCGGCAAGGCGGCAGAAAATCTACGTGGTGCACCGGCTGGACAAAGAGGCCAGCGGCGTAATCGTCTTTGCCAAAAATGCACAGGCGCATCGGCATCTCTGCCGGCAGTTTGCCAGCCACACGGTCAAAAAGACCTACCTTGCCCTTGTTCACGGGCGTATTGAGCAGCAAGCTGGCCAAATTGATAAGCCACTGCGGCGGTTCGGCTCCGGCCGTGTCGCTGTTGACAGCCAGCGCGGCAAACCATCTGTGACGGACTTTGAGGTCGTCCAGCGATTCGAGCTTTACACGCTCGTTCGTGCGTATCCCTTGACCGGAAGATTGCATCAGCTCCGTGTGCATTTTTACAGTATAGGCCATCCGATTGTCGGCGACAAATTCTACGGCGATAAGAACCCCCCAATAAATTGGGGGGCTAAATACGTACGTTTGATGCTGCACGCCGAAAAAATCACCTTTCAATTGCCATCGGGCAGACAACTTACTCTGCAAGCTCCGCTGCCACAATCCTTTACGGACTTTATTGAAGATGTTGGCAAATCCCTGCGACATCATTGACCTCCATCTTCTGCCAGGGCGGCCAGTATTCGGCTGGCGGCCTCGACGGTTAACTCGTCGCTGGTAGTTCTTCGTCCGGCCATTGTCATTCGTCCATCGTCCGGCGTATCTCGTATGGTGTGCATCGAAATAATGTCCAGGCAGGCCTTGCGAGCGGTCTCCTCTTTGTCCGATTCGGTAAGGGCAACAAGCTTTGCAGCCGCCAGAGGTGCATACCGGGCAATTATAAACTCACTCTGACGATAAGCTCTGGCGATACGCTCATTAAACTGCTCGGCAAAATGTTCGTCGGCCAGCCATTTGTTGTAGAGGTTTCTGCTGATCTTATGCTTGTCCAGAACCGCCTGTTCGTCAAGCTCACCGGCGAACAAATCATCAATCACCGCTAACTGCCTTTTGGTTAATCCCTTTTTTTTGTTCATGGTGTTAACCCGCACAACTCTGAATACCCCCCAGTAAACTGGGGGGCTGAACAATGTTTAGCCGTCGCCGGTACGGCGACGGTCTCTGGCTTGCAGGGCCACCAGTTGCTGGGTGCGGCGCTGCTCAAACTGCTACGGCGTCAATGGCTCGGCTCTGTCGGCTCGGCCAAATTTTTCCTTAAACTTTTCTACCTCAGCAGCAGCGCTTTGCATCCGGTAGGCAAGCGTCACCGAAGCCCCCTTAGGGGGCAGAGGCGAAGGCGACGCAATTGTTCTTTTATTGTCCTCTGTATAGTATTGTTATTAGTAATTCGGCATTTTTGCCGATGTGGACGACCTGTGGATAAGATCTTGCCCAGATTGTACGATAATATCCTTTGGGGTTTTTCAAATATATAAATGGTCTTATCTTTGCGATCCATCTTGAAATAGTATCCGCAGATACCATGAAAATATCTGCCAGCGTTTGGTTGCTTTGCCAGCAGCTCTTGGCCACGAAACTGTAAATGTGAGCAAGAAGCATCTTTTCATCAGCGCTAATCTGGCGAAGATTGAGGATATGGGCAGGAATCTTCAGATATGGCTCTTTCTGGTTTTTCATTTGGTAGAGTCTCCAGACAGGTTTAGATAGCCTTGTGCGATGCGGGTAAGGGCAGCGGCTCTTTTGGCTGCTCTGGTCGATTGGTTGAGATTGTGCTCAGCCAGCCGCAGGGCCTGTTCTATCGTTTGCTGCTGCTTATCGTTTACAAAGAACACCAACGGATTTGCCAAACATTTTGCGTTTATCTTTGCTGGCATGTTTGGTATTTTTAGATGGGTGAGCTGTTCGAGCTGCTTTGCTGTCTGCGGCAGGAGTTTGGCTAGTACCTTGGTGTCCATTTGTTGATTTAGCCGCTTTAGCAGAGCAAGTTTCTTATCCAGCACATCGCAGCCGACCAGGCGGTTTAACGTAGCCAGCAGTATATCGGTCTGCTGGTCGTCGATGTCCCAGACTATTGCGTCAGCTTGTTTGTAGCCAAGCTTTTCGAGGGCCTGGCAGCGATGATAGCCGTTGATTATTTGGAAATAGCCCGGCTTAAAAGGATAGGGCCGAACCACCAGCGGTTCGTATCGGCCGGTCCGCTGAATATTACGAACCAGCTTGGCAAAATTGGCCTTGCTCATCCGATTAGGGTTGTCCGGATGGGCGACAAGCTTATCAATCGCTATGGATTGAATCTCGTTGGTCATTTTTCATAAACCCCCCAGTAAACTGGGGGCTAAATATGGGTTAAACCAGATGTAATAAACCGGTCTTTCAGTAAGCTTGCTCAAGATGTACCTTGTTCGCTCTATGCCAGCTGACATATTTTGGCGCTTGCCGTAACTTTGCAGAAAGCGTTTAATTTGAAGCTCAATAAATTCTGCGTCGGGCGCCGGCAGCCGATCGAGCTTGCGTTGCGCATGCTTGGCATCGATAAGCTCCTTTTTTTCTATGCCGAGCATACTAAAGGCCTCGATAAGCTGGGCACATCGGACGGGTATTTTTGCTGTAAAAGCCTTCATTCCCGCCCTTTCAAAGAACGGATTGACTAACCCCATTACCGCCATTGCCTCGATAATGGGCACCTGCATTTGCGGCATCGTTTCGCGCACTAACCGGCTGGCTAAGCCAAGAGAGCGGAATCTCGGCTCAATAATGACCCTGCTGATACAGCGGATGTTTTTGTTAACCAGCGCAAGTTGCGTGCTTCTATCGAGGCCGGCGAACATATTGCCCGTGGCGATGTTTCGAAGCTCAAGGGCTGGTGCGGGCATGGTATAGACGATAACGCCGACGGTCCTGCCGAAGTCGCCCTTTAAGGCGAATATCGCCGCGTAAGGCCCGAGCCGACTGTCACGGTAGTGGTAGTCCGCGAGGACTTTGTAGTCGTCGACGCAACCTTTGACAATCTGCAATTTTTTACAGACAGAGCAATCTCGCATATTCATCCAAGACCCCGCAATAAATTGCGTGGCTAAATATTTAGCCCCCCAGTTTTACTGGGGGGGTTATCTTTCCGGCGACGGTCAACCTTATAAATAACCTGCGTTTCGCCGGATAATTCCTTGACCACCAGGACATCCGGTGCCAGGTCCAGCAGGATGTCATCGTGACTTGCCGCCAGGATAAATATGGTGCCGGTTCGCTTGGCAAAGCGGTGTACGTTATACGAGATCACCGCAGCAGTAATGCGGTCAAGGCTGGAGCAGAATTCGTCTGCGAAGACGAATTTCTTCTTTTCTGCCAGAGCTATTGCTAAACGGAATCGGTATTTTTGGCCGTCACTAAGATTTCTCGGCTGGTTAAGAATACAGAAGACATCGTTTAACCCTGCGGTGCTGAGCACGGCCAATCCGGTCAGGAAATCGCCGTCAATACAGTCAACTAAGGTTTTGCTGCTGGGCAGCTTTATTTCAGCGAGGTTGGTTTTATCTTTTGCTGGTACGGATTTTTCCAACTCTTTTAGTAGGACGCTTTTACCGGCTCCTGATGGGCCTGTGATGTATACGATGTCACCATCATTGATTTCCACCTGTAAGTTTGCGGTAAGGCGTCTTTCCGTGAGTCTATCCGTCGTCAGGCCGAACATCTGACATACTTGTGCTGCTTTGTCGGTAATCTGTCCCTGCCATTGGAGAGTTTTTGAGATTGTATATGTTGGCATATTTGTTTCCCCGGATAGTCGAGATAAGTTGTTGGATTTTTTTGAGAATTTCACGAACGCGATAGTAGGTTAAATGCTGTTTTGCGGCGATTTTTTTCATGGATAGGCCCGTCAGGAAGTAGTCCTTTGCGATGGCCATCTCGGTTTTGGTAAATTTGTTACAGTTTCGCAGGCAGGTTATGTATTCACCGTCTATGAGCCGTTTTATCAATTTATGTATTCTTCGAGCAATAATGGTGTCATTGACGCCGGCTAAGCGAGCCATCTGCCGGAAGCTGTTGCCTTTATCCAAGTACATTGTCATCAATAGCTTATCTTTGCCGGTAAGCAGGTTCATCCTGGTCCGCAGCAAATCGATTCTCGTGAGATATTCTTTTTTGGCTTTCGATGTTATTTGTGAGAGATTAGAGTGCATTTTTTTCATTTGCGGTCCCCCCATATTTCTTTAATTTGCCGTTTTTGGACAGATTTAAGACTTGCCAAAGGCCAAGAGAAGCATTTTGGACTGCTAATTGACCGCGCTGTGTCAGGTTTAACTGCAATTAGGTGGAATCGGCTGGTTATTTTGTCCATAGTCAGGGTGTTTGTAAGACCTGTTTTGGCATAGACTTGGGGGGTTGGTAACAGCGCCAATTGTCGCTTGGCTGAGGTTATCTGTTGGATAAATTGACCCTTTATTCGAGTTTTAATCACCATGTTTGTTCGATACTTATTAAACATGTAAAATATTTTAACATATTATTTAACTTAGTCAAGAGTTTTATAAGATTTTTTACAAATTTTTTCAAGAATTTACAAATTACTAAACAAATTACTCAAAATATGGCAGTTTCAATAATCTAAGTTTCGCGGGAAAATTGCGGGTTTTTGACAGGTATAAAAAGCTTCCTGGTCATTCTAAAAAAGGTTTGCGTTTGGTAATTCGGTAATTATACTGGGTTTCCAAAGGCATGCCTCGAGCGAGGTCGAGAGAAAGACCGGTCAGTAGACGACCGGCTTAAGATACGGCTTTGATAGGGATAAAAATGCCAGAAAGGATCCCAAAGATAGTTGTAATAGGCGGCACTTATATCGATATGGCGATAAGGTGCGGCCAAATCCCAACTCCTGGACAAAGTGTTGACGGCTCTGATCTTTCCTACACAGCCACCGGCCCAGGGCCTAATCAAGCTGTGGAAGCGGCTTTGTGCGGCTGCGCGGTGCATCTTATCAGCAAAGTCGGAAGCGATCCTTTCGCCCAGATGGCCAAGGCAAGTCTGGCAGAGTTCGGTGTCAGTACCGAGTTTATCTACACTGCCAAGGCCAAGAATACCGGCGTCATGGTAACACTGGTTAATGCCAAGGGCGAGAACGCAAGTTGTATGTATATCGGCGCCAATAGCGCGTTACAGCCACAGGACATCGAACTTGCTGAGCAGACCATTTCTGAAGCTGATGTTTGTTTGATTCACGGTCAATTGCCGCAGGCGGCTATTGTAACGGCTCTTCGCTGTGCAAAGTTGCACGGTACAAAGGTTATTCTTAACCCTGCAAGGCCGATGGAACAGCGTGGTCAGCAAGATAGCGATCTGCCTATGGAGTATTTTTCGGCCGATATTCTGATTCCAAATCTTTACGAAGCTGCCGACATCACCGAGCAATCGGCAGCCAACATTCACACTGCCAAGCTCATTGGTTCTGATTTGGTCGCCCGTGGTGTTGGAGCCGCTGTGATCACCATGGGCAAGCGCGGCTGTATGGTTGTTGATAGAGAAAGCGCCGACCACATTGCGGCTTTTGAGGTGGAGCTTGTCGACCAGACCGGCAGAGGCGATGCCTTTGCGGGGGCGTTAGCTGCCTATTGTGCGGTAAAGGACGATGTAAGAGAAGCGGTTAAATTCGCTTCGGCGGCAGGGGCCTTGGCCTGCACAAAATTTGGTTCTATTGAGGCTTTGCCAACAAGGGCTGAGATTATCGAGCTTTTGCAGAAAGAAGATATCGAATAACAAACCAAATCTCAAATTGCAAATCTCAAATGGCAAGTCGACAAGCGATAAGCGACATGTCCCAAATTTCAATCAAATCTGCAGATAGCTGCAAAGAAAAATCCAAAAATTGAAAAAATTTTTTATTTCTTTTGTCGTAAAGACTTAGCTCAAAAGCCATCCTAAAAAAAACCATTTTTTTCGCATCAAACGCGCAGATTGCTCCTATTACGGGGGCGATGAAAATCGCCGAAGGGAAAACCCCGCGATAAATCGCGATTGGGAAACCCCGCAGTAAACTGTGGGGCTAAATATCGAAAATGTAGTTAGCCCCCCAATTTATTGGGGGGTTCATAAAATAGGAAAAACACATATGGCTTCTGACCTTCGTATCTTTAACGACCCGCAACTTGATGCAGATTACATCCAGTGGCTGGTCGATGAGCACTCAGTAGATATCCAAATACATTTTGCCAAGCTTTGGGAATATTACACAAATCCGATGTATGAGATAACCGGCGTTGGTGCTTTAGATAGAAAAGTGAATGAATCAGGACGGTGCTACGTGCAGGCTCAAGAGTATGGATTGCCCGCGAGAATAACAGGGCTGGTGCACTCAGCTAATGCGGGTATCTTCGGCGCAAGGGCCGTCAAAGAGGTGCAACGAAAAGAAGTGGTGATCGAAAACGATATCGCCTGGCGAATAAATGCAGAGGTGGATTTTTTGTTTGGAAAGCCAATTAGTTTTATGTGTCGATCGCCGGATAGCCAAAAACGTGCAGAAGTTGAATCCATATTAAAGGCTGTGTTTGCGGCTAACGGCGCTATCGGATTTTTTCAGGATATGGCAGTGCTCGGAGGTGTTTATGGTTTTGTCGATTGTCTGGTCAGGCCTGGCAATGAGATTCTCGAATGCATATCCTCCTCCTCCCAAACCTTCTCATTCGAAGATGTGCTGCAATTAGCACAAACAATCGACCTGGAACTGATCGAAGCGCCAAGAGCTCTGCCTATCCTGGATGAAAACGACTACAAAAAAATCAGATACTATGTGCAGCACTTTTATCAGAAAAGAAACACTCTGAGTAAGAAAAGTTTTTTTCTGGCAAAACTATTCTCGCTAGGTGGACAAGGCGGCAATAGTCCGCAGGTGGTCACAGTGACGGAGATTATTTCGCCTGTCGGTTGGCAGAGGTACGAAGATAAGCAGCTCATTGCAGAAGCCGAATCGCCCTGGGGATTTCTGCCGGTAGTGCATATCCAAAACATCGCTCAACCATATTACTATGAAGGATTAAGTGATGTCGAGCCTTTGATACCCTTGCAGGATGAGCTTAATACCAGATTGTCTGACAGGGCAAACAGGATTACGTTTCAGTCGTTTAAGATGTACTTGGGCAAAGGCATAGAAGGCTTTGAGGATAGACCTGTGTCCCCGGGCAGAATGTGGTACACCGACAATCCGGATGCGACTATCGAAGAGTTTGGCGGAGATGCGGCGACACCGACTGAGGATATGCACATCGCTGAAATCAGAGAAGCGATGGATAAGGTCAGTGGCGTGACACCGGTGGTGGCTGGGGTTCTAAAGGACAAACTTGGAAATCTTACCAGCGCGGTAGCTCTTAGACTGACGCTTATGGGAATGCTTTCAAAAAACGAACGCAAGAGATTTACTTATAGCGAAGGGCTGAAAAGGATCTGCAGAATGGTTCTACAGATGCTCGACAGGGTCAATATCTATAAAACTTGCGAAGCGGATAGAGAGGTCGAGGTCATCTTTCCCAGTCCGCTACCTGAAGACACGATGGAAAAGCTAAAAGAAGCGCAGATCAAAAAGGAATTAGGCGTTTCTATTGAGCAGGTGCTGCGAGAATTGGGTTATGAAACCACGAAAGAAAGTTGAGGCTTTAGTTCAAAGGAGATCTCATGAGTCAGATTGAGACGCAAGATAATTTGTCAGAAGACATAGCGGAACTGGGCGATAGTGACAACCCCAAGCTCGTTCCAGTAGCTGAATCGATCCGCTATCGAAAGAGGGCGCAGAGTGCCGAGAAAAAGCTCGAAGTTTTGACTGAGCAACTGGCGGAGGCAAAATCGCAGGCAGCAAAGCTGTCTGAGCAGTTGAATGATATTCAGCTTGAGCAGAAGCTAATACGCAAATTGGCTATTGCAGGGACTGTCGATTTGGAAACTGCGGTATTGATTGCCAAAGCCAGAATCGAGGGTGACAACGATGCGGAATTGGACGGCGTGATTGAGCAGCTGAAGAAGGAAAAGCAATATCTGTTCGCCGGCTCAAGTGGGACTGTGACGACTAAAAAGACCGCAACAGCTAAGGAACGGCTGCAAAGCAGCCAAGCAATCCTGGAAAGAGCGGCTAAGAAAGCAGCAACCACCGGTAATCGAACAGATTTGCAGGAGTATCTGAAACTGAGAAGAAATTATTTGTAAGAAATATTTAGCCCCTCAGTTTACCGGGGGGTTCAAAAAAAGAAAGGAGAATCAAGCGATGGCTTTTACAGGAAAAGCAACTTATTCAGCGGGTACGACTCTGCCGGAATTGGCTGAGGACGTATCGGATTTGATCGCGATAATTTCACCTTATGAAACGCCTTTGTTAGATGCTCTGGGCGATCCGATGAGAGAAGCAACCAGTACGCATCACGAATGGTTGGAAGATGAGCTTCTACCCAACAAGGATGCTATCAACGACAGCACCTGGACCGACCCTGAAAGTGACACCGCATTTGTTGTCGACCATGGTAGCAGGTTCCGTATTGGCGATCAGATTCAGGTGGAAGGCTCAGAGGAATTGATGCTGGTGACCGGCATTAGCGACAATACGCTGACTGTGATTCGCGGCTACGCTGGCACAACTGCCGAGGCTCTGGCCGACAACCAAGTGCTCAATATTCTCGGAAATGCAGCTCTGGAAGGAGCGGATAAACCCGGTGTCAGATTTACCAACCGTATCCGGTGCGGCAACTACACCCAGATATTTACCGCTGCGGTAGAAGTCAGCGGCACCGATATGGCTGCCAGCCAGTTAGGTTTGGCCGACGAGATGGATTACCAGAAGCAGGAACGACTGCGGGAGCTATTGCGCGATCTGGAAAACACCGTGATTAATGGCGGTCAGCCAGAAAGCTCCCCGGAAGGCAGCAGCTCGGTCAGACGCTCGATGAAGGGCATCATTCAGCATCTCTCGACAAATGTCTTTCATACCGGCGATGCTGGCTTTCCGACAGGCACCGACCTTGACGAGGCCAAGATTAATTATACGCTGCGAAAAATCTGGGAAAATAGCAACGGCAATATTGACCTGATTGTGGTTGGCGGCTTTCAAAAGCGCAAGATAAATGCCTTTTGTGCTGACAGCCGAACCTATGCAGCCACCGACACCACTTTCACGAACATGGTAAGCATTTACGAAAGTGACTTTGGCGTTTGCAGGATTGTTACCACTCGATGGATGCCGCAGGATACGGTGTTGCTGCTGGATTCATCGCGCACCGGCGTGCTGCCGTTGGCAGGCCGCAGCTTCCATTTCAAGCCGCTGGCCAGTGGTGGTGACTATGAATGTGGCGAGCTGATTGGTGAATATACGCTGGAGTTGAAGAACGAGGCGGCCCATGGGCTTATTCGTGACTTAAGCACCAGCTAAGGATTGGGGATGGGTATTTAGCCCCGCGTTTTACGCGGGGTCCCATCCCTGTCTGAAGGAGATAACGGACATGGTCAGTTTTTCAAACGATGCGGATATTTTGAAGTACGAGCCGATATTGTTCGCAGAATTACATCTGCCGGGCCAAGTTCTGACAGCAGGGACGGGCGGGACGCTGGCCGGCACGACATTCACCGAAAGTAGCGCGGACTTTGTAGCTGCACAGGTCTCAGTAGGGGGAGTTATATATCTACAATCTGTGGATGGGACATTAGACGGAGCATATGAAATTGTCTCGGTGGATTCGGCAACGCAGCTTACCATTTCTGTCATCAGAGCAGATTCAGACGACCAGCTTATAGCACCACCGGCTGCTATTGATATATCCTACCGTATCAGCACATTCAAGCCACAGGCCAGCGAAGTTGCTTTTCAATTGACCGAATATTTCGGTATCAAGCCGGGCAATCCTGCAAGCGACATTGATGTGCAGGATGTGCTGGATACGGATGTCTTAAGGACGGCATCGGTTTTTGCGGTCATCTCCGGTGTGTACGCGATGTTAGCCAGCAAGGCCGAAGATGAGAACTTTTGGAAAAAGAGTCTGCATTATCAGACACTTTTTGAGAAGGCCAGGCAGCGGTGTAGGCTCAGTATCGATGTCGGTTCTGACAAGGTCGCTGATGTCACCAGGGTCGGCTCTTCTATAAGGTTGGTTAGGGATTAAAAAACAAATGAGTATTACTTTAGATGGGCAAGTTTTGTTTGATGAGCAGCAGTTGCAGATTGAGCTGGATAGTATCAGCCGAGATTCGCTGCGAAGAGCTGTGCCTGGGCTTAATGGTGTGCTCAGTATTGATCTGGGTCAGCGCGGCAGAACAATAAGGCAAAAAGGAACGCTGCAGGCAAAAAGCCGAGCACAGTTGACTGGGAAAATCAGCGCCATAGCAGCCTATCTGGATGGTGACACTCATAAGCTGGTAACCAATAGCGGCGAAGAATTTGACAATCTTCGGATGGACGTCTTTAAGGTTAGTAAGGAGCGAACGAGCGGCAGTGGTGTTGTTGTCGATTACGAAATTGTTTACACACAATTAACCGTTTAGCCCCCAGGTTTACCCTGGGGGGCCAAAAAAGGAAAATTATGTCACTTATCAGCACCTGCATAGAAGCAGTCAGAGCATTTGAATTGCCCAATGGAATTTGGGCAGATGGCCGATATGTCGCTACGCCACGCATAGTCTTGGTAAGTTGGCGGTCATCCTGGAGCGATATGTTTTATCAGATTTATGTCAACGGCCAATTAGCAGGTGCGACCGTTGACAGTCAGCAAAGGCAAGAGATTATCCAGATACCTACCTCTTTCGAGTCGCCGGTTCGGATTGAAGTCTTTGCCGTCGAACCGCAGTACGCACATATTGATTTTAGCAGCGACCTCGATGTCCCACCTGCCAGCAGCGGACGCGTGAAGCTATGTTTGTTACGTGGCCAGAATCTGCCGATTGGTGCGACAGCTCAGGTCTATTTTGATAATGGCACAGGCCAAATTGATTACGATAAACCGCTCAATAATTCGCCGATAAAGGTCTGGCCTGCCTGGCAGGATAAGGCCGGATTCGGCATGTCCAGGTTTGGCGTAAGCGATTTCGGCTTTGATGGCGCTGCAGCAGTTGGCTTTGGAAAAGGAATTTTCGGTCACGGTCAGTTCGGCCTGGATGCTGATACATTCCAGTGGATCAGTTCACCAATGCCGGCAGGCCTTTACAAGTTCGGCGTCAGGATTTCTGATGAGGCGGGCAAGCAAAGCGCAAGCACCGAGACCGCCCAGGTCACGGTGACACCGGCTGCAAAACCGGCTGAACAACTAAGCATTTCTTCTTTCGATAAACAGACTAATCAATTGGTGTTGAAAATAACATAAATGTATTTAACCCGGCAGTTTACTGCGGGGTTCAAGAAGGAGAATATTATGTCCGAGGTTTATCCATCCGACAATGAGCTGTTAAATATTCAATCTGAAAGTGAGACCGGCGTAGAATATATTCCTACCGGCACGGCACCTTATTATTTGCAATTTAGAAAATTGCTGTATCGGCTGCTATTGGCTACGCGGCGGGCAAATGACCTGAGGGTCTATGATGAAGGCGGGCTGGATATCGGCGTAAAGGCGGGCAAGTTCTGGCAAGGTACACAACTGATTAGCTACGCCGGCTCTTCCGGAAATACCTTGGCAGATGACAAGCCGAATATTTACGTCTATCTGGATTCAGCGGGCAATCTTGTCACTAATGAATATGATAGCTTTCCAGATATGGCGACCACGCCTCATATTCGCCTGGCGGTAGTGGCTACTTCAGGCGGAGACATCGATTCGATTATCGACTGCCGGGCTGGCCATAATTTTGTCATGCCCTTCGTAGCTGGCGGAACCGCCAGCGTGGTTGTAGCGGCAGCCAATACCCCCGATAAAAACAAGTATCAGGCAGATTACATCTGCGACGGCACAGCCGATGATGTCGAGATAAACGCAGCTCTTTCGCAGGCAGAAGCAGCCGGCGGAGGAACGGTCTTTCTGACGGCTGGTAACTACACGCTCGTCGACACCATCAAGATTCCATCGCACGTCACACTCGCAGGAGAAGGAAATGCCACGCAGTTAACTTTTGCTACCTCTGTCGGCGATAAAACAATGATCACCAACAACTGTGGCTATACGCCCGGCTCACGGCACGCCACAGGAAATAAAAATATCATCGTCAGAGACCTGTATATAGATGGCGATAAAGCTAATAGAGGCACAGGTTCTGATTGGGTCTGGACATTGGGGTTCAATACCGTTGAGAATTTGACCATCGAGAATTTAACTGTCGTGAACGGCTGGACAGTTGCAATCCAGACTGAGTTCTGCTCGTATGTAACAATTGCGAACAACCGTCTTTACAATTCCGGTGATGATGGTATCGGCATCAACGAGGAAACCTTTTATTGTAGCTGCTATGGCAACCGCATCACCGACGCCGGAAAGGGTGGCAAAAGCTACGGCGCACCCAACGGCATAGAAATTCAAGATGGCGCCCGTGACGTCACGGTCAGCGGAAACGTCATCGAAAATTGTGCCGCCGATGGAATACAGGTTTCCATCCACACCGGCAAACCTGGATGTATAAATGTCTCTATTGATGCAAACACCGTGCGAAACTGCGAAAGCGGGATATTTGTAAAAGGCCTGTCTGGCACGCCACAAATCGCTGTCACCGTGGCTAACAATCAGATAATTGGCACGACTGATACGGCTCTTTACGGACTGCAGGCAGCTTATACCGAAGACGTTGTTTTTGCGGGTAATACGGTCAATAACAGGATTAACGCCGGTCGGCTGGCAAATTCCAATCTGCGGACGATAATCAGTGACAACAATTTCCGGTGCAGCCTGGCCGACGGCAACGATAAGAAAGGTTTTTTGTTTTCGGGCATGCTCACCAACATCCGCTTTGCCGACAATATCCTGAGTAACTATGGCTGGAAAGGATTAGAAATCTCTGGCACGGTTAACAATATGCACGTGGTCAATAATCACATTGTCGGCTGTACGAACAGCAGCGGTGCCTGTGTGCGATGGGACTCACCCACATCAAGTAAATGTGTTCTCAACGGCAATCATCTGCAGGGCACACACTGGTCTTATGACGGTGCGACCTCCACGTTTGACGTGCTGGCCAGCAATTGGACCGAAACCTGGAACACGAAAGATGTATAAAAAGTAAAAGGAAGAAAGCAAAATGGCCAACGAAATACACATAGATTACTCTTCGGGCTGCACGGTTTATGCTGTTATTCGTAACAGCGCGGGTCAAGTATGGTATCCGGCAGGTCAAGTGTTTGAAGATTGGGGGACAAATGGGCGCGATGCAGATGATTACGACTTGGCACTGACCGACAAAGGCGGCAGCAGATATGTCGGCAGCTTCGATGCCAATATTCCGGCTGGTCGCTACACAACTCAAGCATTTTTGCAGGCTGGTACTAATCCCGCAGATAGCGATTCTCTCGTGGCCAGCAGCCGAATTATCTGGCGGGGCAGCGGAGAATTGACCGTCGATAAGATACTTGCCAATAAGGCCATCCAGAACAAATCAACAGGTGCAATCGATTATTACGATGATGATGGCCAGACTGTTATTCTGACCCACATCCCGAGCGATGACGAATCAAGTATTACAAGGACACCAGGTTAATTGTGGAGAACCCCCAGTAAACTGGGGCCTAAACACAAAAATATTTAGCCCCGCAATTTATTGCGGGGTTCAAATTGCTAAGGAGGTATGAAATGGGTAGTTTTTCAAACTATTGGGAAAATAAAATATTAGACCACATTTTCGGCAAAGCAAGTTATACATCTCCTACGATCTATGTGGGCTTGTCTACAGCCGACCCACTTGATGACGCTTCAGGACTTGCTGAACCAACTGGTAACGGCTACGCCAGAGTTCAGACAGCAGCCAGCGATTGGAATGCTGCCTCTGGCGGAGCGATATCCAACGTCAACGCCATTACATTTCCTGAAGCAACCGGCAATTGGGGCACCATAACCCATTTTTCTTTGTTCGATGCGGCTACCGGCGGAAATATGTGTGCACATGGAGCTTTGAGCACCTCAAAAACAATAGGCAGTGGTGATACAGCTAAGTTCGCGGCGAACGATTTGACGGTGAGCTTGGATTAGGAGATTAAATTATGAGGAAAATAGCAGTAATGTTAGAGCCGCTATCAATAAACCGCAGGTCTTAGCGCCATGTGGAGGACTGTAAATTATGGCAACAATCAAGAAAAATTGGCAAACAGAACAGACTATTATGAATGCAGTTAGCGTTACGACCGGCTCGTGGTCGGATGATGTTGACCTTGAGACTGACGGCATGGAAGGCGCTCACGTTGTAGTTGATGTGGATTTTCCTACATCGCCAACAGACGACCTTATTGTGCAAATTCACGGGTCGCTCGATGGCAATAATTATGACGATACTGCATTAACAAGTTTGACCATTAGCAAGGGCACTGATCCCAATCAAGTCAGTTTTGTGGTTAAAGATTTAGCTCATTTTAAGCTGTTCTGCAAGCGCTCAGGAACAACAGATACGATTGCTGTTACTGCTAAGTGCCAGAGATGGAGCTATATTACAGCATAAGGAGAATGAAATGGCAGAGATTCACGTGAGGGAAACTCCTCTGACATCTGACGGGAGACGAGAGGTGCACTTAATTTACCATATTCCCATCAGTAGTCCCAAACCGGGGATAGCACCTACTCCGGTTAGCTTTATAGACACAGAGCTTGCCCTGACTGAAAAGACGGCATTGGCAAACGGACAGCTAATAGAGATAAGCCAGACTATTGTGAAAGACGAAAGCCAAACTATTGCCAGTGTCAAGGCTAAGATTCAGCAGGATTGGGCTAATCAAAAAGAAGCTTTCAACAAGGATTATGATAAGAAATACGCTTATTTTGGAAGTACGCTAAATGCCACTGCTTGAGCCATTTCGAGGTGCACGACTGAATCGCAGTCATCCGCTTGCTCGTGGTCTTATTGCCTGCTGGCCGATGAATGAAGGCGGCGGAAATACAATTTACGACTTGAGCGGCAACTATAGCATAGGTTCACTTATTGGCAATGCCAAATGGAGCCCTGGCAAATTTGGTTCTTGTCACGATGGAGATGGAGATGGGGATTATATTGACTTCGGCGATAAAGATATATTCAGTTTTGGAAATGGTACAAGTGATTTGCCATTTACGCTAAGTATTTGGGCAAATGGACGAACTATCGCAAATGGTGTTAGAGCGCCTCTTTTTTGTAAAAGTGCAGAGTATTTCTTTGCGTCATATACTAATAACACACTTTATGGCAGAATAAGTGACAACTCTGCTGCTGCTTACCACCAAAGGATGGTATCAAGTTTAGGCACGTATGCCCCTAATGATACGTGGCATCACTTTGTGATGACCTATGATGGCAGTGCAGCACAGGCGGGCATAAAAATATACATTGATGGTATCCGAAGAGATAGTAGTAGCGGTTCGGGCGGAACTTATGTAGCGATGGAAAATTTAACCAACAGTTTTACAGTTGGTCGTAGAACTACCGCATTGGGGGGATTGGATTTTGATGGACTTCTTGATAGCCCAATGCTCTTTAATAGAGCCCTGTCTGCCGTGGAAGTTGCTCAGCTTTACCGAGAGCCGTTCTGCATGTTTGACCTGGCAATCGAACCTGGCCTTTTGTATCCAGCAGGCCAGATCGTTTGGCTCACCGCAGCGTCAACGGCAACTTCTTCGGCGCACGGCTTGCTTACCAAACACAGCAAATTAGCTGGGATTATAGATACAGCGGCAACTTTAGCCGCAACATTGACCTGGCATTACCGCGGGCCAGTAGAAAGGCAGTGGCTAAAAGAGGCACTTTTTGCTGGAATGACCGCCAACGCATTTAAGCTCGGTACAGTCGTAACTTTCGGATGGTTCTGGATGCGACGGTCCGGCTGCTCTGCGCTCTATCGTGGGTCCAGTATGGAACAAATAGATTTTGCGAACATACTGGCTGTGGCCGAGCGAGATGCTATTTCAATCTCACCGCCTGACTATATTCCGCACCATAGCAATTCGATCTATTTTTATGTTGTTCGTCGGTTCAATATTTGCGGGTACCAGGAACGTACTTTAGCCGCTGCGGTCAAGGTGGCGATAAATGCCCAAGGAAACCTGGCAAAACCACAGCCCAATAATACTTTTGGTTGGCGTCTCGACCAAGTACATGGCAATAAAATACAGCTAATATGGTTCTATTGTCCTCTCGAACAAGAATCAAAACCAGAATCTTTTAGGATTTATTATGATGGCGGGACAGGACTTGTAGATTATGAAAACCCTATCGCTACAATCAATTACCAAGGGCGGAAGTTTTACCCCTATCAAAGTGATGCACTAACTGCAGGCAGATACTTATTTGCTGTAAGAGCTGAAGATGCTGCTGGCATACAGAACAATTCCTTAGCGCAATCAGGAATCCAGTTTAGTACCCAAAGCCCTGATGCAATCGAAATTTTAAGTGTTCAAAATATTTAGCCCCCAAATCCTTCGACCCAGCTCAGGACGGGTTTATTTGGGGGTTTACGAGATATGAGTAATGTCCAATAGAATTGACTTTTTCCAATCTGTTCAAACAAAGTTGGCGCTTCCTGGCGCAACGGTTTCCGTCTTGCTGGATGGTGCTTTATGTCCCGAACTGGTGGTGACAGAAGTGGTACGCAGCGGCTGGCCAGAGTTTAGCTGGGCCAGCCTGACTTATAATCCCGCTGCGCAGCAAGGTGCGAGCTTGATACCTGCAGAGCAGATTGAGACCAAATTTGCTATGGGAAAATCCATTTGCATTCGACAGATTTATAATGGCATCCCACCCGGAGTAGCAGCTTTTAGTCTGTCTATCTTTGTTGGTCAGATTGAAGCCATCCAGACAAACCTGAACTCTGACGGCGAAAAGGTAGAAATCATAGCCAGAGACTTCAGTGCGATTCTTTCTCGTATTACAGTTTATGGCCAGCGGGTCAGCGGCGCAGACGGCTCGACCTTGTTTCTGGCTGGTCTTGACACTATCTTTAATCCTGACGGCCGGGCTAACGCCCATCGCAGCCCTGTAACTGTCAACGGTAAAAGTTATACTGTCTTTTGTGCTGAGCCGTCGCAAAGTAAGTTCTTTAGTTGTGCCGAGGCAATTGACTATTTGCTCTGTGAATATTTGCTGGCAGGTTGTTTGCACATCCCCAGCCTTGAGCAGTTACGAGCATTGACCGAGGACCGGAGCATTCGTGACCTTGATGTCACCGGATTGAATCTGCTCGAAGCGCTACAGCGCTGCTGCAGCATGGCGGGCCTTCGGCTCAAGTTTGTCCCCCGTCTGGCGGCGACTGGTCCTGCTCAAGCAATCGTGTTCTATAAGAACGGTATAGGCAGAGCGGTGCAGGTGAATTGCCAGCAAGCTGGCCAGCAGTTTAGCATCTCAAAGACAAACATCGCCAATCTATCCAGCAGAAAAAATTTCTGGCCAGTGACGCACAAGTATATTGGGCAGGGTGACTTCAAAGTTTTTGAAGCGACCTTCGAGCTGGTAAAGGCCTGGGGCCATGCTGATGAAGACACTAATTATTATAAATTCTCGCCTTCGACCAATCCCGATTTCTACCAAGTCAAGGACGTATATCGCAAATGGACTCTTAACGAGGCAGGTGACTACAGTGACGCTCCGTACAATCAAGGTCCGGCTTTTGATTTCTCTAGGATTTTCGGCAGCGCTAATTTCGCTTGCCATCGCAGGCGCTTTTGGCCAGCCTTATCCACCGACAAACAGGGACGGTCGCTAGGCTACTTTCTTCAGGTCTCATACGATGGCGAACACTGGTGGCAATATCTGTATGCCTTCAATAATCTTCTCGATGAGTGTGGAATTTGGCTAAGCAGCGACCAGCTCGATGTTAACACCTGGGTGGCAGCTCTTAAAGGCGTATTGAAATTCCGGATAACCGCATCGGTAGTCAGCGATGAGAGATTAAGTTGCGTGGTGGCTGATGGCCCAGTCAATTCAGTTGCACCTGTAGTAGAGCACATAATTACGCTGCCACGGCAATTTAAGTATCGCAAGGTCTCAGACCGGAGCATTTTCGCAAACATCTCCGATGATACTCTGGGCGTGCCGGACCAGGTGGATGATTCTGCTGCTTTGTATGAATTTGTCCGTCAAACAGCAGCGGTCTTATCTGAAACTATAGAGACCGTTCAAGTTCAGACACCGACTTTAGTTTTTGATTACAGAGTAGGTGACAGGGTAACTTGCAGTCCCGAAAGCAGAGACCTTCTGGGCTGCAGGACTGATAACCGCAGCGTAAGCTGGATAGAAAAAGTACAGATGGATTTTGCAAAACAGTGTACGAATCTGAAAATCGTGCGACAAAGAAATATTTAGCCCCCCAATTTATTGGGGGGGTTGCGAAATTATGCAATGAGGTTTGTGAGATGGTTAATTCAGATACCTTAAAGGAGACATCGGTTGTCACTTCACCCGGCGCCAGAGTGACCGCCTGGGCTGTTAAGATAAAAAGCCATTTTTCACACAATGTCTATAACGTCCGTGCCGTAGAGATAGGCGATCCTGGCTCACTACCTGTCGAATTGGGCCAAGAAACGCATGCGGTCAACTTAGCAGAATCCTTCCTTAACCCCGGAACGCTGCCTGCAGGCACTTACGTTCTAATGTGCACAATAGGTGACAAGAACGTCTTTTATGCAAAACCTTAATATTAGAACCCCGCGATTTATCGCGGGGTTCACAAAAACCATGAATGATAATAATTCAAACTCATCGAATAATTCACGAACTTGGCGGTTCAGCCGGCAAGTAAATCTTTCCACGCTGGTACAGTTGATATTTCTGGCTGCTCTGATTGTAGGAAGCTACGTCAATCTGCAGCGTCAGCTTTACCTATTGCAGCACGATGT
>Ga0315312_1001015_pt1 | contig 24681 bp, 19 predicted proteins | sample TDP7_MG_FD_203629 | JGI IMG/M metagenome (GOLD analysis project Ga0315312, IMG submission 203629) | Freshwater sediment microbial communities from Lake Towuti, South Sulawesi, Indonesia - TDP7 | ecosystem: Environmental > Aquatic > Freshwater > Lake > Sediment | place: Indonesia: South Sulawesi... | reverse complement strand
ACTGAACCGAGCAGAGGCGAGATCGGCAGGTTCATACGCCGATATGTTCTACAGAGGAAGAGACGTGTGCCCGCTGTCGTGGAGGCCCTCCTCTTTGCGGCGGACAGGGCTGACCATACAGAGAAAGAGGTAAAACCTATGCTCAAACAGGGGAAGATTGTGGTTTCCGACCGGTACCTCTACTCATCTCTGGCTTACCAAGGCGCAGCCGGACTGGACATCAACTGGATCAGGGAGGTAAACAAGTCTGCACTCAAACCTGATCTGGCCATATATCTCGACATCCCAATCGAACTCATCTCAAAACGGTGCAAGCAGGAGAAATCCGTCATGGAGCGGCCGGATACCCAGAAGAGGGTTCGGGAAGTCTACCTGCGCTTCGTCCAGGAGGGAGAGCTAGTCCCGATTGACGGAACCAGGCCGATGAGACAGGTAGCCGAGGACATCAAAACAATGGTTCTTAAGAAGCTTGAGATGTCAAAGGGAACGGATGTAGCTCATCTCTAGAGGACTTGACTTTCTTCCAGCCAAGGCTTGGTTTATCTTCTCGGCGAGAAAAGTGACTAGGTCTTCCATCGAAAGGCGGCGGGTGCCCTTCTCGTGAAAGACTCGCAGTTCGACCTCCCCTTCTCCGAAAAGAAACCTCAACATGTGGTAATCGAATCTAAGGGGGCTCCTCCTTCTCTTTCCCCCAGCGTAGTAACGGACAATGCAGAGAAAATCCAGAACCGTGAATGTCTGCTGACTTGATAAGGACTGGTAGTTCTTCAAAATCTCCTTGTCAAGGTAGTTGAAGGCAAGCCCATCAGCAATTCCAAAATCTATCTCGATGCTGACTTTGTGGCGACTGAACTCCGGGATGTCCAACCTCTCTTTGCTCTCGTTCAGGCGGTGTAGGCACTGGACCAGAACCGTCTGTAGCTCCCTTGTCGGAGTCTTGTGAGAGAAGCGGGCAACGCTGTGATGCATCTCAGGGAAATTCTCGTAGACGCCGAACAACCCTTAGTCCTCGAATCTGCTAGGTTCAGGGTTTTCCCATCTTTCTGACCTTTCCAAGGTTCTCAAGCAATGTCGCCAAGACCGCGCTGAGCCTTTGGAGTTCGTCGATGCTGCTTTCGGTCCGCATCCTTTCGTTGATCTCGCCTATCTTCGTCAAAAGAGTGGACTCAACGGCGCCAAGGGCAGACAGGCTTTCAGTCTCCTCGATCTGCTCGCCTTCTTTGACCACGACAACTTTCTTCTGGCACTGAGCGCACCACAGGTCTCCGTTCTTCAGCCTGAAGAGAGGCGAAGAGCACGCTGGGCACGAAAGGTCTGTGAGGGTGGCGCCACTTCGGAGAAGATCAGCCATGGAACGGATCCTGCCCTCGTTTTCAGACAAAGGATGCCCCTCAGAAAGCTTGTCGGTCTCTGTCTTTATAAGGTTTTAACCCCTCCAGAGAGAATTGGAGATGTACCTTAACGAAGACACCCAGCAAAATATTTGTGCATTTGCTGCTATGGCCATCCCCGCTTCTATAAGACGTACAGGGTGATGGCAGTGGATGGAGCCTAGCATGGGCAAGTTTTTTATGATCGCCGAGGATTCTAACTGAAGGATACGATCGGCAAAGCCCGGAGGAATCGACCTTTCCAGTCTATATGGGTGTGGATGTGGGAACCACGAAGATCGCAGTCCTCCTCTTCGATGCGCGCTCTGGTGCCGTAGAGGCGACGCATTCCATAGCCAACATTTCAGAGACAACCAGTGAACGAGGCAAGGCACGCGGCTGGAGCGAATGGGATGCCGAGCGAGTGGTGGCGCTGACCTTCGAGGCAATCGCTGAAGTAGCCTCTCCCAGCCTTCAGAAAGAGTTGAAGGGCATCGGCGTGACAGGCCAGATGCACGGTATGCTCCTTGTCAGCCAAGACCAGCGTCCACTTTCACCTTTCATAGGTTGGCAAGACCAGCGCTGCAACGAGAAGGTTCCGGGGAGGAATGTCTCATATGTTCAGCGAATGAATGAGTTGGCCGGCGAGGACGGCTTTCTGCTGGAAGGATGCTTTCCCGCTACCGGATATATGGGATCGACCCTTTTCTGGCTGAAGGAAAGACGAGTTTTGCCTTCCAAACCTGCCACAGCATGCTTCCTTCCGGACTATCTGGTCATGAGAATGACGGATTCTGGACCTATCACCGATCCCTCAAATGCAGGCAGTTCAGGCATCTACGACATAAGGACAAGGCAGTGGGATGACAAGCTCATCGAAAGACTCGAGCTCCAGCCCGACGTTCTGCCTGAAGTGAAGCGCTCAGGCGAGATAGCAGGCGAGCTCACCTCGGAGGCTGCGGAGAAGACAGGTCTGAAGAGGGGAACCCCTGTCTCTGTGGCCTGCGGGGATAACCAAGCAAGTTTCCTAGGAAGCGTAGCTGACAGGAGAGGCATGATGCTCATCAACATAGGCACAGGAGGCCAGATGTCTTTGTGGGTGCCGGATTACCTATCTGTGAAAGGTGTGGACATTCGGTGTTACTTGGACGAGAGCTACCTGCTTGTCGCAGCTAGCCTAGGAGGCGGCACCACCTACGCGTTGCTGAACAGGTTCTTCAATGAGGTTGGACGCGTCTTCTTCGGAGCAAGAGGAGACACCGAGCTCTATGACGAGATGACTCGTCTAGCATCACAGGTTCCTCGAGGCGCCGACGGACTTCAGTGTGAACCACTCTTCGCAGGGACGCGACTTGACCCTGAAAGTCGAGCTGTCTGGCGCGGCATGAGCGAATCCAACTTCACACCAGGCCACATGATTCGCGCCTTGCTGGAAGGCATAGCCAAGCAGTTCAAAACCTCCTATCGTGAGATGCTGCAAGGCGGAGTGTCGCCTCGGGTTCATCTAGTAGGCTCAGGCAACGCCATCCGGAGAAACCCGCTGCTCGCTGAGATCCTGTCCTACACCTTCAATCTACCCACTCGAATCCCAAAGAATGTTGAAGAGGCATCCTTCGGGGCAGCGCTTCTTGCCGCAGTGGGCTGTGAAGAGTTTAGGAGCTTAGAAGATGCGGCACGTATGGTCACATATCAGTAGTGCATCAAGAAGCAAAGGAGCAACATCAGCTGCGTCCTTGACGCCGTGAACCAGTCTTCATCTTGTATCTTCTTACAGCGTCGATAGCCTTTTCAGCACTTCTCGTTTTGAGCAAGACTCTGATCCCAAGCGTGCTGAGAGGTATCTGAAAGCCACATCTAAAGCATCTGGCGGTCCTCTGCCCTTCTCTGGCGTATCTGACTGACCCGCAGCGAGGACACAGGAATACTATGTAGCCGCTCACAGCTATGGCGTCCGCGAATCGACCGATCCTCGAACCTAACTGCCCTGAAAATATTGCTATGGTAAGGCTATAAAAGTTAAGAGCGAGAAAGCTGTAGGAAGCACCCATATTTGGAGGATGATGAATTGGCAAAGATCCCCTACCATGATAGGGACCTTTTCAAGTGTGGGCCCCAGCCTGCCTACGCGGGACGAAACCTTGACGAGATAGCGTTTCCAATAGGCGGAATTGGAACAGGTTCAGTGAGCCTTGGGGGATGGGGACAGCTTCGCGACTGGGAGATCATGAACCGTCCAGCCAAGGGAACCGTGGCTCCCCGGTCCTTCTTCGCCATCAAGGTGCGGTTTGCCGGCAAGCCTCCGGTCACGAGGGTTCTCCAGGGTCCGGTCGGCGGGTCCTACGTTGGAGATGGCCATTCCCTTGTTCCTTCACATATGCAGAACGACCTCGGTCAAGGGTTGCCCCGTTTCCGCAAAGCTGTCTTCACCGGTGAGTTTCCTATCGCAACCTTGGCGTTGGAAGACCCTGACGTTCCTTTACGCGTGACCCTTGAGGCGTTCAATCCGTTCATACCATTGAATGACAAAGACTCCAGCATACCCATTTGCATTCTTCGCTATAGCTTCGAAAACATAAGCGACGAGCAGGTCTCGGCAACTGTCTATGGCAACTTGGCGAACATTGTCGGCGGTGCCGAAGGAGATGGTCGAGTAAACGAGGCAAGAAAGGGGAAAGGGGTGACAGGGCTTTTCCTTGCAACCAGCAAACTAGACGCAAAGTCCCCCCGCTACGGATCAATGGCGCTCGCCACGACTTGGCCTAATGCAGCTGTCTGGCCCCGCTGGAAAGATGCAAGCCTATCGAAGTTCTGGGAGGCCGTGGCGCTCTCAGAAGAGTTTCCGCCTAAGGAAGAGGGACAGGCTGACATAGGTACGGTGGCAGCCGATTTCACCGTCAAGCCACACGAGAGAGTTTCTGTCATTTTCCTTCTGGCATGGCACTTCCCAACGTTTGAGCATTACTGGGGGAGAAGAAAGGAGGGGGAGGAAACCGTCACTTGGAGAAACTACTATGCAACCCTATGGATTGATGCCTGGGATGTAGCACTCTACGTCGCGGCTAACCTTGATCGTCTCCGGGAAGAGACCAAGCTTTTCCATGACACCTTGTTTGCATCGACTTTGCCCGTACACGTCTTAGATGCTGTGAGTTCGCAGCTGTCTGTACTTAAAACAGACACATGTCTACGGCTTGAAGACGGAACCTTCTACGGTTTCGAGGGATGCAGCAACACAGCTGGCTGCTGCGAAGGGTCATGCACCCACGTCTGGAACTACGCCCAAGCCCTTCAATACCTGTTTCCGAACCTCCAACGTTCGATGCTTCATGCCCACTTTTCCAACTCAGTTCGTGAAGATGGCTTCATGACCTTCCGTATGCCTCTGCCCTTGGGGACGAAGGCTGACCACTCTTTCCATCCGGCCGCGGATGGGCAGATGGGCATGGTGCTACAGGTCTACCGTGAATGGCTTATCTCTGGCGATGACAACTGGCTCAGACTAGTCTGGCCGACTGCGAAGAGGCTGCTTGAATTTGCTTGGAAATACTGGGACGCTGACAGGGACGGCGTCATGGAAGGCATGCAACACAACACCTATGACATCGAGTTCTACGGTCCAAACTCGATGACTGAAAGCCTCTACCTGGCAGCTCTCCGCGCGGCAGAAGAAATGGCTAAGCACCTCGGGGAACATGGCAAGGCCCAGGAATACCGCGGACTCTTCGAGAAGGGATCAAAATGGACAGACAGCAACCTATTCAACGGCGAATACTACGAACAGAAGGTCAACCCCAGGGCCCATGAGGCTTGGCCTGAACCCTACGTTAGCCTCACCCTAAAGCACGGGAAGGATGACAAGTTCAAGGATTGGCCTAAGTGGCAGTTCGGCAAGGGATGTCTCTCGGACCAGATGATCGGGCAGTGGTACGCTCACATGCTGGGTCTGGGATACCTCTATAGCGCAGCCAATGTTCGCAAGACGCTGCAATCAATCTTCGCATACAACTGGAAACCCAACCTTTGGAACCATCCTTGTCTCTTCCGAATCTACGCCATCAATGACGAAGCCGGCTTGGTTGTCTGCACATGGCCTAGGGGTGAACGACCGGGATATGCCTTATACTATGCGGATGAGGTCTGGTGTGGGATAGAGTATCAGGTCGCAAGCCACATGATCTACGAAGGCATGGTCAAAGAAGGATTGGCTTTGGTCAAGGGTACCCGCGACCGCCACAGAGGCGACAGACGGAACCCATGGGACGAGTTCGAATGCGGCCACCATTACTCCCGTTCAATGGCGAGCTACTCCGTTCTGTTGGCATTATCTGGGTTCAAGTGTTCCGCCCCTCAAAGGCGCTTGGGATTCTCACCCAAAGTTTATCGTGAGAATTTCGCATCGTTCTTTTCGACGGGAACTGGCTGGGGACTCTATTCCCAGAAGGTCAGAAAGAGAAAGGCCGAATTCACCTTGGAGTTGAAGTACGGCTCGCTGCTTTTGGAAAGGCTTGATCTGCCAGTTGTTGGCATTAAGGTCTCCAAGGTGCTAGCAATCCTCAACGGCAAGAAGATAGACGCGGAAGCTAGAAGAGAGAAAGATGAGCTCTCGGTGCTCCTAGGCTCGACTTTGCTGAAGCGAGGTCAGGTCCTTAAGATCACCGCTAGATGAGCGAGAATGATACCTTGCCAGCAGGCTCTACAGAGCCCGGTAAAGCGTGAAACTGAGCACGCCGTTCCTGTAGATGACATATTCAGGTTTCGGAATGACCGGGACCGGTAGGTCCACTTCCTTGAGGAATCTGATGTCGGTGTATTCAGCGGATATGACGAGCCTCCATTCGGAGACTTGGATTCTTATGTCCTTCTCCTGAACTCCGGGAATCTCAGCCAGGACTCTCACCCTGTCCTCTTCTAGCAGAACGTCAACCAACGGTGTTATGACCCATGGAGCAGTCAAAGGCTTGACCGGTCGCTCTTGCTGAACAGGAAGCGGTCTCTTCCTTGGTTTAATGCCCAAAGCTTTCACGCCAATCATCCCGAAGACCCAGCCGCCTATGTGAGCCCAGAAGGCTACACCGGAGGACGACCCGAGTAGAAGGCCCAGACCCATCACGAGTTGGTAGAGAAACCAGAAGCTTAGATAGAAGAAGGCGGGTATTCTTACAACAGTGACAACATAGATGTAAAAGACCAAAGTCCTGATCCTTGCCCTCGGGTACAACAGAAAGTAGGCTCCTAAGACAGCCGAGATTGCGCCAGAAGCGCCTAGCGACGGGATATCGAGGTCTGGAATAAAGTAGGGGACTAGGCTTGTATACCCTGAGAGCAGGGTTGAACCGATATGAGCGAAGTCGGCAAAGAGGCCGCCAACCAGATAGAAGGCAAGATACCTCATGTGTCCAAGCGAGTCTTCAATATTGTCGCCGAAGATCCAGAGAAAGACCATGTTGCCAACTAGGTGCGTGATGTCGCCATGCATGAACATGCTGGTGAAAAGGGTCCACAGCCTGCTCCCCTTTAGTATGAAGGCTGGAATGGCGCCGTAAGTGAAGAATGCTTCTATCAGAGTCTCCCATCCCTGAAGAAAGAAGAAAAGGAAGACTAACACGTTGACCGTTATGAGCGCGTAGTTCACGTAGGGCCTTGTGAGCGGCCTGTTCTCATCGTACAGCGGAAACATATGCTCTGCCCCGCCGCCAGCATCAACTTGCTCGGACTAGCCGAAAAGTCTTGCAGTTCTATAAAAACATCTCCTTCTGTATGTGTTTAGCTCGTGGAAATCGGAAAGTGAGGATCAAACGGAGGCTGATTTGTTGCAACAAAAGAGATTTTTGTTGTCGCAACAAATCTACAGAAGGCTTGAGGATTAATCCTATCTCGCAGGAAGAAAGTCACATCGGGAAGATAAGCATACACGGCTAAACACATACCTCTTTCTCTGTCAGTCAGTAACCTTTGGGCTGTCGGAAGTCAAGGATGCCAGCGATAGGACATGTTCAGTAGCTCTCTTGTGGACTCTTATGCTGGTGATGTAATCAGCCAGTTCAATGTATTCGTGGTTCGTGTGGCTCAACCGTGCATCCCCAGGCCCGTATGATGCAACTGGAACGTTTGAAGCGGCGCCGAAGATGTTCATATCGCTTGTTCCAGTTTTCCTGATGAATCTGGCAGGCGCACCGGTCTCCTCCAGAATCGCCCTTTTCAAAGCCTCCATCAGTGGCGTATTCCTTGCTGAGACGAACGGCTCAACTCTGTCTGTGACTTTGAGAGAGATGGACGCATCGTAGTTGGCGGCTCGGAAATCGTCGACAATCTCCTCAGCCATTGATAGGGCTCTCTCAGATTTGACAGTGGGTGGCAGTCTCAAGTCGACCTCCATAACGCAATGGTCAGGCACGCCACCTGAGGTTCTGCGACTGACCAGACTGGTCAAGCACGGGGTCAGGGAATAGAAGATTCCTTGCTTTGACCTATACCTTTCGCAAGAGGCCTTAAGACTGTTCCACAGCTCAAAGGACTTCTCGATGGCATTGTCAAGCAGATGTTGAGCTCCAACATGTCCTGAGACTGTTCTGCACGTGACCCGAAGCCCGAGCCTGCCCTTATAGGCGAAGGCAATATTCTGGATGCCGCTTGGCTCGCCGAAGATCGCATAGTCAACCTCCAACCCATCGCGTAGCAGTTGGCGGATTCCTCTAGCTGTCTTCTCCTCTTCGACAATACCGGCAACGATAACTCTGCCCTTTCCCGTCTTCAGTTCGAGACTGGAAGCTGCGGAGATCATGGCCGCAAGTGGAGCCTTTGCGTCGACAGCTCCTCTTCCGTGAAGCCTGTTCCCCTCGATTTCCACAGGTAGCCGTCCGGGAACCGTGTCCATGTGCCCGCAGAGAAGAAGCGTTGGGTGTCCTGATCCCATTTCGCCGTAGACGTTGCCAGCTTTGTCTGTCCAGAGTTTCCCGAAGCTTAGGGCTTTGAGCGTTGTTCTCAGAAAATCTGCGAGCACCTCTTCCCTGCCGCTTGGACTATAGATGCCGACCATGTCCCTGAGAAGCTCTATTGACGTTTTCTCGTCCATCCTCAGTTCCACCTTCCGGTTTGTCTTGGAGCATTAGCCGATAGACATTACCTTCCCAGAACTCTAGTTTCTTCTTCGTGGACGACCTCTCTCAGGATGTCCGCTGCCCTCTCAAGCTGTTCCATCTCTATCACAAGCGGGGGAAGAAAGCGGATCACGTTCTTGCCAGAGTAGAGGAGGATCAGCCCCTTCTCTAAGGCTTTCGTGAGAATGCCTGAGACAAAGATTCGGGACTCCAGCCCCACCATCAAGCCCAAGCCGCGGACCTCTCGGAGGATGCGTGAGTCCTCTACCAGCCTCTGTAGAATGCTCTTGAAACGTTCCCCTGAAACCCTAGCTCTTTCAGCCAAGTTTTCCTCAAGAATGACATCGATTGTGGCGGTGGCAGCTGCACAGGCAAGAGGATTGCCGCCGAAGGTGCTCGAATGCTCCCCTACCTCCAGCGAGCCCATTATCTCATCCTTCGCGATCGTCGCGCCGATTGGAACGCCTCCGCCCATAGCCTTGGAAACACACATTACGTCAGGTGTGACATCCCAATGCTCACATGCCCACATTCGGCCGGTACGTCCGAAGCCAGTCTGGACCTCATCAAAGATCAGCACGATGTCCCGTTCGTCGCAGAGTTCCCTTAGGCGGCGAAGGAACCCGTCTGGCGCCACGTGCACACCGCCTTCTCCTTGAATCGGTTCGACTATGACCGCAGCCGTCTTCTCAGTTACTGCTTCCACAACCTTCTCTATCTTCCCGAAGGGAACAAAACTGAAGTTGGAATAGATCAAAGAATGGAAGGCATCCCGGTACTTCGGGTTCCAAGTAGCTGATAGGGCTCCCAGAGTCTTCCCGTGGAATCCCCTGATCATGCCCACTATCTCGGTCTTCCGGGTGTACTTCACGGCTGCCTTCAGGGCGCATTCCACGGACTCGGCTCCGCTGTTGCAGAGAAAGACCTTGCTCAAGCCTTTAGGTGAAATCTTGATGAGCCTCTCAAGGAGATTGGCCCGCGCGTCGTTATAGAAGGACCCGTGACAGGTGATCAACCGCTCACATTGGTCTCGAATGGCTTTGACAATCTTTGGGTGGCAGTGGCCTACGAGGCTGACGCCGTATCCGCCCATGCAGTCAATGTATGCCTTTCCATTCGCGTCGTAGAGAACCGCACCCCTACCCCTGACTAGGCTTACGGGGAACTTCTGGTAGACATTGGCGAGGTAGGCATCCTCAAAGGCCTTGATCTTGTCTTCATTCAACCGTGATCACTGTACCATTCATATGGGTCAAGGCGCTACTCACAGGTTCCTCGACAAACCCAGAAGATATCATGGCTTCCCTGACGCCCGCCTTCAGGGCTTCGATAGAGGCCAAGACCTTCTTATCCATTCCTGGTCCAATCCGGGGCAACAGTTTCTCAGCCTCTTTCAAGAGAAGTTTCCTAAGGTATTCGCCTTTCAGAAGGACTCCTCGAACATCCGTTAGGAAGACCAGACTGTCTGCCTTCAAGGCTCCGGCTATCTGACCTGCGGCCCGATCGGCATCGATGTTTAGGAGCTCCTTCTCTTCTCCTAGGGCTATTGGAGCCACAACGGGAACATAGCCGTTCTGCAGAAGAAGCCTAAGAAAGTCGGCGTTAACATGGCTGATTTTCCCAGTGAAGCCTCCTTCGATGATGCGTTTTCTGTTCCGGTCGTCGATTATGAGAAGGCGTTTCTTACGTTCAGCCTTGAGCAAAGCTGCGTCGATCCCAGATAGCCCTACAGCAGGAATCTCTAGAGTCTGGAGCCACCGAACTATGGACTTGTTTATCCTGCCAGCCATAACCATCGTATAAATCTCAGCCGTCTCCTCATCCGTGTAGCGGCTTTTGATTCCGCCCGGCGAAGTGACAAAAACCTGTTTCTTGCCGAGCTTCTCAGCTACCCGGGTTACCTCATCTCCGCCACCGTGAACAATTACCAGTTTCTCTCTCTCAAGGATCTTCTTGATGTCTTCGCGAATCTCGGATTTAAGACCTTTCTCGAAGACGTCGCCGCCTATCTTCAAGACAATCATGCGCTTCCACGCTCACACGGGATGCAGGCCTGAGTCCCATAGGCCTTCTCTCTCGTCCCAACCGTACATTATGTTCATGTCTTGAACGGCTGTTCCGGCGGCTCCCTTCATCAGGTTGTCAAGGGCCGAAAGAAGCACGACTCGGTTGACGTTTTCATCAGTCTCGAAGCCTATGTCGCAGTAGTTTGACCCAATGACAATCTTTGGGTCTGGATACCTAAAAACCCCTTTCATGTCCCGAACAAGTCTGACAAAGGGCTCCTCGCCATATGAGCCCCTGTAGAGACGCCAAACCTCGACAGGAGAGACTGTTTCGGTCATAAAGACGTGGCAAGTCGCCAGTATTCCCCGAACCATGTTAACTGCATGCGCAGACATGGCCACTGAGACTTTTTCTCCAGTTAGAGTGCTCAGCTCTTGCTCAATCTCCGCTGTGTGACGGTGCCCAACGGGCTTGTATGGTCTGACAACACCGAAATGCTCCGAGTGATGGGAGGAAAGGGAGGGTTTCACGCCCGCGCCGGAAGATCCAACCTTGAAATCGGCAACAATTCTGTTCTTCTCAATCTTACCGAACTTGACGATTGGGGCAAGGGCTAGTATTGCGGCGGCTGCCATGCAACCCGGGCAGGCTACGAGCTGAGCCTTCCGGATATCGTTTCGGTGAAGCTCAGGGAGCCCGTAGACCGCTTTCTCCAGCAATTCAGGATTCTTGTGGTTCCAGCCGTACCATTTGGGGTAGTCTCCGTGGTCCTTGAGTCTGAAATCTGCGCTCGCATCTACCACTTTCAAACCTGCTTCCAAGATTCGGGGCATTATGGCGGAGGAAACCCCGTGAGGCGTTGACATGAACAGAAGATCACATTCATCCACAGCCTTTGAAGGGTCTGACATGGCAAACTTGAGCTTCGTCTGACCTCTCAGGTTTGGATGGACCCTATGGATGAACTCGCCGGCATATTTGTTCGACGTGGCGAACGCTATCTCCACATGCGGATGTTTTAGAAGAAGGCGGAGAAGCTCGCCGCCTACATATCCCGAAGCCCCGTAAACGCCGACCTTCATCGCCTCGTCACCCTCACCGCATAGTTAATGATCTTGCCCGCGATATCTACCTTCGTTGCAGCGCATAGCCCTCTAAATTCAACCGTGCCGTTAACCTCATGTACTAAGATGCCTCGGGGCGACTCCATGCAGTCAACGGCTAGGACACCGCCGCCTACGGCTGCTGCCGCCTTCAGGGCAATGTCCTCAAGTTCGCCTGTAACTTGGCAAGGTTCGCTCGTTCCTCCCCTCGCGACGTTTGTCCTCCAGTCGTCCTTGGGCGAATACCTGTAGGATGCGGCTGCAACCTCTTCCCCGATCACCAGAATCCTGATGTCCCGAGGAGGTCTCTGAACGTATTCTTGGACATAGTATATCTGAAGCAGAGCGTTGCTCATCTGCTCTCTGGACTCAATGATTGCTTGGGCTGACTCTTTGTCGCGAACAAGGGCTATGAGTCTTCCCCAACTTCCCACAACAGGCTTGATGACAGCGGGGTAGTCCAGCCTCTCCAAGGCTTTTGACACGCCTTCTTCGTTGAAAGCCAAGAAAGTCTTTGGGACGGATACGCCAGCTTTGCCCAGAGCCAGAGTGGTGAAGAGCTTGTTGCCGCAGGTCAGCGAGACATTGAATGGGTTGATGACCAGTAGGCCTGAGTTTTCGAGAACTGCCGTTACGTGTAGACCTCTGAAGTAGCTGACGCACCGTTGGATGACTATTTCGCCGAACTCTTCCTTCAGCACATCTGGTTCCCCAAGGGTGTCAATACAGATGTTCTTTGGGTCGACCAGCTTCAGGTCTACGCCCGCCTTAGATGCGGCTCGCACTAATGCCTTCTCATCCCATCGGATTCTGTCGTATACTAGACCTATTTTGCTCATCTAATCCTACTCGCCCCAGTCTTCGCCTTCAATCTCAGCTGGCTTGAGTTCAACCTCGCCTTTGTCTATCAACCTCACCTCGTAATCCATCCCGCAGTCCGGGCAACTGACGATTTCGCCGGAGATCACGTCGTTCGGTATCTCCAGATCTGCGTCGCATTCAGGACATTTTGACTGGAAAGTCTCTGCCTCCTTGCGTTGCTCTTAAATGAGGATGAGGATTTTCTTATAAATCTTTCGGAAAGGTAAGGATCCCTTACCAATCTGCACCTGATATTATGCTTTCCTTACCTAGTCTATCTTATATACCAGAGGTGATTAACGTTCTGTCAGAAGAGGTGTTCCCAAAGTGGCTTCGAAGGTCGACGACGTGGACAGAACTATCCTGAAGATCCTGCAAGATGACGCGAGGATAGCTTTCAGGAAGATCGCCCAGAAGGTGGGAGTAAGCGAAGCAACCGTGTTCATAAGGGTGAAGAAACTTCTCGAAAGGGGGATCATAAGAAGGTTTACGGCGCTTGTCTCACCTGAGCTTCTGGGTAAGAGCCTCACAGCCTTTGTCCTCATAAACGCGGACCCAAAGAGGCTTCAGCCGGTACTTTACACTCTGGCGAGCATGGACGATGTCTACGAGGTTTACGACGTGACTGGAACTTACTACGCTATAGCGAAGATTCGCACCGAAGACCGCGAAAGGCTGGCAAAGATCATCGACCAGATAGGGTTAATTGAGGGAATCACAAGCACTGAAACAGCCATCGTACTGAGACCCATAAAGGAAGAGACTAGGATCAAGACTTAGGTTGACACGGTGACTTCCTTGACTGCCAAAGAGAGGTGAGAAGAGAATCCTGCGCAGGATCCTGATCACCGGAACCCCTGGCGTCGGCAAAACTGCCATATCAGAACTGCTGGCACTTAGAATACAGGCAGAGCTGATCTCGCTGGGGGATCTCGTGGAGAGAGAAGGCCTCTACACGGGCCTTGACAGGAAAAGGGACACCTTTGTTGCTGATCTTGATAAGGTGTCTGAAAGAGTGAAAGAAATAATCGCTGTGTCCAGTAGAGAAGTAGTGATCGAAGGCCACTATGCCATAGATGTGGTTCCACCGGAAGATGTGCACTTGGTCTTTGTGCTGAGACGTGACCCTGAAGATTTGAGGCGGGTTCTCAGAGAACGAGGCTACCGCGAAGAGAAGGTTCGCGAAAATCTGGCAGCCGAAATCCTAGACGTATGCTTGTACGAGGCAGTTAACAGATGTGGTGCAAGCAAGGTGTGCGAGATTGATGTTACGGGGAGGAGGGTCGAAGACGTCGTAGAAGAGATTCTCCAAGTCCTATACGGAACGAAGGGGTGCAAAGTGGGAGGTGTTGACTGGTTAGGAAAGTTGGAGGCTGAGGGGAAACTGGATGATTATCTGAGGGAGCTCTAGCTCACCTTAAACTCCGCACCATCTCCGATTTCGTAACTAACATGATCCCTCTGCGGGTGGCATACGCCTTTGCATGTTCGCTGAACTTTTCGGCCACCAGAATCGGGCTTGAGAAGCGGGCTCCGCGGCAGGTCTGGTCTAGGTTTATGACGATGTTGACTCCAACTGTTCTGTTCCAGTCTTTGACTCTTACGGGATGGACCTCCTTACGTTTGCTCACAACCAAGTCGAATTGTGGGGACTCTTCGAGGTCTTCTTGGTTCTTGTCCTTTCTAACCTCGTAGCCTCTTCGCGTGAAGTACTCGACCGTGAGGTCCATAAGGGAGGGATGCGTCATATCTGTCTCACACCCACAAGATATGTAACAATAGCAGAAAAGCCTTTTTATTGGGAACCTCCAGCATGTGCGCCTCTTTCTTTCTCCGGGGTGCCTTTAGGAACGAAAAGCCTTAGGCCAATCCACTGGAAGATCACGTAACCCACCAATATCTGGAACCAAAAGGTTACTACCCTTATAAGTGATGCTGCAACCCCGCCAATAGCAGGGCTGATTCCAAATAGAACATACAAGCTCGTCATCACGATCTCCACAAGGCCTACTGGGAAACCAATGGGGATCGTCTGCACAGCCAAACTTATCGAGAAGACGATTACCATCTGGGTAGCGTACCCTGTGACCTCTCTGAAGCCCAGAGCGAAGAAGACCAGAAAGTATATGGACAAGTGTAGGAACCAAGAGATATAGCTGTAGACTAATGGTTTCACCAGGTCTCTCGGGTTTCTTCCGAAGGTTTTCACTCCTTGATGAAAGGCTGACAAGGCACGTTCGGCTTTCTCTCTTAGACTATCTGAGCTCAGGCGACGCCCAGTCACAGCGGCAGCCAATCTGATGAGCAAGTTGACGAGTCTCTGCGCCGCTGATTCCCTCACTGAAAGGTAGAATAGAGCTATGATTGTTGTTGCAGTGCCAGCTGTCACTGTCACAAGCAGATACAACACCTCAGGCTGAACCGGGTAATTGAGAATGAGGTAGAGGGAACTGAGAATCAGCATGCTGAGGGTTGTCAGAATCGACACTATCCGATGGCAGACAAGAGAGGCAACGGCCTTCCCGAAATGATCCTTCAAGTCGCCGTAGACTAGGTACGCTCTGGTGATCTCGCCGCTCATTGTCTCCAACGGGATAACTAAGTCGACAAAGTTGCCAAGCCAAGAGTAAAGGAAGGATTTCTTGGCACCTATCTCTATCGAGAGTACCTTCAGCAACTCATGCCACGCTAGGGCATAGAAAAGCACACTCAACACTAATGCGGCTATGGTCGTTGAGTAGTACAGAGAATACTCGAGGGGGTTCACCCGGCGGAGAGTCTCTGTGATCTCGTTGAATCCGACGAAGAAGTACAGATAGGCAAAGAACGCCAGCAGACCAATAGCCATGATGAAGGCAGACTTCTTTGCAGACTGACGCGGTTCTAATGGTTCCATTTCTAGCCTATCAAGATAAAGGCTCATAGACGATTTATGCCTTTTATTTCGAACCGAAGCGTCGACCCCTAACCACACCTGAGCGTCTGAGGCTCATGGCAGACGGCGTGAATAACGCTGTGAACGCTGGGCTTTGACATGGCTACCCTTGATAGGGTTCGCGGAACGTTGTCGTTATCTCGACTGAGACCGTCACGCCCGATCTCCATAGCCTTAGAGTTATGGTTTGGCCTGCTGACACATGTTCTTCGATGTAGGGGGACCAGTCTGCAAAGGTGCGTACGAGGCGATCGTCGACTGCCAATATGATGTCGCGGGCAATGTAAGCCGTTCTGCCGGTTTGGTCTTCAGTCTCCCCGACCCCACTCAGTCCCGCCTTGGCTGCCGGAGAGTCAGGAATCACCTCCCAGATGAGAAGTCCAGTCTGGAAGGGGTCCAGATTCAGAATATTCAGATCTCTTATCGTCTCCGGGGTTAACTCATAGCCCCGAAAACCTACTAGCGGATGTCTGTATTCTCCCACCTCGATCAGCGACCGGGCTACACGGCTTACAATGTTAGAGGGAACTGCGAAGTTGAAGCCATAGGCGGTGCCTGCGTTCGTTATGCCCACAACATCTCCAGAAAGGTCCAAGAGCGGCCCACCTGAACTGCCTGGAGCAATTGTGATATCTAGCTGTAGCACAGGCACGATTATGGGCTCGAGCTCAATCATCTTGTTTACCTGGCTGATATAGCCCGAGGATAGGCTTCCCGTGAGACCCAGAGGGTTGCCCACTGCCACGACTTGCTGTCCAATGTAAAGTCCAGACGAGTCGGCGAGACGAAGCGGCCTAACGCCAGGCGGAGCAGACGCTACCCTTAGAACAGCGACATCAGCTTATGCATCTGTGCCTACCACTGACGCCCTCTGCCTTGTTCCGTCGTAGAACTCGACTTCGATATCGGTCTCGCTCTCTACTACATGCCAATTGGTTAGGATCAGGGTAGTCTGGTTGTAGAAGAACCCGGACCCCTGGCCCAGAGGCGTCCTTATGACCACAACTGACCTGTAGACGGACTGGTAAACATGGGCGGGCGTTTGATTGAGAAGGCTTTCAATAGTCCCCTCTAGCCTCGAAATGTCAGTGGAGCTTTGGTTAATATTGCCTAATCTGTCTGTCATGTTCGATAATGCCGATTCGACCTCGTTGATCCTGTCTTTCGCTTGATCAACTTCGGTTTGAAGTTGTGTCAGCTGTGCCTCTTGGCTCCGTATGATGCTAACGATCAGGTAAAGGTTAGCGCTCGAAAGGATAACGGAGGCAATACATATCACGGCTAAAGTCGCGAGCGTTCTATTGCCAGACATTCTCAATTACCTCTTCACGGACACGGGTAATGGGCACATTCTCCAATATTTCCTTTGCTAGAGTCGGTTCTCGTAGCTATGGCTCCAGAAACCCATAGCTCAGAACACTCAACACTGATGTAAGCCTTTCTGGCTTGCCGAGACCAGCCCATTTCCTCCGAGAGTCGTGCAGCCAGTTGTACCGCGCGCAATCCTACTGGGTTTGTCCTCGTCAAGCTTAGAGACTGCGTGACTTGCTCACCGATGCGGGTTCTGGCATGAGAATGGAAGCCCGAAGGGGTTGGTGGGCTATCGCCTGAGGTATTTCTTGGCTAGGTCTTTGAGGAATCTGAGCCCTTCTGAGGCTATGGCGTCTGCGCTTGGAGCTACCTTCCGCCAGATTGCAGTGGAAGCTGCTAGCTTTTCCATCTCCGGCGTGAAGGACTCGATCATGAGCCATCTATCGTAACCTATCTCAGACAGAGCTCTGAACACCCCTTCCCAGTCTATGTGTCCAGAGCCTGGTACACCCCTATCGTTCTCGCAGCAGTGCATGTGCCACAGGAGCTTGCCCACATCCTTTATCGGCTGGTAGAAGTTCTTCTCCTCTATGTTCATGTGGAAGGTATCCAGGTGAACCTTCGCGTTAGGCTCGTTCACGTCCTTGACGAGCTTCACAGCGTCGGCTGCAGTGTTCAGGAAGTACGTCTCAAACCTGTTCACCGGTTCCACACCTAAAGATACGCCGTAAGTCTTCGCGTACCGACAGACTTCTCTAAGCGCCTCAACACTGTAGCGCCACTCCTCCTGAGTTCTGCTCCTGCCGGTGATCTTGCCCCAAGCGGTGTATATCACTCCGTTTACGGCGTCACCGCCAAGCTCAGACGTGACCTCGACACAGCGTTTCAGATACTCTACCCCACGCCTTCTGGTCGCCTCGTCGCTACTTGTAACGTCCTTGTCAAGTGGCACCCCCACAGACCCTAGGGCCTGCACGCCGTGCTTCTTGAGCTCCTTCTCTGTCTTCTTTATGTCTACAGGTTCTAGTTCAATGAGGGGAATCTCGACGCCGTCGAACCCCATTTTCTTGGCTTTGCGGATCAAGGGCAATGCCGATTCGTCGAACCGTTCCGCCCACAGGAAAAGATGAACACCGAATTTTACCATGCTCGAATCTATTGGCTTCATCGTAGATTTAAGCTTTCACCTTATGCCCACGTACTGCGCAGTTAAAGTAGCAGCTGCAACTGACGCCAATCTAGGCCAGACTCTCTAACGCATGCCTTTTTTCTCTGATACAGAAGGGATATCTCCACACCAATCGCATGGCTATCGTTGTCGACTATGATTGCCAGAGAAATTGGCAGAGCAATTTAAAAGCAGCAGCAACAGAAGAGTTATTGGATCAAAGAGGAATTGTGGTAAGGGAGGCTTAATGTCCAGCCATGGAGAACGCCGAAGGAGACCTTGGAGAGCCACACACCTACGGGGATTTTCCAGGCAGATTGCTCTCATTGCGGCTTTAATCCTATTCGGCCTCTCCGCAAGGCTGTTGATAGCTCCCTACACCGGTCACGGATATGACATCAACGTTCACAAAGTCTGGCTGTTTAAGCTCTTAGACAATGGACTGTTCTTTTACGCATCTTCAGAAGGAATGGGCCTCTTTGGAGAGTCTTGGGGACATGACCCCAATTTCTGTGAGTTGCCACCCATCTTTCCTTCTACACTTTTCATAATGGGAAAGGCGTATACCTTTGTCCAACGTGGCTTGGACGACTTCTACCTTCTTGTCATGTTCATGAAGATTCCCCAGATAGTCGCTGAGATCAGCATCGCCGTCTTGGTCTACTATATAGTAAGGAAAGAGACCAATCTGCGCCTAGGAGCCCTTGCTGCTCTACTATTCCTGGTTAACCCTTTCACATTCTTCTTGACGGCTGTTTGGGGAGCCCCAGAAAGTCTGGTTGCGGTTTTCGTCCTAGCATCTCTTTACGCAACCTACAGAAGCAGACCCTTCCTTGCGGCTTTTCTGCTTGGGGCCTCCTTGATGGTGAAACCATACGCCATAGTGTTCCTTATTCCAATAATCCTTTTCTCTTACCGGGATTTGAAGTTCCCAAGGACTCTGCTCCTGCCTTTGATCACTGCCTTCTCTGCTGCCATCATAGCTTCGCCTTGGCTAGTAGCCCAAGGATTGGTTTTCATAGACGCTATGTGGTCGGGAGCAGTCCACAACCTTGGAATTCGCATGTTGGAGGGAACAATATGGTCTTTTCCGAGCTTTTGGCTGCTTGTCAGATCCATATGCGACATCTCAGGCTTCCCATATGCGGTTGTGGCGCCGGTCGAACTCTATGTTTACTTGTTTCTAACACTTGTTCTGTGCCTCATGGTCATACGGTCGGGATCAAACCTAGACAAGAGGAATCTGTGGTTTATGGCAAATCTCTTCCTCTTCAGCTTCATGATGTTCTTGCCTTCAGCCCACGAGAAATGGGTTTACTCTTGCTTCCCCCTTCTCCCGATAGCAGCTTTCTTAGGAAGAAAACAGAGAACGATATCCCTCCTTGCCTACTTTGGGTTGACTCTTACGTTATTCGGGGCAATCTATGGCAATGGCCAATACTTCTTCGTGTCAACGGATCTTCTCCCTATGCCTCGCAACTTCGTATATGGCGGCGTCTTCGCTGAATTCTGGTACTATGCTCTCTGGTCAGTGGCTGGAGCTATAGCAAGTCTGTTCTCTTCGGCGCTCTCCGTCGTTTTCCCAACAGCGATCTTCTTCATCTTGTTCGCACGGTCCTTGATCCAACAAGCTCAACCGGAACCTGATGCACCTTCGAAGAAGCCGTCAGAGAACACTTTGAAGAAAGAAACAGTTGCCGATCCCCTTCAAATCCGACTGGACAGTTTCCGGACGCCTCCACCTAGAAAGTCGCAGCCTTCTCCCAGTGTGAACTCAGCTGAGCCGATAGAAGATGAGACAATAGAAGTCATTGACGCCTTCCAGTCTCACTTTAAGAATGTGAAGGAGACCTCTCTGAAGCTGGATGAAGCTAGGAGGATGCTAAAGTCCGGCGAGGTTGGTGAAGACATGTGTAGACTTATAGTGGACGAGTTGGGAGAACAATTGTCTACGACGGCCGAAGAGATGTATAAGTTGAGAGAGTCATTAGAGTTGGCTAGGGCTAGGGCGAAACTGGAGCGGGCCAAAGAGGAGACGGAACTGAAGTGGGTTCTGACACCAGAAAGGCAAGACACACTTAGAAGGGACGCCTATCTGAGACGGAAGCTCTACGCGCCCCTTCATAGATGGCAGGAGGTTACCTCCAAGATCGATACTGCCCTCGCATCCCTAACGATTGAAGAAGAAGCATCCATCATTCAGCAATGCCTATCCCTGATGAGGGAGAAGCCGGATCCACACACACTAGCAGACGAGAATGAGAGACGTAAGAGACTATGCCAGCAGCGTCTAGATGCAGTCTCTGATAAGTGGGCTTCAATAAGACGTGACAAGATTGAGCAAATTTTCAACATAGAGCAAAACGCCTCCCAGATAACACAGGAGATGAGGGAGGTTGAAACACGGTTCGCTGTCGGCGAACTCAACCAAGATGTCTTCGAATATAGAATTGGTGCGTTACGAGGGGCACTAAAGAGATTTGAGAAAGAGATTCTCGACACTCAAAACTGCCTAGACGAGATGGACAAGAAGATATTCAGATGTTCAGAGCTGCTGAAAGAGATTCCATGAAATATGTCGATCGATATAGTACACCATCAGCAGCTCGAATCCTTAGAGATTGGCTGGGAGAGAGATTGGTGCTAGGGCGTTGCGCTTATCTGGAAAGAGTATGTTCCTGATCCTACCTCGAAAGTGACGCGTCCATCTTCCCTCTTTCCAGAGACGATTCCAGGAACGTCTCCAAGGTAGGCTCCGTCCTTCCATACTACTTTCCCGCTCTCCTTGACGATTGGGCTGCTCAATCCCAGGTCTGGAACGCTCACTTCTCCCTTACTGTTAACTGGGATAGTGACCTCTAGGACGAGCGAATCACCCTCTTTTCTCCAACTTGAGGCTACCAATCCCCGGATAGTGTTGATTGAGGCGCCGACGTGACTGAGGTCGCCGAGTACGTATGGTTTTATGATTATCCTTTCAAAGCCTGGGGCGGAGGAATCGATATTGATGCCTGCAAGTACTTTGTAGAACCAAGCGTCTACACTTCCGAACATTATGTGGTTGTGAGAGTTCATTCCTCCTCCAGCCAAATATTCCCATCTCTCCCATAGCGTAGTAGCACCTTCACGTATCATGTAGCCCCAGCTGGGATAGCTGGTTTGACTGACCAGCTTATACGCGAGGTCTGCCCGCCCGTATTCTGTTAGAACGTCCAATAGGCACCTGGTTCCCACAATCCCTGTGCCAACATGGCAATCATGCATTGTCTCTATGTTCTGCAACAGGCTTTTCAGAACGGCTTCCCTTCTGTCCTCAGGAACAATGCCCGAGAAAAGGGGCAGCAGATTTGAGGTTTGACTGCTGAACTGCATCATTGGAATAGCCTCTGGACCGATAGGGGCATATTGATCTTTTTTCAAGAACTCTTTGTTGAATGCCTCTTCGATATTCCCTGAGAGACTAGCATATTTCTCGGCTTCGCCAGATTTTCCTAGAATGCGAGCAATCTTAGACAGGGCTACAACATCCTGATAATAGCACCATGTTGAGACCAGTTCTCCGGGCGTATCTGGAGATCTGACGTAAGCGGGTGGGCACCAGTCACCATACTTGCTGAATCTCACTATGTAGCCTTCAGCTTTTGTTCCCAAGAAGTCAACCCAACCTTTCATGACCTGAAAGTTCTCTTCCAGAATTCTCCTGTCACCATAGTAAAGATAGAGATGCCAAGGTATGGTCACACACGCTGTCCCCCAAGCAGGATCAGCCGGATAGATCTTCCAATAAGGCGGCACGACATCGGGAACACTGCCATCTTCCACCTGAGCTTCTTTGATGTCACGAATCCATTTTGAGTAGAAGGCTGCCATGTCAAAGTTGTATATTGCCTCTTCCACGGTCAGTTGAGCATCACCCATCCATCCCATTCTCTCAGATCGTTGAGGACAATCAGTTGGTATGCTCATCAGGTTGCTCAACTGTCCCCAATGGATGACTCTATGGATGCTGTTGATTAAAGGGTTTGAGCATACGAATCCTCCTATCGGCTTAACATCTGAGTGAACAACGATTCCTTGGAGGGTACCAAGGTTCGGTGCTCCCGGAAATCCAGTAACTTCTACGTACCGGAAGCCGTGATAGGTGAACCTCGGCTCATAAACTTCGGTTCCTTCGCCTTTCAAGATATAAATGTCGGTAGCCTTTGCGAAACTGTTCGGTACTGTGTTTAGGGTTCCGTCAGAATATATTAGTTCGGAGTACCTAAGTTGTACCTTGGCGCCGCGAGGTCCACTGGCAGTCAGTCTAGCCCAGCCAGTGAAGTTCTGCCCAAAATCGTAGACGTAAACGCCTGGCTTGGGACTGCTCATGCTTACTGGCGGAATTGTCTTGACTGCCCTAATCGGAGGAAAAGTGGCCTGTGAAACCAATCTACCATTGGGCGGCTTAGCTATCTCAGCTTTCTTCCACCCGGAGTCATCGTATCCTGGGCTGTCCCAACCTTCTTTCTCGAGACGGGCATCATAAGTTTCTCCCTTGTAGATGTCGTTTTCAACTATTGGGCCTTGGGAGACCTTCCAATTCCCGTCGGTCGAGATTGTCTTCATGCTTCCATCCGTGAACTCCAGATCCATCTGCAGGATGAGTTTCGGTGATGCATCCGCATATCTCTTCCCGAAATCCGGAAGTCCTGGCTGTACGATGGGCAATGGGACGTATCGCCCATTCCCCAACACAACACCGACAACGTTCTCGCGTTCCCTTAGAAACTCCGTTATGTCGTGAGCCGAATACAACACTAGTCGGTCGTAGTCGGTCCAGCCTGGATCAAGCTGGCAGTCTCCGACTTTCCTCCCATTTATCCGCATCTCGTAGTACCCAATCCCGCAGACGTATGCGCGAGCCCGTTTGACTTTGCGCTGAACCGTGAAACTGGTGCGGAGGAGGTCTCCTCCTTGAATCCATTTGGCTTTCCATTCTTCGCTGGTCATCAGACCTGTTTCGAATCTACATGTTTCGCTATGAGAACTAATTCGCCCCCTATCGTCCCACCATCTGACCTTCCAGTAGTACGTTTTACAGCTTTCTAGAGGTTTCCCGCCATATTCCATGTTCACAGATTTGCCGGACTTGACCTTTCCGCTATCCCAAACGTCTCCAACATCATCAAGCAGTTTTTCCCTCTCGCTTGCCACCAATATCTGACAGGCAGACTGTATACGGCCACGTTCGGAATGCCTCAGCTCCCATGAGAACCTGGGTCGAAGCACATCTATTCCGACAGGATTAACCGCATATTCACAGACCAGATTGACTGGGCTCTGTATTGCCGCCTCTGGACAGTCTTCCATTTCGTTCGAAGACAAACCCAACTCTCCTTTCACCGGAATCAATTTTCGCTGTAGTTGTCAGGAAAATATTTAAGATTAACGGTTCCCGCGCATTTGCAGATGCTTTGGGAACAGTGGTATAGTCGTTGCTCCGTTCATAGTGATAACTTTGGGCATTTACATGTTGAAGCTCAGGACAGGCGAACTTAAAAGATGGTCCAGTGGAAAACAGAAGTGGTTGAACCTTTCAGCCGGATTGCTGGTGATTTCACTAAGTCTTTTCTTCTCTTGCCGGTTTTGTTACAGTCTGCCCATAGCCTGTCAAACCAAGCCACGTGAAGCCCTAGAAGCCGTGTAGTCTTTGCACTTTCTTGGAACCCCACATTCCAGTAGAACCGAGTTCCCAGCATCTGGTGTTCGCAAACCGTGAGATTAAGGGACCCGCGACTTTCGAATGGATAGCATCGGATGTGCCGAACTAGACTTCCCTTCGGCTCTAGGCATCTCCTTTATTGTTGAACCTTGAAGAGGCCATAAGTGTGTTTGTTTCTCAATCCGCTCAAAGATCGATGGATATCCTTATCATCTAGTTGGCTGTTCATGAAGCGGAATAGAATAGGGTACTAGTCCAGCGGTGAATTGATGAATTCCCTAACATGAAATCGTCCACAGATCTGAGAATGATCGTTTACAATATGTACTTTCTTCTCGCTTCTGGCGTCAGCCCTTTCCACACTAAGCATTGTTTCCGCACATCGTCTATAAGCGCTCGACTTCTACTTTGCCATAGCTTTGGATCTCCAGTCTTCCGCTTCAAGATAAGGGTGAACTCATACTCTCCTTTTTCTTCTTTGCCCTTGATGACTGCTGTTTGGACCAAGTTTTGTTCCACAGGGGTCAGAATCACATCGAAGGCTAGTTCTACGTTCTCAACATCGACTTCGGAGACCGCCAGGACCGTGAATCCTGTCTTTGCGCTTCCTGCCCCGGTGAAGTATTCTTGCATATATCTTAGAACTCCTAAGGACTCAAATCTGCTCGCCTTGAGAGGCATAGACAGTTCCCATAGGTCTCCTACTGGTCTTGTGCCTGCTTTCCATCTCCTTTCCAAAGACGGTGTAACTAGTCTGGCGGCAAGCGTTGCCGGGTATAGGGATGCAATAAGCACAGTGCCTATTATGAGTCCCATGGAGATGATCACTGGCAGCGAAACGAAGTTGAATGCGAACGTGGCGGGCAACACATTCATGCTTAAGAACATCTGGTTTAATGCAAAGCCCACTAGGTATCCAATCAGAATTCCGCCGAATCCCAAGGTTATACCTTCTGTAAGAAATATGATCATGACTCCTCCTGGCGACAATCCGAGTGTTGAATATACGTGGATGTCTCTCCTTCTAGCTACGAGTGTTCCGAGCATGACGTTTGCAACGGAAAGAACGACCAAAGCCATCAAAACCATCACCGTGATATTCCATCCTTGAAGGAAATAGGTAAAAAT
>Ga0315312_1001014_pt1 | contig 24687 bp, 33 predicted proteins | sample TDP7_MG_FD_203629 | JGI IMG/M metagenome (GOLD analysis project Ga0315312, IMG submission 203629) | Freshwater sediment microbial communities from Lake Towuti, South Sulawesi, Indonesia - TDP7 | ecosystem: Environmental > Aquatic > Freshwater > Lake > Sediment | place: Indonesia: South Sulawesi... | reverse complement strand
TCAAGAGATCGATTCGAGCCTAACCTACTTCGAGAACAAGAGCCATATCTTAGGTCTTGTCCCAAGCTTGGACAGAGACACACTATTCGAGAGGCAGTAAAGAGAGAGCCGAGATACGAAAGCTGATTGAGCAGGTCTTGAAGAAGAAAACTACTACTAAATAGATCCTAATAGTAGTAGTAACAATCCTAGTGGAGAGATATGGGTAGAAAGTACCGTCATGCTGACGCTAGCGTAAATCACCTAGTGCAAGTAATCGAGACTTGTCTGGATGGAGCTATTCAGCGTATTGAAAAAGGGAACAAGTCACCTAAGACTATGCTGTCACAACTCAGGATTGCACTTGGGGCCGCAAGAAGATTACAGCATATCTTTCCTCAGAGGGATTGGTCATTACTACGCTGTCAGAATGAAGATGAGTTACCTTGGTTCAAAACTGAGGGAATACCTAGATCGTATGCCCGAACAAATTGGAATAAGTACAAACAAGAGAAGCAACAGGCCCAAAGCACTCCTAGCCTTTATGAATTTCTAAAGAGAGAGAAGAAAGCATGACGAGAAGAAGATATCCCCCTGAGTTCTACAAGCAAAGAAAGCGTGTACTCCTACGAGATATGTTTCGTTGTGTCATGTGTTGGCGTAGATGGCACTTGGACGTACATCACTATCCATATACTCAATCCTATGCTCTTGAAGGCTATGAGGATGAGGATTTGATGACGCTATGCGATAGTTGTCACGGAAAAGCCGCTACTGCTCAGTTTGGATCTCCATTCATGCAGACACTTCAAGACCTAGCACAAAAGATAAAGTCAAAAGCCTATGGATCTGTCTCTTCCTCTCCCCAAGCTCCATGAGTAGGAGTAGGGTTCGAGATCTTCATAACCAAGAACCAATCTAAGATAACATCTCTCCCTGCTGTTGTGGCTCCCCACAATCGCATATATAACGTGTCATCAGGAACATAAGTGTCAGATTGCGTACCCCCCTTGTAGACATCATTCAAGTAGAAGTGGTAGTATCTCCCCCCTGTCCACGGAGTAGGCCCTCTTCTAAGCTCAACAATGAAGAAAGCTGTTACATCAAAAACACCAGAAGCTACTCCTGCCGCCATGTTACCGTTGTTTGAACATCGAGAGTAGAATTGGTTGACATCAGAAAGGACGTATGGACACGTTACGAAGTCATTATCAGGTATATCTTTAAATCCTATTCTTGTAGCGTCGGCTCTAGTCTGAACGAATCGTAACCTTGTTCTCATGGCTCTTGAACAACCTGATTGGTAGGACGTGGTTCTAGCTCTCGGCTGAGTTGGATCTGCGTAGATTCTTAGGGTTGTGCCTGACTCTACGAATTTGGTAGGGTTCTGCTCTACTGTCCAGATTGCTCCTAGAGACCCATCATTAAAATGATCGAATAGAGGAAAGGTAGCCTCTCCATTACTTGTAGTAGTCTCATCAGCTTTGTTGTAGTAGATGTAGATTGTGACAGAGCTAGGGCTGGCTGGAATGACATCTACCTCAACCCAAAAGATAGCGTAGTCACCATTAACTTTTGATTCTATCCAATAGTCGAGTAGGGTTGATTCATCCGCTTTCGTGAATCGTATATCGCCAAAATCATCTCGACACTTACCATCTAGGTAGACGTGCATACCGCTATCGGCTCCTGCTCCCTTATGAACCGTGATCTTCATTTGGTAGTTGGTTTGCTGTCCTGCTGTGGTTCCAGCTATGACGTGTGTTTTACGGTTCATCCATCCTGCTAGTGGAAAAGGTTGCTTTGGGGGGGGAGAGGGGGGTATTTCAACAGGAACGGTAGGGATAACTCCCTGCGGTGGCATGATACCTAGCCAACTCTCTTCAAGACCTTGAGGGGGTATGTATAGTTCCTCAGTTGCCATGCTTTGACCCTCTATTGTGGAGTAACATATACCTCATTGATCTCAATAAACACTTCTTGGTTATCCCACATATCATGACAGAGAACCACAATGTAGGGACAAGTAGCATTGACTGTAGCATACATGGTCTTGTCATAGGTGCTTACTCCACTCTGATAGTTAATACTTACCTGATCTTTGATTGTGACATCTCCCCTGTTTAATACGCATAGCCTCTGATTGATCGGGGAGAGAGGCTTGGGAGATCCCGCACTTAGAAAGCATACTTCTACATGGGGTTGACCTGCCTTTCCAGAGTAGATGTAGCATTTGATCCGTACCTTAGCCTGAGCATAGTACCTGTTCACGTTGAACCAATGTTCAAAACACGCTTTCGTGTACCCTGTCGGGTGAGCTGTCCTATGTCTCCAAATTGTGGTGTTGAATAGGCTGTAGATAACACCATTCCAAAAGTTATCCCAAGATCCACTGTAGTAGCTTGTGTAGTACGTCTTTAACGTAGAGGACAAGTACCAAGCTTTCTTGAAGTAGCACACTTCCAAGTAGGGTAACAATTCACAAATTACTCTAAGTGCTTCAACTCTAGTGCCGTAGTCTACACTTTTGACTGGATCTCCAAACTTAGGATTGGGAAGGAGATCTATGTAGCTGTCAAGCTCACTCAGCTTAGATTGAGGGATACTGTAAGTAACCTTGTTCGCATAGTATAGGTCTCTGAAAGCTTTGATTGCATTGACCACTTGACCCCATTCGAGAGTGTAGACAGGTTTGCTAGGCTTACCCTTATAGGTCATAGTAGGGCTGAGAAGCTCTATCATGTCTACTGCTATACTTAGATCTATGAAGCTCAACCTAGTCTATCTCCTACTATGTCTCTAGCCAAGCGTAGAACTGCTCTAGGAATGTTATGGTCGTCAAATAGGATCTTGTCATATTTGGCTCTGAGCTTCCTAACCCAAAAGCCAAGTAGGTTGTATCCCCCTGCATCTGACGGTTCAATCATAGTAACTTGAACATTTAGAGTCTCATATAGGTTGAGAATACTGAGAGGAACTACTGCTGGTCCCCAAGCTCCATGAGTAGGCTCTATGTCAGTACACTTTCTTACGAATGTCCAGTCGATAAAGACATCATGGTCTACAGTAGATGTACCACACATATTAGCTGGCACATTATGAGCCTTGTCTGGACAAGCATTTGTAACGTAGGTTCCCCATAGAGTGTCATCCTCATAGAACTCTGCTTTCTGACTGTTGCCAAACCACTTCACACTCCATATATGGTAAGCTGTAGGAGTGCTGATTGGAGTGTCAGCACTAGAGTAGAATAATCCCCCATGTCGAACGTAATATCTGATCTTGTTAGCTACTCCTATACTCATTGTGCCTAGACCATTCGGATGATAGGGCGCATAATCCTCAAATCCAATATGATGACCACTTTTAAGATCTGCTTTGCTCCATCTCAGTCTTGAGTGTATTCTTCGATAGGCATTGAATGTCATGTTAGATCTGATCCTCACTTCAGTTGGGCTTACTCCAACAAGCTTCAGTACGCTCCCTGAAACTACTATGGTTCCTTGGATCTTGTACCATTTGACAGGATCTAGGGTAGTTCCCTCAAAATGGTCGAAGAGGGGAAAGGTAGCATTTCCATTACTTGTAGTCGTAGCAGTAGGCTTATCGAAGTAGATGTATATTGAAACTGTGTTGGGACTTGCTGGAATGTTGGGGATCTCGACCCAAAAGACAGCTTTATCGCCCGAGATATATTCCTGCATCCAATAGTCTAGCTCAGTCTCCCCATCAGAATCTATGAACCTTATGTCTCCAAAATCATCTCTACACTCGCCATTCAGGTAGACGTGTTCTCCCCCATCGGCTCCTGCTCCCTTATGAACCGTAATTCGTACTTGATAGTTGGTCTGTGCGCCGTCTGCTGTTCCATTGATAACATGGCTCTTGCGCCAACCCCAACCGTAGAGAGCCATCCTATACCCTCTTTATTTGGAGATGTACTCTCACTTCTAAGGTGCATCCAGCATCTAACTCAAAGCTGGGAACTACTTGTCTACACAGCATGATTCCATTACTCTTACGGAACACTCCGAACTCTGCTAGCGTCTTTGTCTCAGCAAGTGTAAAACTAGCTTTGAATAGAACCGTGTCATTGGCTAGGGTAGTTGTTTCGAGTGAAGTAGTAGCATCCTCTCTAGTGTACTCACTCTGTAGGGTCTCATTCTCTACCCACGGAGAAGTAGTACCTGTACCTATCGCTATCTGCCAAGTTTCTCCCGATAGCACAGAAGCTACTTGTGCAACTCCCTTGTTGACTATCAACCCTAACCACAGAATCCATACATTTTGAGGATCTCATAGAGCTTAGATCCTATGTCTTTCCAGTTGTATTTCTCCGTGATCTCTTTCACTTGTTCCTTAGACTTCTCTCGATATTGCTCTAAGCAATCTGCCACTAGATCTATCTTGAAAGCAAGCTCATCAACCGTAGTCTCCCATCCTCTCCCAACATGGATAGGATTGTCAGGAAATAGCTTGGGATTCTTCTCTATGGAGAGAGGAACACAATATTCTATGTAGTCTTTGAAGCATCCAGCGTTAGGTACAAGAGTTGGGAGACCCCTAGCGAGACCCTCTAAAGCATTTAGCTCAAATCCCCCCCCTCTTGAGGGTACAACAAGAATGTCGCTTACATCATAGAGTTGTCTAAGTACATCTTGAGAAAGCCAACCTGAAACTTCTATGAATCGAAGCATTTTGAACTTGCTAGAGTATGTACTATCATGGCTTCCCCCCTTGACAACTAGGTATAGGTCTCTTCTCTTCTGCTGTAGGAATCTCATAGCTTCAAGAACTAGGTCGGCTCCCTTTCGATACTCTGAGTGAAGCATGAAGAATAGTACCACTATTGCGCTGTTCTTCTCTTTCATATCTTTGATTTGCTTGATCTTCTCATGGGTAATGTCTCTATTAGGGGATAGCATAGTTTCAGATAGACCATGAGGGAGTAGATGTAGAGGGATCTTCACGCCTGACTTCTTGAAAACATCTATGGCAAACTGACTTGGAAGAAACACAAGATCAAGCTTGTTGAGGCTTTCTACAGCTACCCTACCTATCCTATCACTGTCAGAAGTTTCAAATCCCCCTAGAACCCCCTTGACCCTCAGAAGCTTAGAGAGCCTCTTCTGTCTCTCTTCAAACAGATCTGCTTTGTCGCCTATAGTCGTGTAGAGAATAGGGTGCAAGAGAATATTTCGGGGTTTAAGCCACAGAAGATTGTCTAGTACATCTTCATCTATCTCTTGAATCTTAACGTGACTTCTAAGTTGTTCAATATGTGACTTGGCTATGATGGAGAAGCTCATGTTTTTGTATTTCGGGTAGACATAGTAGATCTCATACATCTATTACATCTCGATCTACTAGCTATCTTCCTCTTCCTCACTTGAAATCTGTTCTTCTTCCTCTTCTTCCTCTTCCTCTCTATCTTCCATCTCTTGAGCCATCAAGACAACATCACCATTCTAAGCGTTAGGAATGTTGTAGGCAACCACAGTTACAACAGTACCCTCACTCACTTGCAGATTCACGGTATCGCTAGCTATGACTGTGAAATCCCATTCATGCCAAGCACTAGGGGGTACTTGAACCCCTGCATTAAGTAGAGCATACACGTTTGTTCCTTGTCCCTCACCCTTATGCTTGCAGTATAGGTAGCTGTATGTTCCAACCTTAACTTTCCATCTTATTCTACCTGCTGAAGCAACCGTAATATCAGGAGAGAAGAGATCAGTCATAGCTGACACAGCACTCTCCCATACTATGCCAACTCTGACAGGTATGAAGAGATTTTTCAGAGCAAGAAGAGTTGTCTCTGAGGATCTTTGACCTAGCGTAGTCTCTGAGCCTCTAGTGTCCAAATTCACGTTAAGCTTGGCTAGGATCGAAGCTATGTTCGACTTGATAGTTTCTATGTCTGATGAAGCATCTACTCCATCTCTAACATTGTTCTTGATGTCTGCCTCTGCTGTAGCTCCAAAATCACTTATAGTTAATGGGTCGCCATCTTTGATAACATTCTTGCCATCTATGGTAGCACTATCTTTGATTATGCAAGATCCTACATGAAGCTCTTTGAATCGTTTGAGGGGTATCCCCAAATTAAGTAGAAGATCCTGTATTGGTACAAGATCTTTCATAACGTAGCCATAAACGCTTATGACCTCGCCATACCCAATCTGCTCAAGATAATCTACTAGAGCATCAAACCAATCCTCAGTTATGAGTTGACCTGTTCTCAGCCTCAGATCTTCTAGGGTAGGCATATTAGATCTCTACCTCATCATCATGGCATTGTCGCCCTAGCCAACCTGAGCTTTGCTAGAGCAACCAACATAGCTCTCTCCTGTGGACTATATATTATCCATTCTACGCCTAGAAGCTTAGGCACTTGACCCCCTAACGTAGCTATGTTGTTAAGCTCTTTCTCGAAGCTAGCTACTGAGATCATTCTTTTAGATACGTCAGTCAACAATTCCGTGACAAGTCTACCTGCTTCTTCCTTGATTTCAGTAGCTACTATGTAGGGCGCATACATTTTCTGCTCATCAAGCGGTAATCCCTGTCTCTCCAATGCTTCTTTGAGTTTCTTGGGATCGACAGGTATGTCCTCTCCCATCGAAACTAGCTTGTCGATTGATAGATGTTTGCTAATCACTTCTCCCTCTGGTGTTACTGTAACCTGAGCTTTCCTCTTCTTGGCTAGTGAGATTAGAAGCTCCCTCTCTTCAGGGCTTAGAACTATCCACTCTACTCCTAGCTTTGTCTTGACTGTGCCATTGAGGGTAGCCAAGTCATCAAGCTCTTTCTTAAGCTCAATTTCGGTTAGTTGTCCTTTCGCATAATCATCTGTGATCTGTGTTGCCACTCTACCCACTTCTTCCGCTATCATGGTAGCAACTCCATAGGGAATGTATAGTTGTTGCTCATCAGGGGGTACTCCCTCTGCATCCATCTTTCTCTTCAGGAGATCTTCAGGAATTGGTATGTACTCTCTCATTGAGATGAGCTTGTCTATGCTGACTACTCTTGGCTGTACTTCAGCCTCTAAGTAGGCTTCTGCCTCTCCCTTGGTCATCCCTGCCTTTTCCAATATTGCTACGCTCTCTTTGATACTCATTGTGCCTCTCTTGATCTTGCCCTTGACGATCTTCTGAATGATTGAGAGAGCTTTGTTCCTCTTGTAAGCATCTATGAAAGCCGTACCTAGCATTAGCATAATGTCTCTTTCGGCTGTTGTGAGCATAGCCTTACTAGCGAACTGTGTAACTAGACCCTCAAATTTCTCTCCACTCTCAGCTAGTTGAGTAGCTCTATAGATGAATACTCGCATCCAATATCGTATTCTCTGTATTGTCTCGAAGTCTCTTCTAGCGGATAGGCTAGCCATCCACGCTGACAAGTAGGTACTGTCAATTTCAATGTCGATCTTAAGCACAGCTTTCAACCTATTCGTGAAGTCTCCAACATCAGCCATGACCTCTTCGGGGGAGATCATGTTTCTTTGAAAGCCTAAAGTCAGGTTACTCCACAATCCTCTCAGTACGTTTAAGGCTCTATCCCAAGTGTGTCTCAGCAGAAGTAGCTTTCTCTCTCCCTCTAGGAATTTGACAGGTCTATCCTTCCCCAAGATTTTGATAGAAGTCATGTTCTCAAGAATTTTGTCGGTTCCTGAGTCAGTAGCAAATCCCCTCTCAAAAATGTTGAGAATCCCCGATCTAGCGTAGGATCTCTCTTCAGTTAAAGCGTTCATGCACTCTGCTACTGTTATGTCCTCTTCCCATAGGGGATGAATCCCTCTTGCTCGGACAATATTGAATACGCTTTTGACCGTCTTTCCATCTAAAGTACCATCAGGAACAACCGACCACTTGTAGAGCCATCTAGCATCTATCCTCATGGGAATGTCAGCCATCAAGTCAATCATCATATGTCGATCTGCTGGCAAACCTGTCATCCATGCAAAGGGAGCATAGTCGTGCCACTTCATGTACTGCTCCATGATTGTTGAAAATACTTGTTGGTTATAGTTCAACTCTATAGGAGACTTAGGATCGAAACCTATACCTGCCTCTTTCTCAGGATAAGCTATCCCTGCTTCCTTGTACCATAGCATACCTGCCATGCCTCTCCTGTAGAAGTTCCACAGCATTTCAGGGCTTGGATACCTGTAGTGAAGTAGGTAGTAGAGCCTAGATATGTCGGGTGCAAACCCCTCAAGAGACATGATCTTTGAGAATTGGTCGAACTTCAGGATTATGTCATGGATCATCATTCTTGAAAGGTCTGATCCGCTAGGTATCCTATGCCTCAGATCGAGTGGAATTTTTATCTTATAGCCGAACCTGTCCTCAACTTCAGTAGATAGTCTACCATACTCAGTTATGTCTATTTTGAGAGATTCCATAGATTCTACTCCGAGATTCCATCCAATGCTCCAATCGCTGTATCCATAGTATGCCATGAATTGCACTAGAACGTCCATTGTAGGTTGGAATTTGTCTGTGACACTTACCCTGTTGGCTATTCTTCTCATCTCTTCAAGAGTTGGCAATTCGATAGGAAGCTTGTTTCTACTCTGCGAGTTAAGTAGTCTAGCCGTAGGTTGCCACGTCCATATTCCCATACCGTAAGCTAGGCTTCCAATCATAATGTCAGGAACATGGTACACGACCTTAGCCAAGTGCATGAGGATTATTCCAATATCAATATTGAGATGTACTCCGAGACCAAGAGGCTTTGCGCTGACTTGTCCCTTAAGGTTGGCTCCCAAGAATCGCATAAACGCCGAGATGATGTAGGGTAAGCCAATAGCTCCCATCATGTACTTACCCAATCGGAATGATAGTTGTGTAGGGTCAGGTACACTAGCTCCAACCCCCCCCTTCTTCATGTTGAGATAATCGTCATAGAGATTCTCAGGGATCGAGTAGAAAGGCATGAATATTATGTCGGATAGCATCTTACTCATATCGTCTTTCATAATCTCGAAGCTCTTTGTCCATCCCTCTAAGTATGCCCAAAATCCTTTCGAGAGATTCTCCCAAACATCTTTAGAAGCTTTCTTCAGACCTTCCCATAGACTTGCTGTTGCATCTCCAAGAGGCTCGAGAAAGTCTCCTAACTTAGCCAATCCCGCACTAGGGTCTCCCTCTCCAACCCCCAATGTCCAATCTTTCAATCCTTGAGCTACCCATTTTGGAAAGTTCACTTTCCATCCTAACCAGAAAGACGCTGTATCCGCTAGATCTTTCGAGATCTTAGAGATTGGATCTATGAAGCTCTTGACGCTGTTCCAGATGTTTTCTCCGAACTTCTTAACGTCCTCTATGTATCTTAGAAAATAGCTCTTGATGTCTATGAGAGGATTGATGAACCCCATGAGGGTAGTATGTACTTCTCCCCCTAGCCTCTCAATATTGGAAATCTTATCCGTCCACCATTTGCTAGCATCCGTCCACCAACTTCCAACATCTTTTACAAGCTTGTTCCAACCCCCCTCTAGCCACGCCCATAAGTCAGAGAAGTAAGTGGGAATTTGTTTGATGAATGTTGTAACTTGTATTCCAAGCTGTCCCACAGTCACCAAGATACCCTTGAATCCCTCAAAGATCCAATCTTTCAATCCCCCTAGACCTGTCCAGATTTGACCCCCTACTCCTGTCAAAGCTTGGTTGATTTGCGCTAGTACCCCTGCTAGGGATTGACCTATTTTCTCAAGAGAAGTAGCTACTCCCACAATAGAGTTGGTTATCGTGGTTCCTATGCCTTGAAGAGATGAATAGACTTGAGAGAAGCTACCTGCTAGTGTGGTTCCAATGTTGGATAGAAAGCTAGTAACCGACTGAAAAGCTGAAGTCACAGTCTGTCCTACAGAGCCGAGAGCCGACGAAATAGCTGAAGTTATCGAAGTGGTTAGGCCTGAAATCGTCCTTGAGAGTGAAGAGAATAGTGTATTCACCGTACTTGACAGTGAAGTGAGAGCAGAGGATAGGCTAGAAACTGTAGTGCTGATAGCTCCTACTGCTGTGGTGAGCCATCCTCTGAAAGTGTTGATCGTATTTGTTATTGAACTTACTATTGAGTTGACTATTCCCTGAAGAGTGCTATATATGGTCTGTAGAATAGAGCCAAACCCTGCTAGTGTTTGCGAAATACTACCTACAACAGAGGACATGGTTGACAGGGTAGTTGTTATTGTGCTTGATAGTGAAGTTAGAGATGTCTTGACTGAGTTGACTACACTAAGTACGCCAGCGATAGATGTTGAAAGAGTGGTCTTAACTCCATCTATCACAGGTCGAAGAGTTGTAGTAACAAGACCAATAGCTGATCTCAGACCTGATTCTAAGAGTGTTAGCTTTGTCTGTATTTCCCCCCATAACCATCCGATAAGTTGACCTACAGGATCGGTTAGACCCCCAAGCTCCCATTGAAATACCTCAGAGGGAAAGTTGTCTATGATAGCGTCAGCTAGGTTAAGACGCTTACCTAACACGTCTACAACTATGTCTATTTCCCTGTGAGGCAAAACAACTACTACCCTATTGTGGGCATAGTAGGCTGTGGGGTTTTTCCTCTCAAAAAGTGTACTATGCTGAGATAGTATTCAATGACCTTTTTGGCTTCTACTCTGAAGTCTTGACTCCTACCCATCCAGAAGTGAGCGAGAGGGCTAGTATATTCTCCGTCTTGAATCTCATAGCCTATCATGTAGCTAGATTTACCACTTGCAGAAAAATGAGGGAAAACTTCTTTGACCCTCACTATGATGTCTTTCTCTTTGTACTCGTCACCTATTCGTACCACGCCTCATCGCCTCTGGTGCTATAGCCTGTATGTTCTTGATTACTTTCGCTATGGCTTGAGCTTGCTGAAATACATCACAGCTAGACCTTTTCTCACAGGTACAAGTAGCTACCTCAATGACCATTGAAACAGAGCTATCCGTGAGACCCCTAATGAGATCGAGATACTTCTGTTCTTCAGCAGTTGGCTTTCTTGCTCCCTTACGTCCTTTCACACGAATTGCTTTGCCTAACTCATCCATTGGGCCCTCTAAGGCTCCATCAACAATAGGGGGAAAGCGACCCCCCATAGGGGAGATACTTATGGGGGTCACTGGCGGATTGGCTATGGCTTCACCATTGTTGCGAGCGTCCTGAGTATTTCCTCTTGGCATCCCAACATCACATACTTTTGTATTATATCCTCTTGAGTAACTAGCTTTCTCCACAGCTTATATAGTTTGTGACTATCGTAAGCTAGGTAGTAGACTTCATGGGTGAATGAGTAGTAGGCACTTCTGAAGTTCGCTATGACCCCATACTTGTCTAGGATTGGTCTGATCCTTTTGATGTTGAATTGCATCTTAAGCTGTTCGGCTCCCCCTTTGTAGTGGTATTGGTCAACTCTCTGTAGCATGAAAGTTCTAGGATAGAGGGTCTTGACGATCTGAGGCGCATATCCCCCATAGGTAGGAGTACCATAGGTTGTGTACCCTATACCCCCATACACGCTTAGTTGCCCTACCTCTACTAATCCTGATCGAAGCCAAAACTCATTGATCCTCTTCACCGCTTCATCCGAGAGAGCTTTGTTCATAATCATGTACCATGAACCAACTCTCGAATAGTTCACTCGGCTCCAACCTACCAAGCTTTCCCAAGCGATAACACTCTCAGTCAGGTAGATTGTTTTCCAATCTTCAGGGTGTCTTGTCGCCACTCTAGCCTTGAAAGGATCAGGTTCTTGATGTCTCTCTGCTACCTTACTCAACCCCACGATTGAGAATCCTACATACATTCCTCTGAGGATTCTACTCTCAACCATAGCCAAGACATCTTCCACGACATCTAAGAAATAGTCTGCTACTCCTGCCTTTTCGAGACCCTCTCTTCGAGATCTCAGCAGTTGCTTCATACTTGTACTCATCTTCTTATATGCGAGAGTTTCTTTCTCTGAAATTCTATATCTGTTGCTCCAAGCGTACCTTTCTAGGTCTCTGAATTGAATGTCAGGGGGATCGTAGTAGCTAGTGTCATAGTATGTGACATCATAGTACGCCTTAGTTCCCTCTTCAAGAGGGGGTTCAATAATATCTTCAGGGGGGAAATCTTCAGGTATAGGGGGGAAGTCGAAATCTGACCAATCGAACCCTGCATTAATCATCAAGTAGATTTCTTCAAGTAGTCGATATATCACGTCATAGCTGATTTCAAGCTGAATGTCTTTGAGTAGTTCTAGCCACTTATCCATGCTGATGTTTATACCATCAGGGCTAGCAAGTGTGGTAAGGTATCTGAGCTTTCTATGGAGAATGTCTTGAGGATACTTCCAACTCATCAGTCTACAACTTCAAGTGTTTCAGGATCTTTCGATAGATAGATTTGTAGTCCCAATTCTTGCTATGCTCTACAGCTTTGTTGCAGTATTCATCGTACTCGCCCTTGCTACTTCTGAAGATCTTGATTGCATCCATAATCATCTCCGCTAATCTCTCAGGTTTATAGTTGTGAAATAGCCAATACTGCAAGTTCGCTTGGTTCACCAAGACTTCTTCATAATGCCCAAATACGAAGTTGAAGTCTTTGCTACTGAACTCTGACATGGGGGGTATCCAAGCATGAATAGCTGGCTTACCCATAGCGTTAGCTTCTAGGACAGGGAGACCGAACCCCTCACATACACTAGGGAATAACATGTAGTCGCAAGCTCCTATCATTCTCAAAACTGATTCGTAGGGGATCGAGTTGACTGTTCCAACTCTGAGGACGTTACTCTTTCCCTCTAGGTCAGGTAGGCTCCCCTCTGTGAATAGTAGCACAACCAATTCATCTCTCATAGTTTCATTCACTATGTTGAGAGCCTTGTTCAACCTGTCGAGACCCTTGCGTGGATCATTTCGACCAACATAGAGTAGCTTCACTCTATCGCCAAATTCAGATTCCCACATGGATCTAACTTGTTCGCTGTCTTTTCTCAGTCTTTGACACTTCTCCCAATCAACCGCATGATGAACTACGTCTATGACATGGAGATCAGCTTTTTCGAGACACATTTTGACAAAATCACTATTGGCTATGAAGTCAAGTCTAGGAATGTTGCTACAATGAATGTTCGCTTTGGTCGGTATCCCCTCTATGGTAACATAGACCGCTTTAGGCTTCTTGCAGTAGAGATAGGGAAATACGGCGTTTCCAATATGGCGTAGTGTTGCTAGTGTGAACCACAGGAAAGACTTGTTTCTATCATCCTGAATGTCTTGAACAGATACAATGCTCTTGTACTCTACTTCATACCCTCTCTTTTGAATGAGTTTCTTTATGAGATCAGCCTGATTGGTGACAGAAACAGCGATTAGAGGGCTGACTATGACTTTCGGAATAGCCGACATATACTAATATAAAAAAAAGGGGAGATTTGAAGCTTTGTATGTCGCTATGAGCTAGATCAGTATGCTACTGCTCCGTGTACGCAAGTGGCAACATCAGCCAACAGAGTCGGGTCAAGTCCATAGGAAGTGAACTTGGCTGTCTCTGCTGTGACCACTTTCTCCAAAGCCACTCCTGACTGTGACCCTGAAGCGCGGTACAATGCCCTCACGAAGTTGAGGTATGGTACTCTGAAAGATCCTAGAATCCCCGCATCATCCATTTTCTCCCTTGTACAGACTTCAATCGTAACGATCTCAGCCTGCCTAGCCTCTTGTAGATCCTGCATCAGAGGCTTGAGAGCTGTGAACTTCGCAGATATGTTGTCGGGTATGATGGCTAGCTCATACTTTCTTGTCCTAATCTCTTCATCACGGTATGGCATTTTCTATTTTCCCTAACTCTCCTACTATGCAAGCTTTAATATAAGCTTCTTAGACTAGGGGTAGGTAGGGGTAAGGGTAATCCGACCTATCCTTACTCACCAAAGAGAGATTAGTATGTCTCGAAACACAATTACCCCTGAAGAACTCAAGAAGAGAGAGGAACAATTCAGACAAGCAAGAGCCATCAAATATATTCTACAGGGAATTAGATACATCATGGGGTATCTCCCTGACTATCCATTTGACATCAGGCCTGTGTTCACGGAGAATCCAATCAGCATAACGCTTAGAATCTATTGGGGGATTGATGTAGAGGCTTGGGATAATATGCCAACTGTAGTGAAAGAAAAGATAGAGAAGCTTGAGAGAGACCTATCGAACATATTGCATACTGTAGAGGATTCCGAGATCTCGAAGCCTATAGGACAAGACCGAGCAGACTAGCTTATACTTTCTCGCTACATAGCTACTAGGAATGTAGAGCTTGCCAAGTGTGGTAGAGTAGTATATTGGGATACCCCGACCTTTTTCTTCCTTTCTTCCAAAGATCCAGAACTTCCGTTTCATCCACTCGTCATTCAGGTTAGCTAGCCACTTGTGTCTCACAAGATCCCCGACAAGATAGTACCCCTTATCAGGATACCTTTCTTGTAGACCTTTCACGATCTCCCTGAGTTTCTTTTCAGTTATGCGAAAACACTTTCTCCGTAGAACTAGCTTCTTTGTCACCTTGTAGTCAGGTCGTCCAGCGTATCCTCTTATCAATATCTCGAAATCTTCTCCCACTTCTGCTAACTTGACATTGGTTCTCATCCTGATCGCCACTTAGTATATTGCCTAATATGTTATATAAAGGTTGCTACAAGCTGTGTGGGTAAGGCTTATATAAATGGTTACTCTACTTGTTACAGAGGATCAGCTATGGGTAAGACGATTAAGGTTGCTCCCAACAAGTTCCGATTCTTCGGTAAGGCTAGCTTCTCGCAATCCAGAGGCAAGTTCTTTCACCTCTATATCCCTCTCCATGTCGCTACTCTTCTAGGAATAACTACTACCGATCAGGCTAGCATCTACATGAATGTGGAAAAGAGGGAGCTTCACATAAAGATCCAAGCGAAGAGGAAGTAGCCTCTCATGCCAACTAGGTATGAGAGGGGTCGATCAGCAGAGAATTATGTTAAGCATAGGCTCATAGATCTAGGAGCCGACATAGTAGCACGGAGTGCTAGATCTCTAGGATTATTTGACCTGATGGCTTTCTTCTTAAAGCGTAGAGAGATATGGTTGATTCAGGTCAAGACTAGCAAGACAGGAGTAGACATAACTAGAGTAGAGAGAGACTATAAATCTATGGAACAATACGGTGGACAATGGAATGTTAAGACAGGATTCTTCTTCAAGTCTAAGGACGGATGGAAGAGTAAGATCCGTCTAAGCTAGTTCTCTTAGAGAAACCCTTATATAACCTGTTAGGTAATAGGTTATAGGGGTTAGGTAAGTGGCAAGACCAAGATCCAAATGTAAGTGTCCTACCTGTGGCAAGAAAGGCTCAGGTCTCTACAAAAAGTGGGTACTCAATGAGCAGAAGAAAAGGTACTACCCATACTACTACTTCGCCCACAGCAAATCAGGCAGTATCAGTTGGTGCTATGTACGACTGAGGCTAGCTATGAAGATCCTAGCTTCAAAGAAGCTTCGGAAGAAGTATGGAATCTCACCCGAGAAAGTGGAAAAGAAATGAGTCAAATCGAGAAGATCAAGAAGTTCATGGTCTTGAATCCTGTGCTACTCAAGTTTCATCCAATGAATCCATTGATAGATCCAAATAGTAAGAAATCTAATAACAAAAAAAGTGGGGAGAGAAAGAGTAGGGACTAGCTAGGAGTTGACTACTTCGCCTTAGACCATAGCCACTTGGCTACGGTCACTACGCCGACTACGCCGAAGATGTCCCATAAACTCAGGTTCAACGCCTGAGCCACTAGATCCACTATCGGCATTTTTCTCACGGTAGAGAGGGTAGGTTAGGCTGTATTTAAGACTGTTGAATTAGGTGTTACCCTCTCTGATTTCTGCCTCTCCTGAGAGTGTGACCCTACCGCTTAAGATCCAATCCCACAGGGAGCTTTCACGCTGAAAGTCTCCTACGATGTAGACTTTCTTGCTTCCCCCATTTGGGGGAGTTGGGGGTTCTCCATCAGGAGAGCTAGGGTTGAAGTCTCCATCCCCTAGAAGTGTGTCACAGTTGAAGTCGTGGATCAGGTAACGTTTGATGTCCTCAGTAGCCTTGTCGATCTCTTCTTGCCAGCAAGATTGTCTGAAATCCCAAGCTTCTTTCAGAGTGCTTTCCCTGAAGATCTTGTAGTCTGCTGAACAATGGCAAGCGAAGAAAGGTTCTGCTACGCTGTTTGGAAAGTTGAATTGGTCTGTCACAAAAACGAACTCTTCATCATATCCCATGGCTCCCCTCAATCCCAAGCTTATCATCCACGGAAGTAGTCTCTTCGCTATGAGACAGGACAGGAAGTTCATGGCTAGCTGATTGCCAACGGCGCATAAAGCTTGTGTGTCCTGATCTCCTACTTGAAATACTATTGCTTGTCGATTGGCTGTGTAGACATCTTCATTCCCATGTCCCAAGAGGCTAGCATAGTTGACGTTTCGACACTCCTGTAGGATCTTGCTTTTCACCGCATCGCCAGCATAGAGATCCACGACCTGCCAATTCTGCAAGTTAGCGTAGCTGATCGTCTTACGCTTGAGTTGCTCGGCTCCCCACTTACACGCAAGATCTGACCAATCAGGCCTTACGACCAAAACCTGCTTCATACGCTATCCTCTCTTTTGCATACTTTAACTCTAGCTGTCCAATGATGTCGGGTATTCCCTGTAGAACTTTCTGAGCATGAGCCAAGACATCTCCCAACTTGTAGACTATGGGGGGTTGTCCATGTACGATTATGACTACCTGCCTATTCTGCTGTTCAAAACTCAACCGACTGAAAGACAGTTTGAGCCTCTCAAATGCCTCTTGATCGCTTATGTTCGCTAGACTCAGCTTACCCATCTCCTACCCCTTCTCCCATTGTAGAATTGCCATAACTACCGTAGTGTACCATCCTGTCCCTGCTACAACCGTGTAAAATGGATTGAGATTACCTACCATGAATCCCCATCTCAGGGAGAGGATTAGAGCAGACCCTTGAATAATCGTGGCTATTGCTATGAGAATCGTAGCTTGCCAACTCAGAGATTGAAGTGCTTTCACTATCCTCTTAAATATGGTTGGCATGATTGGAGATACAGCCGAGTTAGGTATAAAAGGGTAACGTCTAATAGTAGGATATTTGTCGCTTACTCAACCTAGCCCTATTCTTACGCAACCTAGTGTGTCTAGGCATGGATTCTCAATCTTCCTCTCATATATCCCACGCTATCATCATAAAGAAGATCCATACAATAGCGAAAATCAACATTGGGGGAGCATGAGGGTTACTCAATGCGTATATCCCTAGACCTAGAAATACAGCAAACACAGATAATAGAAACAGTCTCCAACAGAACCTACACCATGACCTGATACATCTAGGCATGTCCTCAACCTGTCAGAATTTCGATCCTCATTTTCTTTCTGCAAGATCGACAAGTCCAAACTATGAATCCTAGTTCTGGATTGAACTCAGCATCCATGATTGAACCAGATAAAGGACATAGAGGACAGAACGTGACCGTCATCTCCCATATAGGATCTTTCCTACAACCAAACCTACAGCAAAACCTATTGTGAAATACGCTAGTGTTATCTCCAATGATAATCGTTCAATCCAATCCATTTGAATCAATCTCCTATAGGGTAGAAAGTTCTTCCAGTAGTTCTTCTATGGCTTTCTTGGTTGCTTTCACGTCATTGTGGTTCAAGTGGTTGTTCTTGAGCTTCTTAGCTTTGTTCTTGATCTCAGCTATCTTAGCCTCTTTCACCTTAAGCTTGGTCGAGAGGGGGAGTCGAGCTTGGGGGATACTGCTGAAGCATATCAAAACTCCCCTGACATACTGTAGATTCTCAGGGTACTCATTCGCTAGGATCGACAGGTAGTTCCCTGCTGTGGAGACTGACACTTGAAGCATTGAGGCTATGAAAGCTCTATCCAACTCTTTCGGTTGCTCACTAGCTATGTGGTTGAGGATCGTATCTCTAGCTTGAGGATACCCACTTATCTTAGGCATGGGATCTACCTAGATTTTTCGAGAGCTTTTCTCCTACGTCTAGCCCAATACGGTAGTAGGAATCCACAGAGAGGACACTTCATAGGGTTAGGACGAACTGGTGTCCAAGTATGCTTACATCTACCACATATTCTACGCCTCAACATTTCTCTCACTCTCCATTTTCACTTTCATTCTACCTCAGATCGGTTCATTCAGGAGCTTCTTCAACTTGTCCCAATGGTAGTAGCAAATGTATGTGTAGTGTCTTGTCCCATCGGGTTTAACACAGAACATACAGTTGGGATCTATAGCCAATCCCATGATTATCTCCTGAGACAATAACCTCTCCAACTTACCTTAAAAGAGTTGTGTTACCCTATAGTGTTGTCGGTACATCTCCTGTTGTCTCTGTCTCCCCATTTTGACATGAGGGGGGAGCTTGAACTTACCCTCTTCATTAACGATCTTCCTGAAAGCTCTCATAATGCTCTCGGGTTGTGTGAGTTTCGAGAAGCTCTCAGGGTTTATCATCCTATTAGCTTGAAAGAGATCGTCAATCCGATCTACATACCACCAGTAATACCAGACTACCTTTCGATAGTCTGACAACAAAGAGGGAAATCGGGAGAGTAGATCTTCCACGTTAGACGCTATCTTGCCATGTCTCCTAGCAAAGCTAGCGGTCAATACTCTTCCTCTTCGTCCTCTTCGTCCTCTTCGTCCTCTTCTTCATCGTCATGTTCCCAAACATCGGTCTCTGCTTTCATCATGCTGATACACTCTTCCAATCGAAAGGTACTTCCTCTTTCTCTTCTGCTTTCCTCTCCCTATCACATTTATGGTGAATCGCACTCTGCAAGCTAGCGAATTGTCTCCGACAATCCCTACAGCGAAAAGGACGTTCCCCCTCTCCTATGCACTCAAGCTTAGGAGTACCCATGTGCTGTCAATCCTCACAAGCAAAGCAGTAGCCACATTTGTAGCATTGTCTATTAGTCATGTAGTTTATTGCTCCACATTTAGGGCATCCTTTCAGTGGCATACTTACACACTATCCTGTTCTGTCAGGTATGGGATTATCGCATCTTACGCATCTAGCTCTGAATCCGTCCATAGATCTATCAGTAGAGCCGTCAAAGATGATAGTTGCATACACTTCTACACAAGTACATAGCCACTCTGCAACAGTCAGCTTTCTAGGAGTTGGCTTTCCATCACAGGTACAGATCACCATGTCAATCTCACAGCCTCCTCCATATACCCTCTACTGCCCCTTTCATACATTTCTGAATGAAGTCGTCTATTCTGTGCGTTCCCTCTTCATGCTGAAGATCATGGACAGCATCTATGAAATTCCTGAACACCACGAAGTCACCATATTCCATCTTATTCTGGTATTTCAGTAGCAATCTCATCAGCTTATCGAAAACTGTAGTCAACTCAGGCTACTCTCCTACTTCCTCTTGTGAGAGGACACGGTTTATTGCGTTGCATAGGTCAAGACCTTTCTCTAAGGGTATCCGCAATCCTTTAGGAGAATAACCTGTGTAGGTTGGAGACTTCACGAAAGTACGAATGTCTAGCTCTCTTCGACCTTTCCACTCATTGATCTGGACATGGATCTCTCGGCTCTTGCTCACGCCAATAACGACCTTATTCTCTTTAGCCATGACTTGACCCTACTTTCTCGGCCTGACTACCACGTTTCGTAGCTCATAGGCGAGAGAGTCGAAGAACTCTTTGAGACCTGACGCTATGGCAAGCTTGGAGACTTCCTCATGGGTGAAGTCAACTGGCTCCCCATTAAGTACCCCACTAACTCCATAGATTTGCTTCTTCAAATCCGTCTTAGGCTTTCCCACTTTTTATCTACCCCCTACTTAGTGTTAAGTATTTAGTGTTAAGTGGGAGAGATATAAAGGTTTGTATAACACATTACCTAAAAGGTCTACTGTAGATAGTTGTCAATGACTTCGAGATTTCTTCTCGAGAGGTTCTTCTCCCGATCCACGTTTATCCTCATCCTATGTCTGATTAGATCTGAATGTCTCTCCAAGAGTTTCAGTTTGATGATTATTTCATCATCAGTAAGAGCCATGAAGTGAGTATGTTCAAGTCTTTCAGCTAGCCATCTAACCTTATCTCTGAGAGGGAGAACAATACAGGGGGTTCCTGTCAAGAAGCAAGCTATGACGGTATGGTAGTGTCCAGCTAAGACGAAAGTACACTTCGATATTTCTCTCAGAGCATTGAGAGGATTAGAACATGATACATTTGAGCAGATTGCTCCCCCTGTACGCTTCTGCGCTTCAACATAGTGTGTTACAGCAGGGAGTGAGAGAGGAATGTATCTAATCGCATAATCCTTGATCTGTGAGAGTGCATCCATTATGAGAGGATACTTGGAGATGTTGGGAACCACGACCCCCAAGACGTTCTTCTCTCTTTCATGAATAGGGGGATTGACTAGCCAAACTAGATCTGCTGTTACTTCAGAGTGAACCCCTAGTAGATCCTCTATGAAGTGCTTGCTCTCTTTGTTTCTCACCGTAATGTGTTTGAAATTTCTAACAAAGCTGAATTTCTCAGGGGAGAAGAACCCCTGCACTCCAAGACCTATCCCTATGACTGTCGATCCATCATTCACAGCTTTTCTAGCTTGCTCCAAGAGTGGGGGATAGGTATGTTCCCAAATTAGCCCACCACCCCCAAAGATCGTTAGCTTGGAACCTTTCGCATAGAAATGGTGAACGGGAAAGCCTTTAGCTCCTATGTGCATAGCGAGTAGATCACCAATCAGGTTATCGCCAACTGTTGCTTCCCTAGCGGTTAAGAGACTAACCAAGATAGATCACTTCGTCAACCTGAGACAGATATTCGCTAGTGGCATACCACCTTGAGCTACTCCGATTCCTTTAGGATCTTGAAGCACGTCATCTACTCCTATGCGGGTCTGGTAGATCTCCCAAGAGTGACCTTTCTTATGTGAAACAACCACGTTAAGACAAGTGAACCCCTCTATGAGCTTTCTAACGGTAGCTTTCTGGTAGTATCTAAGCCAATAGTCGTTTGGATGGTCAGAGTATGGTAGTGTAAGAATCAGGTTGCCATTAGGTCTCAAGATCCTCTTAATATGGAACATAGCTTTAAGATCCCCTTGGGAATCTAAAACTGTGTTACCATATGCTTTGAGACCAATATGCTCTATTGTGCTGATAGCTAGAATCTGATCGAAGTAGTCATTTACGAAGTGATTATTCCTTATGTCCTCTTGGCTGAAGTTCCATCCCTGAGAGTGAGCAACAGGTCTAATATCGATCCCATAAACATCATAGCCTAACTGTGAGAGACAATTACATAGCTGACTATCGGCGCATCCAACATCTAGTACCCTCTTCCAATCAGGAAGAGGATATTCCAAAGCATCCCATACATACTGATACTCAACGTATCTCTCATCCTCTCGATTTATGTATAGGTCTCTCCACATTTTAGGCATAATCATTTATGAAACTCTCCCTCAAGCTTTCTAGCGTACTACTGCCAAACCTCTTGAGCTAGATCGAGAAGCTCCCTCACGACATCATCATCATGGAGTGCTGTGTGGAACCCTAGATCCTTGGTATGCCTCTCTTCCATCTTCTTCTTCAGATCTCTGAATCTTTCAAACGTTTTCATGTTCAGGTAGATTGGTGGCATCCTCTAACACCTTTTCAAATTTCGCTACTTCTCCCTTATCAGGAGTAAGCTTGGCCTCTATCTTACTCTCAAGAAAGACACGGAAAACGTGGGCAGTACCACATTTGATACAGACTAGAAAGTAGTTGAGAGGATTATTTACGGATCGATACAAGTGCCACTTTAGCTTGCGACACTTATCACAGATCACTCTAGCTACTGGCTCTTTCTTCCACTCTTCAGCCATGCCCAACACTCCACAACCGTCTTGACCGTGAGCCTGAAGATAAGTAGAGGAACAACAACACCAACCCCTACCATGCTGACTACTCCCAACCCTATAAGAAGCTCATTCATCTTGCGCTCACTCTATCCCTCTCTCTCTCATCCTCTCAAACTACAGTGATCTTAAGACCGTGTTCTCGAAGTATTCTGACAGCCTCATCCTTATAGTCGTTGACTGTTTTTATTAGTTGATTTAGCGTCATCTCTCGATCCAAGAGAGCTTCAGCTAGACGCTGACCAAAGACAACCCTACACCAACAGGTGAAAGTCTCATCATTCCAATGCTTGTCGCATACTGCTTTCGCATACACTTCCAATAGTGAATTGATCTGAGCAGTAGACAATCCGCAAACCACTAGCTCCTTTCCAAGATCAAACAGTCGAACGTAGAGTATTCTCTCTTTCATAGTGTCAGTAAGCATAGTCTACTCATCCTCTCTCTTCTTACCTTTCTTGATTACGTCCTTTCTCCAAGATTGCCGAGAACAAGAGGGACAGCAAATCTTTGCTCGCTTGGACGCTATAGCTCCATCTCCTGACCATGTATGCCCACATTTAGGACACTCGCAATATTGGTCGTGGTACTCCCACCATTTAGTCATATATAGGAGCCTCAACTACTACTAATAGGATCTGTTTAGTAGTAGTAGCTCTTATATAAAGGCTCCCACAACACACTATCTAAGTAGAGGGCATGATAGATGAAGTATTGGCTTATTGCATTATGGCACGTCTTGAGAGGGCATAAGGTCTATGTTTGGCGTTCAAGACCTGCAAAGCTCTACTATTGCGAGAATTGTCGAGAGTATCTTGGAGTTGGTAAGGCGTGAGAACCATTCTTGATTGGCGAGATGCTTCTAGCTTTTATATTAGGAATCTTGATGCAGAGGATTGTCTGCTCTCGAACTAAAGGTCTAACCCCATTAGGCACAAGTTGGGGTTGGAGCAAGAACAGGCTCTATAGGATTCTTCATAGGATCTACTGTGAGACCTGTCCAAGACGGCTCTACTGTCAGAGATATGCGAGAGAAAAATAGTTTTGGGGGGAGACCTGTTATGTTTTTAGGTTGTACTTTTGAAGCCTCTCGGTATCCCCTAGTATCTCGAGTGCTGTAGCCTTTCTGATGTAGTGCCAAGAGACTCGATATTTACCTAACGCTTGCGTGGAATGTGCGAAATAGTAGTAGGGATAGTATCGGGTCTTGCTCTCGTTTAACACCCACTTTAGATGTATGCCTGATCCTACCTGTCCACAGTTGGGACAGATTGCGCCTTTATGGTAGGAGCCTCTCTCCCTCTGAGCCTGATAACGCTGATACTGCCTCTCGAATAGTGTGTCTCTGTCCAAGCTTGGGACAAGACCTAAGATATGGCTCTTGTTCTCGAAGTAGGTTAGGCTCGAATCGATCTCTTGAGTGTCAATTTCCAATCTCGTACACAGCTTAGTTAGCTCGTATCTCTCGATCCCTTTCATCTTGACAGGTCTCTCCCCATGTCTAGGAAAGTCATTCTTTACCTAACAGATCAAAAAAAGAAAGGGTAGGTACGTCTAGTCGTATTTGCTCCATATCTTCTCTTCGCTAGAGCACTCGGCACAGAGCCAAACCTTATCGTTAAGCTTCTCGGCTCCTGTGGTCTGATGGCTATCTATGGGAGTATCGCAGTTATCACATAGCTTACCTGTGTCCACTAGCGTAGCTGTCCCTATGTCTATGTGAGTAACATAGTTCGTACCGTATTTTACTGTCTTTATGGTCTGTATGCTGTGTGCATAGGCGTTGAAGCCTACCCTATTGTAGATATGCACTAGGACAGTTTCGTAGTCTACTTTCTCTGCTTTGACGACTAGCGATCTGATCGGTCTCTTCCTTCTACTCATTGACGTGCTCATTGACAGTCGCTCCCTCTTTGAAGAATCCCCATAGCAAGAGCGTCCCTCTTGGGTATGGAGCTTTTCCAGTGGTCTCTATGAACCACTTATTCAGCCTAGTTGCTACTAGGCTCTCGCCATCCTTTCGATCCCTAGCTTTCACAAAAACGTTAAGGATCAAAGGGATGATATCGGTTTTCTCTTCTTGGGTTGTTTGCATAGCCATATCCCTACCCTATAGAGGGAGGGTACTATTATATAATGTTTTACCTAACGAGAGATAAATATCTCTGAAGAGAGAGAAGAGAGATAATAACGATTTCGAGAGCCTCATGTATCAATATTCCACTTAGTGAGAGTAACAGGTTGGGTATTACGGGCGTGTTACCTAAGATAGTATGCGTCTAAGTCTCCGTCCAGCGCATGGATCAGGTCTAGGTCTCTGATCGGAATTTCGCTAAGTCTCTCTCTAAGTCTTTAAGTCTAAGTGAAGAAGAGAGGAATAGAAAGTCTCCCCTAATCAAGCTAGAGATTGATTCTAGTCTAGTATTCCTCTAGCTTGGAGACTTAGACTAGGAGACTACGACTATTTGAGACTTTTGATTGGACGGTTAGAAGGGGATATGGCGACATTTTGGGAGACCGTGAGGGGGATACTGAGAGGAAGCCCAGTAGTTAGGTAAAATTGGTTAGGTAAGAATAGTTAGGTAAAAAATGGGGGATAGGCTAAGGCTAGGCGTTAGGGAAGAATACGAGAGATACGAGTTAGGTAAAAAATAGGGTAAGTGAGCAAGTTAGGTAAAAAAACGGTGGGAAACGCGGGAGCGCAGTTTACGCACACGCTACT
>Ga0315312_1001013_pt1 | contig 24694 bp, 39 predicted proteins | sample TDP7_MG_FD_203629 | JGI IMG/M metagenome (GOLD analysis project Ga0315312, IMG submission 203629) | Freshwater sediment microbial communities from Lake Towuti, South Sulawesi, Indonesia - TDP7 | ecosystem: Environmental > Aquatic > Freshwater > Lake > Sediment | place: Indonesia: South Sulawesi... | reverse complement strand
ACTTGTTGAACCTGAGATCGAGAGGAGGGCCTCTTTCGGCTCTTGGAAAGTCACTTCGCAACCTCAACCACTACCTGCGGCGTCCTGCACTTCAGACAGACGTATTTCCGCCTGAGCGGGAAGCCGTAGCGAATCCCCGAGGCAGTAGGGAATTTCTCCAAGCGCGTTCGTGAGAGGATCCGCTCATGCCCACACGCGAGAACGACGCGAGTGGTCATCCTTTCTTCCTCCCCTTCCTGATGATTCGCTCAACCAGTCTGAGTTGAATCAGGCTTGTCTTGATCCGTTGCCTCAGTTCAAGCAGAGCCCGGATGGCCTTCTTGTCCTTCGCATGCCGGGCGGTCCTAAGAGCCTCAGTTATGTCCGCCCTGACTTCGGCAATCTCTCCGCGTAGATCCCTGATCTTCTTCAGCTGGCTCTCGGCAGAGAGACCATTCATCCATGATCACCTTTCAGGGGGAGGGCTTTGAGTCCGAGAACAATGATAAGCGAGGATCCAGGAGGGTTCTTAGATTGCGGGAAGATTCATATAACTTGAGGCGAGATTGGCGAGCGTAGCCCTGACGAGCGCTGTTGTTTAGTCACTCGCGGTCCCCTCGCTCGCTACGCCCGGTCGTCTCGCCCCTTGTGGGACTCGACCGCCCTCTTTCCCCAAGGTGATCACTCGAGTTGCGGACTCGGCGTCAGCAGCGCGCTCACAGCCAACCCCAGCCCGACCAGCATGAGGATCAGGGAGATGATCGTGGGTTCAATAGATAGGAACCAGAACGGGGTTTCAGGCGGAGGGCCGAACGTGCCAGCAGTCTTTGCCAGAAGAGTGAGGAAAGACAGGACAACACACGCGAGCGCCGCTACCGCCTGAGTGATCCTGTTTCTGAAGATCAGGCTGCGCGCCCGTTCAACCTGCTCATTGAGCTCAAGGATGTAGTCCTCAACGTCCTTCTTCGTGACCTTGCCCTCCTTGTCCACTATGGTGACTTCGCTGCCCTTCACATAGATCTTGGACTTCTTGCTCATTTCCTCGTTCCTCCTTCGTCTTTGATATCTTGCTGCTTCTTCCACGCCTCGAATTGATCATATAGCTCAGACCAAAGCGATTTTGCCGTGTTATGGAAGGACTCCCCGTCCCAAGATGTCTCCAATATCCAGCCGTTTCTGATCTTCCTTATCTCCACAGTGAATTCCATCTACGACTCACCCGAGGTCGCCCTCGAGAGCGCAGTCTGGAGCTCACCCACTCCCTCCGTCGTCCTGTCGATGGCCTTCTTGATCTCCTCGAAATCCTTGCGGGCCTTCTTTGTCCTGCCGATCTCCCTTATGTAGAACTCCGCGCGCTGCTGCATCTCCGCGTTAAGGGCGTACAGAGTGTTGAGGTCGATCGTCAGTTGCTCCCTGTGGTAGTTCATCCTCGAGAGTAGGTCATCCACTTGGTTCTGCGTCGCAGCAAGATCTGCCGGGACCACACGCGCGGACGGCAAGGTCGGAACTATGGCCGGAGATCCGCGTTGGGGCTCGGGGGGCAATCTGCCTTCCCGCTCCCTCTTGATCAGTTTGGATATCAGGGGCACTCCTAAGATGAGGATCGCCACGCCGACTAACGCCAGTATGACTATGATCTCGCCGTCCATCTCACTTCGCCCCCGGCGTTACTACCTTGAACCATCGTATGATAGCCTTCAGCCAGTTCTCTATGAGCACGGTGTATCCACCCGCGACCAAGAACGTTAAGGCAAAGTCATACCCCGTGCCTGACCAAACTGCGTATCCGCCCGCTACTGCTCCTATCACGAGCGTCGTGAAGAACTTGACCGGATCGAACTCTTCAATCCCTTCCGGCTTGATTGACTTCAGATAGCCCGCTGCCGCTATGAGCACGCCTGACAGAATACCCCAGCACATGCCCGTTATGATCTGCCAAATGTTGAAGCCAGATCCTTGACTTGTGTCCGCGATTGTGAAGGAAGTTGAAGCTACCAATGGTGCCAGCGCCATAAGCGCCAACAACGCGATCGCAGCGAGCTTCCCATACGACCTGTTCATGCTACTTCACCTCCTGAACCCTGAACTGGAAGTAGGGCTTACCGGTCGGCTTGCCGGTGTTGGCGATCAGCAGGATCCTCGCGGCAACCCAACCGAGTCTCCTCAGTTGGTCCTCGAGCATCGTCGGAGGAACGACCGTGAAGAACCCTGGCTTCACCCTGTCGTCAGTGGTCTCAAGGAGTTCGATATCAACGAACATCTTCTGGCCGTGCTTCGTGACGACCTGGCGCGGCTCGCCTATGACCTTGACCTTGTAGCCGAAGAGCTTATCGCCCTCTGGGGGGCGAAACTTCAGGAATGGTGGCCTCTTTTCTGGAATCTGTGATTCGGGTGCTTCAGATGTGAACTTCTCAACTTCGCTCATTTGGATTCAGGCTGTGGAAGCGGGCGTTTCCATATAAAACTCACTTTCACTTTCCGAAAGTGCCTTAAGAACGAGATGGCCAGCCTCGGTCGCGACGTAAGCCGGTCGGGAGCCCACCTTTCTCTCTATGAGGCCCATCTTCCTGCAGATCGGCAGGAGCCGAAAGAGCGTAGCCTCTGAGACCTTAGCTTGGCGCGCGATCTCATTGAAGCGCGCGGGCGTGGTGCAGGAGAGCAGGACACGCCGAAGTCTCTCGAGGTTCATTGTCACTTCCTCTTCAAACGTCGTTCGAGGAGTTCGACATGTCGGGCAGTCGCCTCACGGATAAGCTCCTCACGATCCTCATAGCCATAGGGTTCAAGCAAGCGGTCAATTTGTTTCAGAAGATCGCAAGTGAGAACCAAGCCGATGTTTTGTCTCGGATCTCTTCTTCCCGCGTGCGTGATGAAACGCCCCCTCCGAATTGCTTTCTCTGCTTTCCGTGGAAGCATCTGTTTCCATTGTCGCGCCCTCCCGTGGCTATTTAAGGTTGATTCGCGGGAGGATGGAAGCGTCCGCATCCGCCAATTTCCTTATTAAATCAATAAAACCCCCGCCTATCATGAAAACAGGGGAGAGACGGGTATCGGTGAAAGTGTACTCCGGTATTCGAATCCCGACGGCTTGGGCGAAACTCATGGACGAACGCAAGCGGGAGGGCGCTTTCGAATCAAGGATTCACGCTGTCACGGAAGCTGCCGAAAGGGTGATCGCGCGCTACTCGCTCAGGAAGTCGCGCGCCAAACGGAAGATCGACCGGGCGGATGCCATCGTCGTCAAGTTGCCGTTCGAGAAGCTCGACCTGATAAGGAACGCCGCGGAGACCGGGCGGATCCCCTACAACAGCGCGGAAGAAGCCATAAAAACAGAGCTCAGGGAGATGCTTTTTGGGACTCCGGGGGGTGAAAATACATGAGCGCAAAGGACGTGAAGATGATCTTGGCGGCGGATATCGTGAAGAACCCGGACAAGCCGATTGAGGGTAAATACAGAACTGTCTGGGACGTCAGGACGCTCGGGGCGACCTACGACAACCTCGAGCGTGCGATGGTTCTGTTGGGCGAGCGCGGTTGGCGACCAATCCTGTTTATCGTCGATTCTTCCACGCACGCTGCCTACATGACCTTCGAAAAAATCGAGTAACACAAAGACGGGGTGCCCGATGACACGGGCCAAGGCGCTGAGCGGTGAACTTACCCGGGAGCAGGCGGAGCGCGGGACTTCCGATACCATGGTCAAGCAACCCTCCCTGTGTCTCTTGCCCGTTACCCGCGTTCGAATGCGCCCTCTCAGGCCACTCGCGTCGGGCTACTCCTCCTCTTTTTGGAGTTCCTTCTTCACTTCAGAGATCACGGCCCGAATGCGCGGATTCTTCTCCGACTTCTCAATGCTTGTGAGTCTTTCAAGGAGTGTCTTGTGTCTCTGTGGTTTCGGTGTTGGCGGCGCGAGCGTTGCAGGTTGCGGCTCGACGAGTCCCACCCCGGCCTTCTTCATCTCTTCCTCCGGGATACCCGTGGGAAGAACGGGCGGCGACGGCTCAGGCTTTGCTCCTTCCTTTGGCGGTTGCGTTCCCGCCTCGGGAGTCGCCTTGCCACCAGTTTCGCCTTCGGGTGACGCTTGACTTCCCTCTGCGGGGGTTGCCCCCGTGCCTTCCTGTTTCCCTTCCTGTGGTGTCGTCGCGGATTCCTTGATAGTCTTCTTCTCCTTGGTCTCAGTCATGAGGATCTGCTCAAGCCTTTCAACGCGACTTTTCAGATCCTCCGCGAGAGTTTGAACGCGGCTAACCCAATCGCACATGTCGTCCAGACTTTGCCGTAGCCACTTGATATCGTCCGCTGTCGGTGGTTCCTCAGTTGCGAATGCTTCCTTGATCTTTGCAATTGTGGCTACAATGTCCGCGCTTTCCTTCTTGACCTTCTCGATCTCCTCCTTGCCTGATTTGAGTTCGAGTTTGACGTCGGGTAGAGTTCCTACGCTTTCGGTTCCCGTATCTCCTTCTTTCTTTTCCATCTTTTTCACCTTTTCACTTTCCGCCTTCTCGCTGGCGGTCGCGGTTGCCAATGCGGGCAACTCCACCAAATCCGATATGAGTTGCACTGACGACTTTGGATCTCCTGGCAGGATATCGCGCGTTAAGAATGCGAGGCCGTCAAAGATGATCCCGGTCGGCATCATCCCATCAATCTGATCCATCGAGAGAGGGTGATACTCGACAGAGACGCTCGTAATTTCGCCCTTGTCATAGAGCTCGTTTATTTTCTCATCCGTTACGATTGGAAAGGACACGACTGCGTGCGTCTTCTTGTCGTACTCTGCCCAAGCGACGAAATTGGTCCTTGGATCCGGATAGTAGATGTGGTTCAGGTTGACTCCCTTTCCGACGAGCGTGCGCGCGCTCCTGAGCAACTCATCCTCCGTGTAGTGACGAAACCGCGGGTTGCCCTCGAGATCCACCAAACTCATGCTTCCTGTCGTGCCCGCATGAATCGCTTTTGCCAAGTAAGCGCGTGCTTCCTTACCTATCGGAGCCATACCGGGCGGAACAACCATCTGAATCAGGGCCGGACGGAGCTCGAGCTCCTCGGTCTCTTTGTCCTTCTTCTTGGGCGGCAGTTTGTCGGGCATGGGTTTCGTATCGTCGAGGGGAGGATCGTATGAATTAAGCCAGGCGAAGTAGATCTGCTTGCCCTTCTCCTCACCATGCTTGGCGATGAACTGCTTGTAGATCTTGTCGAAGTCCTCATGCCGCGGCATTCTTCTCCACCACCCTCGTCTCTTCGACTATGACCAAGAACGCATATTCGTGTTCCGTAACAACATGCTTCCTCGCTTCGTCTCTCTCATTGAACCGCTCGCCGCATTTCGAACAGAGGAACACTTCGCGCGTGACAACGTTGATCATTCGGCCTCTCCTCCTTCCTTGCTCTCTCCCTCTGTTCCAACCTCGGGCTTCTTCAACTCCCATAGCTCGAAGCCCGCCTTCTGCAAGTTCTTCCTCACTTCTTCGGGCCGGATGTAGTCGATGCCGAGTTGCGCGGATGTCTTCGCGAGCTCGAGGATGTGGTCAACGGTTACTTCGGGCACGCTTTGAGTCCCCCAATTGAGTCGGACCTTCGAACGCTCCCAGTTGAGGCTGTTTTGTTCGACCACGGGCTTGAATATCTCGCGCTCGATGATCCGCTTGAGTTGGCGCCGAAAGGCAGCAACCTTCCTCTCGCTAATCTCCACGGCAGCCCGCGCGCTCGCTTCCGTGAAACCAGGTGTCGTGAAGAGCTTGACGATGGGTGTTTGGCAACCCTGGATAACTTGGTCGGCGAAGTAACCCATGATTGGTTCTATTCGCGCGCGCGGATCTATCGAGAGCGGAGTTATCGTCACTTCGCCCTCCTTCACAGTTCCGAGCCCGATATCCTCATTCTCCTTGGCTTTCGCTATGTCCTTCATGAAGTCCTTCACGGTTTCACGCTTCTCGCCCTTCCAGACGAACGCGTATCGCCCTATGTACCTCCGCATGAAGCCGAGCATCGAGTTCTCGAATTCCTGCTTCATCTGAAGTACGGCTGGGCGCTGTATTAGTTCCTCGTTCCCGCTCTTGTCCTTGCGCGTGAAGATCTTTCCGGGCAGGGCGAGAGTCTTAATCAAGCCGAGCCCCCAAGCCTCACAGTTGACTATGTTCCACGGGATATGAAGCATTATCTTCGGGCTCAAGATCACCGTTTGGGTTCCGAGACGTTGCTCATAGCCGACGACGATCCCTTGCGATATCCTGAAAATACGCGTTACCGATGTGATCGGCAACATCTTCAGGTTTATGAGTGATGCACCCGGCTTCGGCTCGATGATTTTCCCTCGCGGGATCTGGAACTCTCGGGTTTTGTCGTAGATACGCTCGATGAAGGCGTTGCCGAAACCGAATCCATGTTTGGCGATCTCTTGGTTGAGTCCATCGAGGTCGACTTCTTCGCAGAAGTCATCCACCACGATCTTGGCGCGAGGGACTTCGGCGGTCGTATAGAATCCCGAACCGACGGCGCGCTCCGCCAAGTCGTCTATGGCAGCGCGCACGGTGGGATCGCGCTTGTACCACTCGACGAGAGCCTCAAATGTTGGATCCGGATACTCGCCAATCCATTCGGATGACGCGGGCGCAACTATCCCCACATCTTCTTCCTTCTTCCCGAAAATCCTCACGATCTGCTCAAGTATGGTGGACATCACCTACTGAAACCTCTTCATTTCCTCGTGAAAGTTGGTTCCCAACATAGTCTGTTTGGAAGCTTTCGCTTCCAATTCGTTATAAACATCACTTTCGCTTTCTGAAAGTGACTGATAAATATCGCGTGGAAGCCCTTGTTTCCAACCATTCAGAGGTGAAAAGAATGGCAGTAACAGATACGGGGCCAGGAAGTCTGGGAGACCTCATCTTCAAAGTTGCGGACCATAACATCATCACAGCCAAGGCAGGCGGAACGATAGCGAAGGGAGACGTCGTCACGCTCAACGCCGCAATGGGAGCCGATGCGATCCCTGAGGTTGTTCAAGGAACGGCCAATGCAATACCTTACGGAGTCGCGCTCAAGGCAGCTTCGAGCGGGGAATACATCCCCGTTCTGAAGAAGGGCTACGTCAAGCTCAAGTGCTCTGCTGCAATCTCAGCGGGCGCATGGATCAAGGCAGGGGCAACGGGTAAGGCAGCCCCCGCCGTCGCAACGCTTCCAGCAGGAGGTACTGCCGTCACAAGCACAGCCGCAACAGCGCCAGTCGAGGGCAACCGCGTCCTCGGAAAGGCCGAGACCGCTGCGGGCGATGACACGAGCACCTTCGTCGCTTACGTGGACGTGTGAGGCGTCAAATATGAGTGAATCAGATGAGATCAAGGTGACGACTACGAAGCGATATTGCGAGACGCTCGAGGGTGAACTCCAAAAGCCCGCCTTCGTCGAAAAGGCAAAGGAGAACACCTTCTTCAAGCATCTCATGAAGGAGTACTTGCTGAGCGACGTCGCGCCGCTTCTCGGCGAAGTTCAGAGGCGCGTCTTGGAAGGTGCATACTCTGCGAACATCGCGAGGCAACTTGCATGGGTGATCGAAACCAACCAGCCGAAGGTCCGGGCCTACAAGCTTGCGAAAGGAGCAGCAGGGAGAGTTGTTGAGGGAGCACCGCCTGCATTGCTCGGACCAAAACCCGAGTACGTCGATATCGACGTGAACATAGAGCTCGGCGTCCGCGTTGCTGTGTCGAGATCGTTCCTCGAGGACTCGCCGCCGGGCATCCTTGAAAGGATGTCATACGACGCTGGGATGGCGGTCGCAGAAGCGGAGCTGACCGAGTTCGAGGCACACATAGATGCGATAACTGAGAGCACTCTTGCGGGCGGAGCCGCGCAGTCGCCTGGAACGGGAACCAAGTTCGTATTCACGGACTACCTCAAGCTACTCAAAGTGGTCGATGCAGGGAACTACTACAAGGTTGGCTCAAGGATGGTCTGTGTGATGAACCCCGAGTCACTCTACGATGCATTGTTGGCCGATGCGCTGTGGATTGATTCGAGGTACAGGACATCCGTCGAGCTGAATCTACCGGGTGCCGTCGCTCAAGACATCTTCGGCGTGACATTCTTCAGATCCAACATCATAGACAGCGGCGATGTTTGGCTACTCAACGCCGACTATGGAATAGGCATGGCTCTGAGGCGGGATCTCACAATCGATCCGTTCGAGGACTCCCGACAGACAGGCTTCGACGTAACCGAGAGGTTCGGGTTCAAGACGCTCGTAAGCAAGGCAATCGCCAAGATGACGGGTGCGTGATCGTGGCTCTTTCGTGGCTTTCTGAGGTGACTTTCATGCCGGAAAATAGCGCACCCCAGACAACCCGCATCCCGCACGAACTTGATGAGAAGATCACATACATTCACGACAAGGAAAGCAAGCGTGCAGCGACAGAGAAACGAAAAACTCCATCAAGATCGGAAATCCTGCGTATGCTCCTTGAACTCGGCGTTGAAGCCTACTACGATAGGGAAGCCGCGAAATAGTCGCGCGCTTCCTTCTTTCTTTTTGTTTTGGTGATGATTGGTATTGAGGGGGCATAGTGCTTGGCTGATTTAATCTTCTGCTATGCCGCATACAACGCAGAGAGGGCCTTCCGCCGGAGCCTCAAGAGCGTCAAGCCCTTCGCGGACAGGATCATAGTCATAGAGGGGCGCTTCTTGGAGAATCCGCACGGAGGATCTACGAAGAACTCGACCGATAGGACAGTTGAGATCGCGCGCGAGTTCACGGATGAGATCATAGTCGCCGGAGACCTTCCGCAGCACATCCAACGTGACCTCTACCTCAAAGGCAGGGATAGGGACTTCTACTTCATCATCGATGCTGACGAGGTTTTACATTGCGGTGTGGACTCTCTACACAATCTGATCCTTGCGGGCGACTACGACGTCTATGCCGTCTCCGTCATGAGAGAGGTAGAACGACCGACGGCCAGGCAGAGCTTCGCCCTTGAGCAACTTTGTCTCCGCGTCTTTGCACACAAATCGGGGATAAGACACAATGTCGGCCAGTGTCCGCTTATCGATGACAAGGGTAAGTTGATGGACGGCTCCAACTACGATGTCAAAGAAGCTAAGCTATTCTGGTTGGAGCACATCTAAGGTATCATGCCGAGGTATGTCTTGAGCATTTAGGCATAGTTCGGGACCATCAACTATCCTCGTCGTGAACGCTCAGACGACGAAACTCTCTCCTTTCTCCTCTTCTACGGCAACCTTGAGCATGAGCAATAGAGCCCACCCAAGATCATCATAAGTCCCCTTGCGATGGGAGAAGAGAAATCCACCCGCGCGCGTCCTCTCGTACTCGATGCAATTGAGGGAGTTCAAAAGCGCGGGATCATTCGGTAGTTCCACCCTACTTTGCTCGAGCAGTAGCTTCCCGCGCGCCGCAAGATCCTCCTTCACAGGTGCGGAGAGCTTGAATCCCTCAGCCGGAAGCCCGAGTTCGCTCATGTGCTCCTTGACGAGCGCGCCACCCATCCCCGTCGCGTCCACGCCCATTCTCTCGAGCGAAAGCGACTTGTGGAGGTCGGCTATTTTGAGCGTGAAGCGAGTGTAGAAGCGCGCGTCTTCCTCCTCCTTCTCCCCTTTCTCCATCTTTTCTTGGATGCAGGCCCGCACGGGGAAGCACTCGCCGCGCCTTTCGGCTATCACTATCGCCGCGTAGCTGTCTGCGCCGCCCGGATCATGACCGAGAAAGAGCCTCCCGCCGGGCTTGGGATTGTTGTAGAGGGAGCAGAACTCGCACGGATATTCCTCGCAGATGTGGAGGTTCTTACTTAGCAACGTCATGGGGAAGTATGCCTTCGCGTCATCGACAAACAAGGCAAGGAACTCCCGGTTGAACCTCTCCTCGCCCAAGAGAACACGTTGTTCTTCGAGGTATTCCTTCGTGATCAGCGGGCACACCGTCGACGGGAGGAAGTAGGGACTCCATCGCTGTGTGTCCATGAGGGCGCGGTAGGTGATGTGATCCTTGCTCCAAGGCGTGCCGATCATCCACAATCGTCCGTCAGTCGTCGCGAGCATCGGAAGAACCGCCCCGGCTATCACCTCCTCGGGCATTACTGGAGCTTCGTCCAAGACTGCGAAGTGCACCGTCAACCCTCGGAGCGTTTGACCATATCTGCCACAGGGCAGACAGATGATCCGCGCGCCGTTGCTAATGACAATTCTGGTGCGAGACTTGTATACAATTGACTTCTTGAGAGGTGAATCGAGGATGAATCCGAGAACTTTGTCGAATGTTTCTATACTCTGCCTGAGACCTGAAGAGACTATGATAGACGTTGTTTTGGGATGTGTTACGCCGAAGTGAACCAAGGCTGCCGCGGCAATTGTGGACTTACCGATCTGTCGGCCACAAATCGCCACGAGCCGTTTCGAAGTATCGCGGAGCCACTTCTCTTGGTAGGGGAAGGGCCTGAGCTTCTCGCTGGGCTTAGTTGGATGGGGAAGTAGAGCGCGCGCGAACAGCACCGGATCGTCACGGATCTTCGCGAGGGCCGCAGGACCGATGTCCTTGACGAATTGCTTTGACACTTTCCAACCGGGCGGAATGTAGATGGCGCGCGCGAACTGTTCGTTGATACCTTCTTGGCCACGCTCCCAGGTTAACGAGGCGTAGATACAGGCGAAGGTGTAGAAGATGTCCTCCCAGACGAGAAGTAACAGGAAGAACAGAACCAACGCGATTCCTGCCAGTCCGATCTTTTGGGCATCGGGCAAGCCCCAAATCAGCCCCGCCAAGAGCCAAGTGGCGAGGAAGATATCATCCAGGAAGGAAAGGAGGGCGAGGGCCGGTCTGTTCACTTCCGCTTCAGCCTCGTCACGCGGATCACATACTTCGTGAGAACCACGTTGAACTGCGCCCTCTCATCCTCGTCGTCCAGCTTGTCAGCGGAAAGTAGCGTGTAGTCGCGGTCATGCCACTGGTAGTATCCTATGGTCGTGTTCGTCAGAGGTTCATTCCGCGTTGTCTCCTTGGCTTCTTGCCTCGTTATGATCTTGTGGATCGCGTGATGATCGATTGCCTCGATCTCTACGCGGTCGTTCTGCTTGAGCGTCCGCAGGATAGCGAGCGCGCGCTCATGCTTCCTTCGGTCCACGTCTCTTCACCTCCTTCTTCGACTTCATCATGAAATACCATGTGACGACGGCAGTTGTTGGGCCAGAGTAGACGGTTCCGACGAGGCTCGCGAGTTGGATGTCCCTCGTGAGCAGGACCGTGAGCGAGAACAGGATCGTGAATGAGGCAATTAGCAAGAACGCAAGTGCCCCGCGCCAATCCTCGATGTTGATCGTTAGCTCACCGTGTTTCCATATCAGCTTTGATTCCTTTTCCTCCTTCCCGTATCGTGGCATGAACATCTCACTCCTTGACTTCCTTGTGGAGGATTATTTTCTCACCGAAGTGATCAAGCTGAGTGACTACCGCCCGTTTGATCTTCACGGTTGTGATTGGAACTCGGAGATCGAGAGTTGCCCCCTTTTGCACCTTCTTCGCGATCTTCTCGCTTAAGCGGTTTATCCTCATGATGAAGAGGAGTGGGGAACTGTCTATGTCATGCCGCGTATCGATCTCGTCTTCGCCGGTCTGTTCCGCAAAAGTGACTATATGCGGCTGATTGTAGCGGTGGTCGTAGCGCAGGCTGCACTCCGGAGCCGAGAACCATCCGAGCGTCCTCTTATACGTCGCGAACTCCCTGTTCGTCAGATCGCAAATCCTTCTATTCTTACATTGGGACGCATCGATCCAAATGAGTTCGAGGATCTCCCCTGGCTTGGCTGAAAGAATCACGCGCTTGAGTTCCTGAATTCTCAGGCTGTCCCTGATGAGCGGGCGGAGCTCATTGACCAGTTGTGCTACTTTCGGATTTTCGTTTGCTGCAACCTTGATGTCATTAAGGACTTCTTCTATGTCCCTTTCGCCCTCGGACAATCTCCTTCCGAAACCGAAATGGAACTTCTTCGCGCGCTTGTGTTTCAGTCCCTTCACGGCCGTCATGATAGCATCCCCTCTACCTTCGCCCGTTCTGAACCGGCCAAGATCTTCACGGCTTGGATCAGCGAGGGCAGCAGGCGCGCGCACTCGATCCTAACGGCGATGGCGTAGCGACGGTCGCCCAACATCGTGTAGCACATCGAGATCGCTTCACAGACCGCAAGGACGAGTTGGACGCCTGCCTCTTCGGCCTTGATCTGTTGCTTGCCGCGCTTTCGTCCCGGTTGTCCCTTGACATGTGTCTTGGCTTCTTTCTCAAGGTCGCCCAAGATCTTTGCCAAGTCCTCGCCCTCTTCCTCCGGGATCCCGCGCCCGAGCTTCAGGGCATACAAGGATCGGAGGGTTCCTGCGAGCTTGGTGAATGCATCCGTATACTTCCACTCCTCCTTGGAAGTGAGCTCCCCGGACTTGAGTTTGGTTTCGACGGCTTCTAAACGTGCCTTCGTCTTTTCGATAAGCTCATCGATCTCGTCCTTCTCCGCTTCTTGAAGCCCCCTACCCCCCTTATTTAAAGCAGGACCGCTCATTTTCTTTGGGTTTCACCCCCTCTATCCCCCGAAAGTGCCATTAGGATCTCGTCAAGCGGGACGAACAGTGCCTTCGGGTAATAGTAGAACGGCCTCGTCATCTTCTTTTCCCCCCCGATGTGTCCGGTGAACCTGGTGGGGATTGCATACGGCTTCTGCGCGACGAGGGTATCGATCGTCTGCGCGTGCCAAGCGTCTTCTGTCCAATCGTAGACAACGAATAGGTAGGACAGGCCCATCGCGCGCCGGACTTCTGCCGCGTGTTCGATCTCGTAGTCCTTGAAGCCATAGCTGCCCTTGGGTGTGGCAAACTTTCTCTTGACTTCACATAAGACCGCGGCGTTCTTCTCGAATGAGACGGCAAGGACATCGGGGAGAAGGCGGAAATCTTCACCGCGGCTCAGAGTTGCAGCCTGCTCGTGCCCGCTTTGGAACGAGTATGTGAAGAAGCCACGCTCTTCCATCAGGCGTTGGAAGATTTCGACTGTCTTGTCGCCACTCAAGACGTGAACGTGCGTTCGTTTCATATGTGCTCCCTCGGTATTCCCAACTTCCAGAGACACCACTGGTAGCCGCATCCTGGACAGATGACGTAGAGCCACTGCTTCGTGACGAATCCGTTCGAATCCTCGACTTCCCAACCGTATGCATGCGGGTAGCTTTGGATCTCGTCGGGTAGGGGCGTGAAGCACCACCTGCACCGCAGCTTCATCTTGCGCAGGATCTCCTTGAAACCCTCGAGCGTAGTCATCCGCGCTCACCCACTTCTCTCAACACGGCGACTCTGGTATTCCTGGGGCCGACTACACGCGCGATCGCGAAACAGATGTAGTTGAACGCGTCGATCAGATCGTCGAGTTGCTTGTCAGGATCTTCCGTGTGACGCGCGCGATCGATCTTGTAGAAGGCTGCCGAAAGCAGGGAGTCTAAACTCATTATCGCCCAGTTGTCCGAATACGTCCCTTTGCGCTCTTTCCTGATCGCCTTACCAAGCCTGAAAGCTAACTTGAGCGGATCCATTCCGCGCCACTTAATCTGAGCCACCTCTCGTCACCTCCTCGAGTCCAAGCCATTCATCGCACTTCGGATCGAACACGATTTGCAGGATCCTCTTGCGGATCTTCCGCGCGAACGCTACCTCCCAGATTATGCCAGAACGATCGGGTATCTCCTCGATTGGCACACCTATGATCAGCGCGTCGCAGCGAGAGATCATCTCGAGCTTGGCCTCAGCGACGCGAAGCATCCTGCTGTTGTCCCTTTGGATTCTGAGTGGGAGCACCGGATTGAATGTGTTGTGAGGGACGATCACGAAGGAATTCGGAAACTTGTCCATGATCCGGCGCGCGAGCCTAAGGGCTTCGTTCGTGCGGGCGTCCGGGTTGTCCGTGAATGGATAGGAAAGGTAGAAGAACTTCATTTTTCGAGCCCCGCCTCCCTTAGCGTTTTTGCGGTTAGTCTTTCGGCAAGGACGTCGAGCTTATTCTCTGCGATCCTCTTGAAGTCGCGCTCGTGGATCCCGAGACACTCACAGAGCAGGACCATGTAGATGTATGTGTCCACGCACTCTTCGACGATGTCCTCGGCTGTGACAGGATACTTGTTGGTCCCGCCACCTATCAAACGCTTGACCTTGCCGCAGATCTCTCCAACCTCTCCGGCGAGGGCATTGGACCAATAGAGGAGAGTCCTTTCCCTCCACCAGGTGAAGAAGCGGTCGTTGAATCCGACGATCGATTGCCAAAGAGTCATTATTTCCACCCGTCCTTCTCACATTGCTCACGATAGTGGCATCCCTTGCACTTCCACTCCGTACACGGTCTGTTCGGCGGCTTCCGCTTCGTAAGAGCGAGATCAAGCTCGCGCGCCCTTGCCTCAAGATCCTTCGGGGGATCGGGCTTGAGGGTGAACTCAAGGTACCGTTGCTCCGTTTCTGGAATGGGGATGATCCTCTTACCTTTCTCGGTGATAATTGGGCGTGGCAACTTTGCTTTTGCCATGTAGATGATCTTGATCTCCTTCGGAACGAGCCAAGGTTGGGACATCTCCGCAAGCTTGACGTATGTCTGCACTTGGAATACATGTTCGGGCTCGGGCTCGTTCCTTTGTAACTGGAACTTCACAGTCGAGTATGTCTTGAATTCGTAGAGAGTCTGATGGACGGGATCGAACGCGTCGATCGACCCGATGATCTTCACGTCGCCGAGGTTCCACCAAACGAAAACCTCACGACTTGCCTGCGGGAAACTCTCCTGGATGTAAACGTGCGCCGCTTTACCAAACCAGAAGTCGAGGGCGGAACCGTCCCAAAACTCGCCGTGGCTACGAGTGCGCGCGTAGTACGCGTAGCGCGTGTTGAACAACTCCGTGACATGGTAGGTATGCGCCTCAAGCGGGCGCGGACGGAGGACTTGGCGGATCGCCCACAGGGGGCACTCGGGAGCCTTCTGCGCGTCCGAGCATTTCAGGCATTCGTCGAACGTGATATCAGCCTTCTTCTTCGGGCAGGGTATCAAGTTCCAGACCATCCAATCGGCCTTCGTCATCTCGCGCGCGAGCTTGCTTGCGATCCGGTTTACATTGCGCTCCCACTCCTTCTTGTCCCTATCCTTCGGCCTCCGTTCGAACTTGTGGACTAACTCGTGGATGTTCGTCTCGTTCAGCAAGTAAGTGAAGATGTTTGCAAACTGTTCGGCAAGGTCGCCCCCATGCTGTTCATTGTACTTGAGTGCGACTTGGTACGCGACGCGCGATATTACATCGACGAACACTGCCCCTTTTCCTCGGATCATCACGCCGCCCGGCGCGACGGTCCCGAGGGCGTTACGGATCAAATTCTCAAGTTCGTCCCGCCAAGTCGTAGTCTCAAAGTCACTCATTGTCATCACCCCTATCTTCCAAGAGTCTGAAGAGGAACGAGAAGTCGCGGAACTTCAGCGTCGGGCCTGATTCTTTGTCCAGAGTTTCTTCCTTCTCTGGCGGTGGAATGTGTTTCTTCGCGCGCTTGTCTATGACGAGAGTGCGAATTCTTCGTTTGCCCTTCCTCTTAACATTCTTTCCTTCTCTGAACCCCAGATCGCGCAGGGCCATACCAAATCGCGTCGGAGTGATCTCTTGGCCCCACTCCTTAGCCTGCTGGCGCGCGGCGGTGAACAGTTCTGCTTTCGTGATCTCCTCCTTATGATCTCTGTAATGCCAATCAGAGATGAGTTCGCGAATGATCTCTGTCGCGTTGAACTCGGGCTCTTCCTCCTCGAGCGCTTTGATGGTTAACGCCTCTCGGAGTTCCTTGACTATGTCTATCTTCAGGGCGCGTGCAATCAATATCGCTGAGAAGCCCAATTCGGCGCCTCTGCCCTTGAGGTCTGCGAGAAGCGCGCGCTCATCCTCCGAGAGATTCGAGGTAACGATCTCAAAGATTCTCTGCCGCACATCACTCCCGGACTGTCCAGACTGTCCAGACTTTAGGGGGGTGTCACTCCCTCCCTCCGTAACTGTGATATTGTCTGGTTCCTCACCAAGCAAGAAAACCTGAAAAACATCGGCCTGATTCCCCTGTTTTTGGGCCTCTCGGGCAACCGCCTCGCCCAACACTTGCCTGATCGTGATACCCCCCAGTCCTCCCCCAGAACCCTGGACACTCTGGACACCCTGGGAGTGAAGGGAGGCGATGTTGTCCATATACCAAATGAAGAAGTTGTCGAAAAGCGGCTGCGAAAGTGCCTGTCGCACGAAATTGATGATTGGCAGACGGCTATCTTGACTCTTTTCCATCTTGATATGAACGATGGATCGTTGCCCTACGGCATCCTCCAATTTTGTGTGGTATGAAAGGAACTTCGGCCCGAAGGGATTGAACGCCTCCGTCTCCCCGGTCTCAGTGTTATGCCTAAGAATGTCAATGCCTCGCCTGTAACCTTGACGAACGAATGTATCGATCAGCCCCTCTTCGGCGAGCTTGACTTTATCATATTCGTCAATGAACCAAGATGCACTGAATCGCTCATTCATACGGGCAACTGCGGCTGCGCTCGGATTGCCGATGATAGCATGGTAGCAAACTTCTCCCAACCCCTCAAGCATGGCCGTCTTGCCAGAACCGAACGGCCCACCGACGTCAACATTGAAAACCCAATCGAGGATGTTCTGAAGCCATGTTTGGAATTCCGAGAGAGCTAATATCTTTGCCTCAAACTCATCCTCGAGGTCCAACATTATGCGAACGTAGGCCTCGCCAGCCCTCCAAAGTTTTTCACTCGATCGGGATTTGACTTCTCCCGCGATCCACTTCTTGAGGAAGCCTTCTGTTGGTATTCGGAATGGTAGAGGCTTCTTAAAGAACCTGCTTTCGCGCGCGGGGAAATGTAGACTTGCACCCGCGAAATCGATGATGTATTTCGGTGGTTCCTTTTTTCTCTTCTTTTCGTCAGATTCCTCCCAGATCTCTTGAACCTCGGCGATCCCGCGCTTGACCTCAGGTTCATTGTCCCCGATCTGAGTCTTCACCCAATAGGCATACTTCCATTCACCAAGCGGCTCATACACGATAACGGCTTTCGGCCCGGCTAAGATGCCGCCCTTCCAAGGGATCTCCTTTGGGAGCTCCTCCATCTCAAAGTGTCAACCGGAAGCGGAAGCTTCCACGTCTCTAATAAGAGTTGTATTCGCTTGTCCACACTGTAATCGCTTGTGTACATTGTAGTCACTTGTTTACATGTGAATACAACCTTTATTATGGGAGCGACCGCTTCCACGTTCCAATCCGATGGCGTACGCAACCGCCGCCCAAGTGAAGGAACGCCTCGATATCGCGGCAGGAGATACATCGCAGGATACAAAGATTGCCGCGAAGATCACGCAAGCAAATAGCAAGATAGATTGGGTTCTGAAGCAGAATGGTATGACTGTTCCGGTTACCGAGCCGCCGGGGCTCGTGAACCACCTCAGCGAGATTGAGGCTGACTATGCGGCGGGCCTCTTCCTCGAGGATAGGGGGCCAGCGTGGAAGGAACGGGCCAACGCGCTCAAACAGCGCGCGCTCGACGATCTGGAAGAACTCATCGAACTCGACTTCGAGAGTGGGGTGGCCGTGGCATGAACGACGAAACGAAGGGGACTCTGTTGTTCCTCGTGATCTCAGTCGCACTCTTGCTCGCCGTGTATGCACTACTGCTTCAGATTTTGGCGGCATTGTCCTCATTATTGCAGATCGCCTTCTCGTTCCTTGTGATCATAGCCGCGCTTGCGTTCTACGAAGTGTTCCTCGGCGACTTGGTGGCCGATTGGAAATACAGGTGGGGGAAATGATCGAGGTCAGGGTTGAGTCCAACATTGAGGAAGTCATCGCCTGCTTGGCCGCATTAGGCCCGAAGTTCATCTCCGCGCAGGAGGAGTTCCTGAACGCGACCGCAAGACGCGCGCAGAGCACAATGCGGGGTTTCGCTCCGGCAAGGACCGGGCAATTAAGGGATTCGATATCTATCGAAAGTGACTTCGGCAAGCGAGTCATAGGGCCAACCGCAAGGTCTGAGGACGGCTTCTACTATCCATATGTGGTGAATTACGGGCGCGGGCCCGTCTTCGCGCGCAGAGCCCATGCCCTCAGATTTGAAATAGGCGGTCAAGTCATATTCAGAAGAAGCGTCGGGCCTGCTCGTGGGACTCTGTTCGTCGAGAGGACGGCGCGCGCGGTTGAACCGGACTATCCCAAGATCGCGCAAGCGGTAATTGAGGAGGCGTTGAAGAAGGCATGAGAAGAGTAATTTGTGATATGTGCAGAGACCAGATACCGCCGATATTCTCCATTGCTACCGTGAAACTCGCATACCCGTGGAGGCTGTGGGCAAGGAAGCATGTTGGGTGTCGCGACAATTACGACCTATGCAAGACATGCTTTCACCAAATATTGGGGGTGCTGAACAAGAGATGAGGAAAGAAATCCAACACAAGATCGTGAGCTTACTCGCGGCAGAATCGACCTTCGTCGTCAAGGCGCTCTTCTTCGGCCTTCCGATTAAGGTTCTCGACTATCCCTATTGTGCCGTTGTCTGGACGAGCTCCCCGGGACCGAACATAGATCAGACAACCAAGCTGCGCGCGATCCATAGGATAGACTACGTTATCCAAGTCGTCCACAGGAGTAGGAAGGAGGATGAGGCTGAGGAGAAGGTCGAAGATCTCATAGAGATCGCGCACGGAGTCCTGTTTGGAAACCCAACGCTCGACGGACTTGTCTATGACAGCTATCCCGTCGAAGTCCAACCGATCGAGCCAACCGTCCAAGATGATTATGCGATAGCGGGCGCCATCCTGAAGGTTGCCTGCTTCGCTGAGGTGACTAAGTGATGCCCTCGACTCGAGTGAGATACGTTCTCGCGAGCGAGAGGGGCAGAAGCCCGAAAGAGGTGAGAATAGAGTAAAATGGCCTCAAAGCGATATCTTGGGATCAAGAAAGAGACACAATTCAAGACATACGTTGCACCAGACACCTACATTCGTATCATTCGCGAATCGCTGGAGGAGAATCCGAACAGGACGCCGATAGACGACGCGACGCTGCCCGAGTTCGCGGAGTTCGCGCCCGATCTGTGGCTGTACTCTGGAGACACTCCGATGCAGCCGCGCCCGGATGACCTGGGACACTTCCTGTTCGCGGCACTCGGAAGCAAGTCAGTCACGAATGACGGAGGGATCCCACCGGACGCCTACAAACACACGTTCAAGAGAGGAGACACGCTCCCGACCTACTCAGGCATTGTCACGGTGGACGACTTTGCGCGAAAGATGATCTCAGGCTTTCTGAACACGCTCGACCTTGAGGTCGGCATGGGGACGGGACAGGAACGCATCCTTCACATCACGCCGGGCTGGATAGTCTACAAGCTTGAGAAGTGGACCGAAGCCCTCCCAACTCCGACCTTCAGCACGCGCAAGCTGCTGCTCGCGAGCAAAGCCACCCTCAAGATCGCGGATGTGGACAAGTCTTCAATCGTGCGCGCGCTCAGGCTTAGGATCGACAACGGCATTCCTCACAGCGAACTGTTCAACTTCGGCGCGGAATACATCGCTAAGGTCAAGAAGGAGAGGTTCCAGGTGACAGGAGAGATCCAGATCGACGACGACGGCAGCGCGGAGTACGACAGATTCGTGGCAGGCAGCACGTGGGATCTGAAAGTGGATCTGCTCTCCGGCGAGGTAACAGGAAGCAGCGTTCCGGGATTCGAGAACTTCAAGCTCAGCGTCCACATACCGAAGGCCGTCTATGAGAGTAACGTGGTCCCTCACGCGGACAGGAGAACAAGGCCGGCCATCGGAGCGCCGATCCGTGCCTACTACGATTCAACATCTGAATACTCGCTGAAACTCGACCTCGTGAACAAGACGGCGGAATACTGATCCCAAGGATAGGGAGGTGAGAAAAGGGATGAGCGAAAAAGCTCGGAAAGGGAGTGATAGTGAGAAATGGAAGAGATACGTCGAGTCTTCCAAGGAGAGGAAGATTGGGCGAGTGGAAACTTCGGACGGCACCACATTCGTGATCAGGAAGATAAAATCGGTGAACAAACTGATACTTGCTTTGGGCGATGCGGGATTCGACTTCACGCGGTTCAGCGAAGCAACGATTGGTGACGCGGAACGGAAGAAGCTCGGCATGGAACTGTTCAGCATCTTCGTCGGCAACGAAGTGACGGCAAGGATCTTTGCGAAATATGTCATGTATCCGAAGGTCGTCACGGAAGGGCAATCCGATCCCGAGAACGGCATCATTGCCTTCGAGGACATAGACGACGAAGACGTGGAGAAAATCTGGAACACGATAACTGGCGAGGTCAAGTTTTTTCGAGGTCTTCCCCTTGGCGTTCCAAGCAGCAGCCCTGGGGGAGAGGTATCACAGGCTCCCGACCGAGATACTGGAACTAAAACCGAGGGAGATTGAATTGAACATTGCCCTGCTCCGCGCTATCACGCGACTTGAGGAACAAGCGACCACGGCGCGCGAATCACTTGGTGGTAGGATCAGGCGCGAGCGCGAGGAACTTCTGCGCCAAGGACTGATCGACGAGGTGACGAGCTGATGCCCGAGATAGAACTTGGTCTCGTCCTGAAGGCATACGACAGGACTGAAGGTATCCTGACGCAACTTGAAAGTCAGAGCAAATCGGTAGGAGACGCCATAGTCGGCCTCGGCAAGGAGATGGAGAAGGGAGGCACTGCCGGAAGAAATGCGGCTGTCGCTATGCGCGACCTGACGCGCGAACTCGACGCGAACGATAAGGCCGCGCGACTGGCTGGCAAGGCTTGGTCTGATCAGTTCGACGTATTCAATTCTATGATCGACGTCGGCGATCGTGTGGCAAAGTCATTCGACCGCGGACTCAAGATGGCAACGCAATACAACGTTGCCCAGATTAGGCTGACTGAAACCGAAGAAAATCTTGCGGAGGCATCAACCAAGCTTCGCGAGGCACAAGAACGTGTGCAAAAAATGAGGGCGGAAGGACTGGAAGGAACGAAGGAGTATCAAAAGGCGATCGAAGAGCAAACGAAGGCAGAAGTAGACTTTGGGAAGGCGACCGATGCCGCGGCTAAGGCGCAGGATACGTTGAATTTGATGATGGTCGGTTTCGTCATGCAAGCCCCCTCCTTTGCGAAGGACTTCATGAAGACAGGGGAAGAGATCGCTAAGTTCGGCGCGCAAATAGCTCACGCGGGCGGCATTGTGCCTGCCTTTATGGCTGCGATGGGGGGAATGTCCGCATCCGTTCACGGCTTCACCGCTGCCCTGCTCGCAAATCCAGCCGTCCTGATCATCGGAGCCATAGTCGCAGCCGTTGCTGCACTTGCCTTGATTTGGCACACGGACTTCTTGGGGATGCGCGACGACATCGAGGCGTTCTACAATAGTTCAGTTAAGCCGGTAGTTGATGCGCTCGGGGAAGTGTTGGGCGAGTTTGTTGATGGCGTTCTCAAACCGCTCGCGGAAGCGTTCGTTTGGGCCTTCCAGAACGTGATCGGCCCTGTGATCGGTTGGGTGTGGGACAATCTCGTCAAGCCCGTGCTTTTGGGTTGGATTGAGATGCTTAAGACCATAATCGGTTGGATCGCCGATGTTATCAAGTGGATCAAGGAACTTATCGCGAGTTGGGAATCTTGGCAACCCGAGCCGAAGCAACTCGAAGTCACGATGGGAGAGGCAGGCGCAGCGACGATGCTACCCGGCACCATTCCGGAGGGGCAGGTAGGATATCCCTACGGAGTTCCGAGGACAGGCACATATCGTCTCCATAAGGGCGAAGTCGTCTCCCGAGACGGAGCCAAGATCCACATAGGAAGCCTGAACGTCTACGCGAATGATCGCGCGGGAGGCAGGGCAGCGATGCGGGGGGCTCTCGACGAGTTGGAGAGGAGGGGGATAATCTCGTATGTCTAATCAAGCAGCGCGCCTGAAGATCGTTCGTGTCTCGGACTCGTGGCAGGTTCCGAACGTGGACGGTGTCTCCCTTGAGAGATCGATTGAATCAAAGGTTGCTTCCCTGAACTTCCCCTACATCCACAATACCGAACTTGCAGAAAATGACGTGGTGGATGTCTCCATCGACTTCTTCTCAGGATCATGGACAAAGGCATTTAGCGGACCTATCTCGACCAAGAAGGCCGAGGGCGAGAGGTTCAAGATCATGAGCATGACGGCGCGCGACAAACTCTATTCGCTCAGGCGCGGCAACGTCGCGAAGTCCTATTCACTCGTAACGCTTGGCGATATTGTCAAGGATGTGGTAGCGATCTATGAGCTTGGATTTGGGACATCGAACGTTCAAGACATAGCTCTTATCGACAAAGTGAACCTCGCAGATCGAGCCCCGTTGTCGCCCCTGTTGGAACTCTGCGAGACGCATGAGGCGTCCCTTTGGTTGCGCGCGGACGGCGAGCTATTCCTCGTTCCCAAGGGAGGGGGTTCCATCGTCGCAACGTTCGGCGAGAGTGACGTCCGGAGATTCAACCCGTCGGATACGGGGGGCATTGAAAGGGAAGTGAAGGAAGTCGTCGTGAAAGGTGGTGTCTTTCAGGGCAACCCGATCTATGAGGTTGCTTATGACGCGAGCGCGACGGCGAAGCAGCGACAACTCGCGCGCGTGATCTTCTACCGCCCCGACATAGACGATCCTGCGCTTGCGAAGCAGTTCGCGATGAGTGCGCTCAACCGATACAAGCCATCGATGAAGGTCGTCGAGTTCGAACTGCTCACGCCTATGGACATCTACGCTGGCTCGCGCGTGACGGTCGACTTCCCAACGATAGGTGTGGCTGGAACATTCGACGTTCTGAATTCGCGATACGACTTCGCCGGAGGCAAGCTCACGCACGCGCTCACGATCGGAAAGGCGCCGCGCAGTGAGGTCGATCCTCTTGTGGATCTCTACTCGCGCGTTGCCGTGCTTGAGAGAGCGCGGGAGACCGTCGCCGACCTTGTGTCTGCCGGGCTTGTCGCTGCACCGAACGCGCTCACGGACATCGACTTTCCCATAGATCCCGATGAGTTACAGAATTGTTACCGTGACAGAACAGACGACTGCCAGAAATTGATATCCGGCCAGATATCGGGCAACTTCATCGTTCGCTATGATCCACCAAGGGAAGAATTTCTCGCTTGGGATCGGCTCGCTTGGGAGATATTCGAGGAAGAGGGCAGCGTGAGCGTCAGCCTGCTCGACGTGACCGGTGCGACCATAAGATCAGGACTCACATCGCCGATGGATCTTTTGCCTTATCCGCCTGACTTGGACGCAGCTGAATGGCTACCTTCCGATTGGGGCATGATCAACGCGACGAGCATCGAGAACTCGTATGACGCCATCTTTGGGACTTATTCGATGAAGACGATCTTTCCGGTCGGAGGAGTCGCGCGCGGCTTTTACTTCCCTTACGCGAAGAATATGGCGCTGGATCTCTCGGAGTTCCGCGTATTGAGGACACAGTTCGAGATCGACGGCGAGTCGGCCATCGAGGTCAGGTTGCACACGGACGACAGCAACTACTTCAGGAAGCAGACGGTCACGATACCGCCGAACGACTGGGAGCCCTTCTGCTTCCCCCTTGACCAGAGTGAGTGGACTGCGGTCGGAAGCCCGAACTGGAACAGCATCAATTACGTCGCGTTCATCGTGCCGTCCTCGAATACGTCCGTCTTGGCGCTCTTTGTGGATGGCGTGCGATTCGAGCGGTTGAGCAACGAACAGGTCGCGCTCAAGTTCTCCCTAACAAGGCCGAGCGCCGACAAAATCAGCCCGCGCGTGAGGAGCATCACTTGGGAAGCGTTGGTAGGTGGTAGGTGATGGTCAGGACAAGGCAGATCCAGCGACTCGCGGGGGTTCCGCTTGAATACGCGTATCTGTCGGCGATCCCAGCAGAAGAGGAGACGAAGGACGAAGATCAGAAGTCACTTCTGGTCACCAATCCAGATTCCTTCCCCACATCATATTCGCCGTTCACCTGCCTTGTTGGGAAACTGAAGAAGGGGGCTACGGAGTGGAATAGCGGGCGACAGAAGGCCTACGCTCTTCGCAGGATCTATATCAGCGAGGCGACAACCATCACGGCTGTCCGCCTATGGATGAAGACGTCCTTAGCTTCCGCTCGAACGGTATACGTTGGAATTTGGTCCGACAACAACGGTTCCCCTGACGTGTTGCTGGGCAGCGGATCGACGAGCAATTATGCTACTATCCCGATGTGGTGGCGGATCACCATGTCGATATCGGTTAATCCTGGTTGGTATTGGATAGCCTTCCTTTACAACGCCACAGATGGTGATGCTTACCTCTACTATGACGCTGAGACTGGCGCCTGTGCGGAAGATGGGGGAGGTCTCACTGCACTCCCGGCGTCTTTCGGGACGCCCACTTGGCACGATAAGGGAGTAACGTGCTTGGCTGAGACTTCTACGGGCGGAGGGAATGCCTATCTCGAAGGAAGTCATGTCTTAGGACAGTCCTTCCCAGCCGCGGCTGGACGATGCAGGGGAATTCTGCTCCGGGCAAAACGCGTGGGCACGCCGCAGGGGAGCCTGACAGTGGAGTTGCGCACGACGTCGTTCACCGGGACGGTCGTAGCGAGTGGGATGCTTGAAGTAGACAAGATCGATACCGTCTTCAAGAAGCTGCTG
>Ga0315312_1001012_pt1 | contig 24743 bp, 27 predicted proteins | sample TDP7_MG_FD_203629 | JGI IMG/M metagenome (GOLD analysis project Ga0315312, IMG submission 203629) | Freshwater sediment microbial communities from Lake Towuti, South Sulawesi, Indonesia - TDP7 | ecosystem: Environmental > Aquatic > Freshwater > Lake > Sediment | place: Indonesia: South Sulawesi... | reverse complement strand
AGCGAAGACGGGTTGAATGTCAAAGGTCCCCCGTTTTTGGATGAAGTGTTCCACAGTCTCGGGATCGAGGGGCTTGAAACGCCATCCCCTCGGATTCCTGGTGAAGAGCTGCATGGTATTACAGCCCCTCTCAATGGCTCGGTCGACGGCCTCACTCAGTTCGCCTTGGATGGAGACATGGAGCCCGAGCCTCAAAACCATGCGCTGTCCCACTCCCTTTTCCGCGCTGGGTCTCTGGATCGTATAATCTAACTGGTAGCACTAAGTTCATATCTTTTCATGCGGCCTTCCATGCAAAAACCGCAACATTTGCGGAGACCTACGAATCGTGGTGAGATAGGTTTGGATTACGAAGTGCATCTGGTTCCTAAAGCAGTAAGAGTTTAGGAGGCCGTTGGGGATGAAGCCTTTCCCCTGAGACCTCTGTCGCAGCTTCTCCAAGCATCGAGGGGTAGATAGCATCCTACTGCTCCCAGGACCTGATTCGGGTCCATGATATTGTTTAAGTCGTGGGTCCTCCCTAGACCTTGGATGGTGCAGCAGTTGAGCAGTATCCTCGATGATGAGGCCCGAATGAGGGCCGTAGACAAATCCGATATGAGGAGCATCGTTGAGAGGTTTCCAGAGCTATGTGAGGATGCCATAGCCCTCTGCCGAGAAATCAAGATTCCCAAGGAAGCCCGAGTCAACGCTGGGCTCATAATCAAGTACGTCAACCCCAAAGAAGTCGTCATCGCGGGAATGGGAGGTTCAGCCATCGGAGGCGACCTCCTGAGGGGCTGGATTCGAGACCGGCTCCCAAGACCAATGGATGTCTGCAGAGAATACCATCTCCCCAGGTACGCCGGGCCCAAGACGTTGGTTATCACTATCAGCTATTCTGGGAACACGGAGGAAACCTTGAGCTCTTTCGTCGAGGCTGTGGAGCGAGGGTGCATGACCTTCTCGATAAGTTCAGGGGGGCTCCTAGAAGAATTCAACCATGCCCTAGGCCTCCCTCACCTAAGGATCCCATCGGGGTACCCTCCACGAAGTGCTGTGCCATACCTCTTCTTCCCTCTAGCTGTGGCGCTGCAGAAGCTAGGCGCCCTCGAACCCTTCGACGAAGAGGCGTCAGAGACGATGAGGACGCTAAAGAACATCAGAGAAGAGATACGCTCCGCCAGCCCAACCGGGAAGAATCCAGCGAAGAAACTCGCATTAGCCCTAGAGGGACTTATTCCCATGGTCTGCGGCTTCGGCCCCTTCGAGGCCGTGGCAACCCGAATCAAGACCCAGTTCAATGAGAACAGCAAGACACCTGCCAAGGCTGAGTTCTTCCCAGAGCTCAACCATAACGAGACCCTGGGCTGGAGCGGCCTAAGGAAACTAACTAAGAACTTTGGCGTCGTCTTGATTCGAAGTGAAGATGAGCCACAGGAAATTCGCGCGAGGATTGATGTAACGAGAAAGCTCGTTCTCGACGAAGGGGCAGGATCGGTGCTAGAGATATGGGCCAGAGGGTCAGGCAGGCTGGCGAAGATGTTCAGCGCCATGTACATCGGTGACTTTGCCAGCGTCTACTTGGGAATACTGTACGGGATGGACCCGACCCCGGTTCCCATCATAGATGAGCTGAAGAGGCAGCTTGAAGCCAAGGTCAACAAGGCTGCCGAACTCAAGGGACGGATGGAAAGACTGAAGGAGCCCTAGTCAACATCGAAACCCAAGACTCGACGCATCATCATCCTAGTCACAGGCCCCTCCCGGAGAACCCTAGGCCTAGTGCCAGTGAGGTCGAGAACCGTTGACGCCACTCCGGCTGAGGGCCCTCCGTCAAGGACGAGGTCGACCTGATCGCCTATTTGGCCCACGGCCTCTTGGGCATTCTTGCAGCTCGCGCCTCCGTGAATGTTAGCACTGGTGGCGATCAGCGGGAGTGTCGATCTCTCAATCATCTTCAGGGGAACTTGATGGTTTGGGGCGCGAAGGGCCAGACCTATACCTCCGGCTGTAACCACATCAGGAACGATGGGTTTCTTGGGGAGGACTAGTGTTAGGGCTCCTGGCCAGAAGGCCGCTATCAACCTCTTGGCTTCTGTTGTCACGACAGCAAGACTCTCCGCCATCTCTAGGCCATCTACTGCCACGGGGAGAGGATTTCCCAAAGGTCGGCCTTTCACTTCGAAGATTCGGAGTACAGCCCCGGAATCGAGGGCGTTTGTACCAACACCGTAGATCGTATCCGTGGGGTAGACGATGATCTTTCCCGACTCGACGAACTTGGCTGCTTGGTCGATAACCGCAGAGTCTGGATATATGGGGTCGACCTTAAGGATGATAGTCAAAGGAGTCACGATACGTCGCTGCGACAGGCTTATTTAAACAGGTACGTCTCCCTACCGAAAGCGTGATCTGAGACCAACGTACGGTTCACTTATGAGATCTTCTTTGAGACGTGCTGAGACAGTCAAGCCCTGCATTGCTTCGCGCTATCGATCGTTACTCGCGACAGTCGATTGACATTTCCTAGTAGTGCAATCTTTTAAGAGGAGGCTCGTAGAAAGAAATAGTCAGAGGTACGAAGAGCAACGGATAACCAAGACGTCTTGAAACGCCCGATAGACACGATCGATTCTCCATGCATAGCTTGCTCTAGCAGAATATGCTATTGGTACCACCTCCAGCCAAAGAAGTGCGAACTGGAGATTGCTCGCAAGTACCTCGCAGAAATGTACCGCCTAAGTCGACCGAGGATCATGGACCAGGAATATCCCAGCGACGCCCACCTACCTAGTACGATTCTGCGAGACGAGCCGTGGGACATGAGTATACGAAGGCCCCGAAACCCATCAAACTGGCTCGACCCATTCATGATGAAGGAGGCGCTCGCTAAGGTTGGAAAGCGTGAATTCCCAGAGGAACGCTCAGTCACGTGCGAGTTCTGTGGGAAGAGTATCCCCTACAAGACACGTAGGCCAATCTACCATGTCTGCGACGCATGCAAGCTCCGAATCTTGAAATCTCGTGAGAGGGGAAGTATCATTGACCTCCTCAGCCGAGGCGAGTCCGTCCTTGAGACAGACGACCTTGTGACGCCTTCACTCCCTGACCCAAGATTTGGACCTGGCGCCGATAAAGGGCAGGTGACGAGGTTGGAACGGTCCCAGATGGCTCCGGTGTACCGTAGAGGCCTTGTTGGAACCCGCGGCACGGAGGTGATGGACGATACGGTGGTCGTGGTCGATGGCAAGAGGCGGATTAAGGGTGCACTTTGGCTGAGCGGTCAAATCGGCAAGAGGCGAAAGCGTAATTAAATCGTAATACCTAATTGCCCGCGTTTTATATTGCGGACAAAAGAAGACGTTCTTTTCTCGCAACTATCTGGCTGGTCATGCTCTCTTGTAGTATCCAGGCTTCGGGGAGTAGACCAACCCATCACGAATAAGTTGCTCCAAGAGGCGGCTTGACTCGACCCTTGCCAGTCCGTACTCTTCCTGCAACTTCCGATACAGGTCCTCGTCGTGAATCATCTCCCCGGTCTTCTCCGCTTCAACTATCACCGCCAGAACAAGTTGGAGACGGTCTCGAACACTCTTGGGTGTCCCTGTCATGATGATGTCTATATCCATCTTCCCCGTCGCCACGTCGATTCCAACCTGCCGCAAAGACTTCTGCATCAAGAGAATCGCTGCTTGAGCGTCCCCCACGGTCACCTCTTTCCTGCAAGCTCCTCTGGCCCTTGCTTCAGCCAGCCTTACAAGCGCCTCCAACTGCCTCGCTGTGATCGCTACTGGCGAGTCCCTCGTCTCCTTTGTGCGCATCTGAAGGTAGAACTCTTGCAGTCTTTGAGAAGCATCATCCAGGATTACTGGACGTATCTGCTTCGCGTAGCTGATGTACTTCCGAAGCAAAGGAAGTGGGATCGAGGGTTCTACTGGAGCTGCCCCTGTTCTGTGGAGGACAAGGATGTGCTCCGCCATCCTCTCGTCAAAATCCTTTGCAGGTTCATCTCGAATGACGAAGATCAGGTCAAAGCGGGATAAAATTGTCACTGGCAGGTTTATGTTCTCAGTGATGCTCCTATAAGGGTCATACCTCCCCAAGGCGGGATTTGCCGCGGCCAAGATTGAAGTGCGGGCGTTCAGGGTAGCCACGATACCGCCCTTGGCTACGCTCACGGTCTGCTGCTCCATGGCCTCGTGAATCGCCACACGATCATCATTCCTCATCTTATCGATCTCATCGATGGCGCAGACTCCCCTGTCAGCCAAGACAAGTGCTCCTGCCTCGAGAGTCATTCCACCTTCCCGCTCCCTGATGACGGCCGCCGTAAGTCCCGCGGCGGTGCTTCCGCGACCACTGGTGTATAAACCTCTGGGAGCCGCCTTGGACACGTACTGGAGGAGCTGGCTCTTCGCCGTGCCAGGGTCTCCGATGATGAGGACATTGGCGTCTCCCCTTATGGTGATTCCATCTGGGAGGTTCTTCTGCACACCCCCGAAGAGGATGTAAGCTATGGATTCCTTGATGTCATCGTAGCCATAGATGCTCGGGGCAACGGAACGGATAATCTTCTCGTGGACCCTCGGGTCCTTGGCCAGTTCCAGGATCTGCTGTTCCTCCTCCGGGGAGATCTGCACTACCTCAGGCTCCTTCCCGACAACCTCGACGCTGTTCGCCTCGATGTATAGATCGAAGGTTCGGGGTACACCTCTTCCAAGACGAAATTCTCGTGATGTACGTACAGCTCCGACCAAGGTGACCCTGTCCCCGGGCCGCGCCGCATCTACTAAGTCTTCAGTCAGGATGACGTCGGCCCATCGAGGCAGTTGGCCCGGTGGCAGGTCCTCAGGTCGCTCTTGGATGCGTATATGCTGGGAGTTTATGAACTCCGATTCAGCTTCCATTAGGTCGAAGGGACCTACGCGGCGGCAACTCTCGCAGACGGCGGGCTGAACCATCGCAAACCCTCTCTGTGGGATGGGTCCGACCCTTGCGTCGCAACTTCTACACTTAAAGATGGCCTTTGTTAGGAGTAGTTGGGTAGAGCTCGCTCGGACTAGGATCCCCTCGACGCTGGTGAGTTTGCTGATATTCTTCGCACCCAGTTTGCGTAGGGGTATCTTCTGTGGTATATCGCGCAGGCGGACACGAATATGGTCCGGCACCACCGCGCCGCTTGCGTAGATCTTGAATTGGTTCAAGGCTGCTTCGTCAAGGTAAGGAAGAAATTCGTCAGGTCTCTCTAGGACATTCTCGGCCAATGACCTGTCAGTTATCATAAGGTCTTCAAAGTCCACAAATAGGGAGTTGATCCCTTTCCTCTCGATCTCGAAGAACCTTTCACGATATTTGGTTTCTCCCGTCGGGGTCTGGAAGGACCCTAGAAAACTCTGGAACCTCTCCACAGGGTTTGTAATCTGCGCCTCGACCATTTGAATATCCCCCTCTGACCTATGCGCTCAGGTAGGTTCTCCAAGGCTCCTCCGTTATCCCAGGAGGGCAACGCAATATCATCCAACATCGGGGTATAAAGCATGCTGTGGCTCGGGGAACGGTGCAGGAAGCATGATTTAGGCCTTGCCTTTGGATTGGACAGTTGGTCAAATGCTCGGGCTGCCCCTATCTAGCACCAACATCCAGAATCCTCTTCTCCCACTCGGCTACGGCAAACCTCACCCTCTCGAAGAGCATGCGCTCCTCCTTGGAAAGAGCATCCATTACAGGAGCCGCCCGGGTAGATGAAATTGCAAGACTCACAATCTTCCTGAGGCGGCAGTTGATTATGTCCCGGGCCAGACGAGTTCCTTGAAGGTACTCGGTGGCTGCTGTCGGCTCCGCGCTCGACCTTTCCCGGGCGGCGTTAAGGAATCGCCTTAGTTTTGGGTAGAAGTGGTCCGGCAGGGGGGAGATCTGCAGACCGAGTTGGAGCTTCGTTTCTCGCCAGTGAAGTTTATTCAGAGTCACGTAGGTCAGGAGATCATCTTCGCGGAAGCGGGCGTAGCCAGCCTTTACCAATTCCTCCGCTATCCAGTAGTGAGCCTCGAACTCCTTTCCCTCCTCCAGCGGTCCAATAGTCGCGTCTGCAACGGTGACCTCTTGAAGGTTGGTAAGGGCCATAATTCGGACGGGTGAATCTTCGTAGTCGAAGTCCAGATCCCCTATCGTGGGGGGATACTCCTCCACCATGGCTCCTCCCTCCTCTAGTCGAAGTACGTCAGCCCTAGGAGATAAAACATGCGTTGCCATTGTCTCCTAGTTGCAACTTGTTCGAGCCCTTCGCCGGGTCATCATATTAGGGAGCTCCGCCCTATTCTGGGTCAGAGCTACCTCGTGAGCAGGCATGGCCAAGGAGAGGTTGAACGCCCTGGACGGGCGGACTTGGGAACAATACTCCATTAGCGTGTGGAGCATAGCCAAGACGGGCGAAGAGGTGCAGCTCAAACATCCAGCCTCCTTTCCGACAGAGCTGCCAAAACGCCTAATCGAAATCTACACCAAGCCGGGAGACCTCGTCCTCGACCCCTTTGTCGGCAGTGGGACAACCCTCGTAGCGGCTGTATCTCTCAGCAGGAGAGGAATCGGTCTCGACCTAAAACCTGATTTCGTCGCACTTGCAGAGAAACGGTTGAAACAAGCCTACAATGGAGGTGACAGAGAAGTCCAGGTGCTCTGCGCAGATGCTTCAGACCTTCTGGAGCATGTGGATGCGAAATCTGTGGACCTCGTAGTCACGTCACCACCCTACTGGCGAGTGCACAATCGCATGCGGACCGCGGACCGATTGAGTAAGCGACCATACTCTGACCTTGAAGAAGACCTTGCTAACATTGGTGATTACGACCGTTTCCTCGATCGACTCCGTGACATATTCAGGAAGGTCTTCACTGCTCTGAAGCCTGACGGACGATGCGTGGTGGTGCTTATGGACATTAGGGAGAGGTCGAGGTTTATCCCTTTCCACATGGACTTCTCGACGATCATGATGGGACTAGGCTACGTGCTTGAGGACATCATCATCTGGGATCGTCGTAGAGACTACAATCGCCTCAGGCCCCTCGGCTACCCCTACGTCTTCGTAGTCAACAAGGTCCACGAATACGTCCTCATCTTCAGGAAACCTAGGCCCATGCCCTACAAAGGTCGCTCTAACGCCCGAGATGGAAGCTAGACCTCCTTTTTCACCTCATTTGTTCTCAACAGATATGGCTCTGACCATTAAATGTCAATCGAGGATAAAGGAACCGATCCTAGCTTGGCCCGCGATCAACCCTAGGAGGAATCACAACAGCTGTGTGGGTTCGGGTGATCCCATCGATCTCCTGAATCTTTCCTATCAGTCTTCCCAAGTGGTTCATGTCATCCATCTCCGCATAGAGTACGACATCGAACTCGCCGGTGACAGTGTAGGCCATCTTCACGCCAGCCACCTTGGAGGCCGCCTCAGCGATCTTCCAGAGTTTTCCTGGCTCTGCGTTCATTAGGACAAAGGCTTTCTGCAGAACTGGACCACCAGCACTTGGTTGGTTCGAGTGGATATTTATGATTTGCCAGGTCTTATGAGAACAACGCAGTAAATCTTCGGCAAACAAGTGCAGTAAGACTTGGGATATCAAGACTCTGAGGCCCAGACCTCAATTAGCTCTACACTCATTGGCTTCTAGGTATGGGGTTCTCCGAAATATCAGACAGCCACCTTGCTCTTGAATTGAAGTCACTATTTTTATATGGGTTCCTGGACGTATATTGCGACAGCCAAGAGTTGACCATAATGCAGAAGGTAGTCATAATTTATGATAGCGAGACTGGGAACACGGAACTGATGGCGAAGGCCGTAGCTGAAGGCGTCTGTAGCGTCGAGGGAGTAGAGGTCGATCTACATAAGATCGGCACGAGGTTTCCAATTAGTATCCTAGATGGCGCAGATGCTATCATAGTTGGCTCACCGACAAGGTACGGTAGCATCACAGAGGAGCTTCGCTTCTTCTTTGATAACCTCGGCTATTTGAAGAGGGCGAAGCACATCAACACTGAGGTTATGAAGGGAGCGGCCTTCGGCTCCTATGGATGGGACGGAGGCTGGAACACAGAGCGCATCGAACAAGAACTCAAGGTCCTTGGCGTAAGAATAATTGCCCCCGCCGTCTCGGCTGCGGACCAGGGCGGAGCGTTTCAGATGAAGATTCACAAAGATGACTTGGAGAAATGTCGCGAGCTTGGGAGGACTGTGGCAAAGGCCGTGGCTAAAGGCTGAGAGGAAAAGGACGAGGAGTAAGGTTAGCACTCCTTTTCTAGGGCACTATTGTCTTATCCTTTCCCGGGGTGACAAAGAAGGCTATCAATAGCTTCTCACTCCCCGTGTTAGCGACGCCGTGCGGCGTTCCAGCGTCGATGTATAAGGACATTCCCGGCTCAATGGGAATCTGCCTTCTCTCTTGGCCGAGGTAGACGATGCCCTTGCCGCTGATGACGTAGTATACCTCCTCAGATTCTGGGTGGATGTGGACCTGTAGACCTTCCTCGGGGTCAAAGTATCCTATCGAGAATCGGAAGTTCTTCGCTCCAACATTATCAGGGCCGAAGATAGCTTTTAATGTACCTCCCAAGGCCTTCCTCGTGGGTGCGTCCTCCAACCTAACTATGTTCTTTTCAGACATTTCCCGGACTCTCCCTTTGGCCACATCATCCTGAGCATCGTTCTAATTAATCTGTCTCAAGGCGGACGATTCGTCCATTCTTCAAGATGGGGACTACATCATACCTATCCCGCTCACAGCAGAAGACCACATCCTCCTTAAGCCTCAGGTCGACGAGTTCTCGGGCATGACTTCCCTTGAGGACATTTTCCAGGATGTTGTCGCTCGCAGCCCTATGTGCGAGGAGGGAGGCGTCGGCCGAGTCTGAGAACTCAAGTTCCTCGTCTCTCCATGTGCTCACGATTCCCCCAGCGCAGAGGAAGTCCTCTAGGGAGAAGGAGCCTCGTTTTCCAGACATCGCGACTGTCAGACCACTATTCTTCTCGACCGCTGTCCGTAGAGCTGTCTTGGTCACTGCCGTGAGGTTGAGGAAGGAGCCTATCAATACCACCTTGGCCCCCGAAGCATTGTTAATGGCCTGCGTCCCACTCGTGGTCGTGATGATGACGCCCCTCCCCTTGACGTTCCTAGCCGAGAAGTCTCGTGGAGAATTGCCCAACTCGAACCCCCTTGGCGGAAGGCCTCCCCTCTCGCCTGCAAGGACGAAGCGTGGATTCTTCGACTTCAGGGCTCGTGCCTCAGTAACCGACCTCACGGCCGTAACGTCGGTGGCGCCGTTGGCGAGGGCGGTTACGATGGAGGATGTGCATCTCAGGACATCGACGACGATTATTACGTCGCCTCTTTCGACTCCTCGGCGAGCGTCTCTGGCAATGAGTTCCACGTTGACGGTTCTCATGCTTCCACTTGCCTCTGAAACCATCTCTTAGGAATAAGAATATAATGCACACACTGATTCGGTCAGACTGTCTCTCTCACTCCTCTGTCTCACGAGAGCTAACCAAAAGTGATAAGAAGTTTAAGGTTCCGTAGTCGGGTATCGGTGGAGAATTGTATGAGTAATGCGTTTGTTTACGAGGAGACACGATGGTCGTGGAGGACCATTGTCTACTCCGGTGTGGCCTGCGACTCGCAGGACCGGGTATACATCGTCAGGAGGACCCATCTACCAGCCATCCTCGTCTTCGACAGCGAGGGGAAATTCCTCAGGTCCTTCGGGGAGGACCTGTTTGCGGTGCCTCACGGCATCTGGATGAGTCCCGATGACAACCTCTACTGCACGGACATCGGTAACCACACGGTAACGAAGCTTTCACTGGAGGGTGAAGTCCTGATGACGTTGGGGACGAAGGGCAAGACTGGGAAGCCTGGTGACCCCTTCAACCAGCCCACTCGCGCAGTGGAATCGCCCTCTGGGGACATCTTCGTCTCCGATGGCTACGGGCAGCAGCGGGTCCACAGGTTCGCCCCGGATGGAAACCTCCTCCTCTCTTGGGGTTCCAAGGGCAAAGGCCCGGGCCAGTTCGCCCTCCCTCACAGCATCTGGGTGGACCGCGAGGAACGGGTCTACGTGGCCGATAGGATGAACGGCCGAATAGAGATCTTCAACCCGAAGGGGGAGTTCCTCGACCAGTGGATTGGGCTCGCTTATCCCAATGAGATCTACATCGACAAGAACAACACGATCTATGTTGCCGAGTCGGGTCTAGGGACCGGGGAGCCCGAGTTCGTGGACTCTGGAAGGGTGAGCATCCTGAATGCTAAGGGCGAGGTGCAGGCCCGCATTCGGAGCAGGATCTCCCACGGGATATGGGTGGACTCGAAGGGCGACATCTATGTCACGAATCTCGTCTTGGGGATAACGAAGCACGTCAGGAAAACAGCATAATTCAAACATTCCAACAAGATATATCAACCCACTTTTTTGGGTTCTACTGACTAAGCTCCGAGGTGGGGAGCTCTACAAGTACCAATAAGAGGAAGGAGGTGAGGAATGTGCCGTTCATAAACATAAAGGTCTTGAAAGGAGCCTTATCCGAAGAGAAGAAACAGGAGATGATCTCTAGGGTCAGTGAGGTCGTGGCCGAGATAGAGGCTCGTCCCTATCCGAAGGAGAAACTGCTGCCACACACTTGGTGCCTTATCGATGAGGTCGAGTTCAACCATTTCGGAGTAGGCGGCAAGACCGCAACGCCAGAAATGCTGAAAGCATTGCTGGAAGGCTAGTAACAGATCAGAGCGCGTAGTAAATCTAGGGAATGATCTCGCAGCTGTTATACTTCGTGTACTCGAAGTCTCGAAGTCTCAAGGCTCCACTGTCGATTAGTCGCTTAACTCTAGGTAGTGTGTGGCGTAGTGACTCAACGAGGTTCAAGACGGTTCCGCATACGAGTCTGTACCCCTCCTCACCCCAGAGTTTGGTCGCGTTGGCGTAGAGGCATCTCCCACCGCAGATGTCGAGGATGGAGCATGTGATGCAGGGCTCCTTCGGCGCAACAGCATCAAAAAGGTCCAAGGGATTTGTCTCTCGGATGTTGCCGAGGTAGAAGACCTTCATCCCCGCCATGACTGGGCAGGGGGTGATGTTCCCGTCGGTCTGGATGTTGAATTCCGTCCACCCGGCGCCGCAACGTAGCTTCGTCGCCTCCCCCTTGAGGAGTGATTCCGTCACCCCTAAGAAGGGATAGATTCTGAGGACGTGTCCCGTCTTCTCAATATGTACTACCCAGTCCTCGACTAGACGGTTGACCTCATTATTGTATCTTCCAAACCAGCGTCGTACGCGGTCTGGGTCATAATCATGTCTCCAGAATTGGGCGTCCAGCTGCCAGTGGACGGAGTTGAAGGGGAACTCCTCATTGAAGAGAAGCCATTCTACAGCATCACACAGTTTTGTCTCTTCCCCCACAGTCATTCGAGCTATCAGCTCCCCTCCAAAACCTCGAGGCCTGAGGAGCTTCAGATTCTCGATGACTCTCCTATAGGTTCCTTCACCGCGATAGTAGTCGGTGAGGGACTCATCCCCGTCTAGGGAGACGAGGAGGGTGTGGAACCTCTCCAGGTATGTTGCCTCTAGGCGGTCGAGGAGGAGCCCATTCGTCTGCATTATGAGCGCCTTGACGCGCACACCATCCATGATCTGCCGCATCTTATCGAGGGCTAGGGTGGGCTCTCCGCCGTAGAAGATCAGAACAGGCTCAGGATCCTTCGCTAGGAACTGAGAGAGTTCGGAGATGGTGTATTGGATTGTTGTTGGGAGGTCGTCATCAACTTCGAGGGGGAAGGGCTCACCCATCTCGGCTACGCATTTGCCGTAGCAGTATCTGCACTTCTGGTTGCAGTGGAGGGTGAGGGTCACGTAATAGTACACGGGTTCGAAGTCTAGGAAACCGTCTTAAAAAGATGCGGAAATGGGTTCAGACTCTTTATCTGTGAGGGGAAAGCCTTATTGGTAAGGGAGAGTACCCTTACATAGGTTCTGCGTGGGATGGGGATGTCCTCCTTCTCGTACCTAGCTCCGAAGCAGACTATGATCTGGCTTCTCCGTCGTGAGGGCCTGTCGCAGGCGGAGATCGGGCGACGATTGGGAGTCCAGAGACAGGTCGTCTACGAGCAGCTCAAGACCATCGACGCGAAGGTACGCCGGGCCCTCATGGAGGCCGCCCACGCTAACAGGCTGGAGATTCGTCGGGTAGATGTCGTGAACGGGGTTCTTGAGGCCTACAGCCACGCCTATGACGTGCCTGTTGTTGTGAGCTTCTCGAAGGTTAATGGGGTCCAGGTCTGGTTCCTCTACGAAGGGCGGTGCGACAACTGTAACCAGAGTCCTGAATGCTTGAGGTTGCTGAAGGCCGAGGCTGAGGAGAGGGGAATCAGGCTGACCGAGGAGGATCTTCGCCTGAAGCCGACGGAACTGGGTAGGAAGGTATTCTCCATCATCACACGAACCCTATTGTAGAGGTGAGTTGGAGTGGGGTTAAAGGCTCGCCTAGAAGCCTTGAACCGAGGAGCCTCTATTGTTAAGTTCATCGCATTCATCTCCCGAGTCTGCCCGATACCGCCCAACTCTCGAATCCGAGCCATGCCCACGATGAGTATCCTAGCCTCCGCAACAGTCGTGACACTGGTTCTGGCGGTCTCATTGATAGCGATCTTGCCTCCGCTTCCCCTTGGTGGTCTGACTGTGATCGACAGGGACTTTGCCTTAACGCATCGTGAGCCGAGGGAAGTGCCTCCTCACCCTGGCGGCTGGCCCACTACGATGGGCTTTTGGTTGGAGGGTAATGATAAACTGGTGATAAGAGACTGCACCATCTACACTAGCGCAGGCTATGGTCCGGCCCACCTGCAGATGCCCTACGGCGACTACGCGGAGACTATCTTCGTCAAAGACTTCGCCAACCTCACGATTATCAATGTGCGGATGATTCCCAAGGTATTCATCACGGTGATGGGTAACGCATCCCTGAAGATGATCAACGTCACCAACTACCAGTATGCATGGGAGAGCCATAGCTCGTATAATCCTCCGCAGCCAGGGGTTCATTCACTTTTTACTATGGGCGGCGTAAGGGCGTATGACAATTCGAAGGTCTGGGTAGAGAACTCGAGAATAGCGGCCGTGAGTAGAGAGTCCCAAGGGTTAGCGGGAATATGTAAAGAATCTCCAAATGCCAAGATCACAGTCTTGAACACCGAGTTCATAGGGCCGAAGAAATACACGGCCCTGAAGGTGAACGCCACGATCAGCAAGACGGAATACAAGTGGGGTGAGCCCATATCCATGACCTTCCGCTTAGAGAATGTCGGCGAGGAGACATTGAACTTCTTCAGCAACGGCACTGACGGATTCAATATCATTGCACACGAGAATGGAGCACCAAAGGAGAATGTTACCCTCTACTGGTATAAACCCACTTTACCCGAGTTTCGATTACCACCCGAACTGGGCCCGGGCGAAGTAGTCGTCCAGACACTCACATTATTGAGCGATGGATTAACCCCCTTCTCGATTCTTCGGGGAGAGGGACCAGTAGTCGTCCGGACAAACACCTGGTGGAACTCCTCCCTCAACCCAGGAAAATACTTGATCGAAGGCACATTTCGCACCAGAGCCCTTGAACTTGCGACCGGATGCGGCACATACTTGGTGACGATCTCTCAAGAGAGATGGCAGGGATAGAAAAATAGGAAAAGGAGGTGAGAGTTGATTTGATGAGAAAAGTTGAAGCCGTTTTCTTCACATGGGTCATAATCTCGGTTGCGTTTATCATGTCCGCACATCTAGTGATTGCTGGTCAGAGTGGACCAGTACTCATAAAACGTGGGCTGGACTGCGAAATCTGGCAGCTGAATTCTACCCACTTCAAATGGATTTCAGCCCCTCCATGGGTCTGGGACGGCAGTAAATACGTCCCATACATCTTCGAGGACTCTTATGCGGAGGCCGGCTATTATCTTATGCGCAACGCCTACATCTCAGTAAGGCTGTTCACCGATCATGCGGAGTTCTGGGACTTAAACTACACGGAGGTCCGCGTCCAAGAGGAGAAGTGGCTCGTTCAATATTTCGACGGGGAATGGCGTACCCTTGACATTCACAACCCGTCCTTTAATGTTATTACGAACAGCTCGGGCATATTCATAACCCAGTCTTGGACTGTCGGACCACCCATAGGCACAGAGAATGCCTTCAGGATCACCTACGCACTCCGAGAAGCAAGGCCTCTGGAACACTTCTTGACTCTATCGAATAAAGGCGTTGACGCCTACGAGTTCCGCCTCGTACAGACATGGGACGGTATAGCCGCCAACAGCGTCAGACATAGCAACGGCGAGGTAAGAGTGACATCACCGACCAACATCTATTCTCTCTGGTTCCAGTTCGGCTCTGACACCAACGACTTCGTCGTCTTCGAGGACCTGCGGTCCACGGGCTACTATGACAAGAGATTTAGATATCACAATGATGTGCTCCAGCCAGCGACCATCGGCATCAGCCCTAAGGGGATGAGTGCCTCCTTCACGTACTCCAACCGCAGCCTGTACACGCTCAGCCCAGGCGAAAGCCTGATGCTCGATCCAGAAACCAAGACAATATACAACGAGTATGATCTGAGCGGTTACATAGTGGCTAGAGGTTGGCCTTGGTTCCCAGGTGGGCCTCCTTGGAGGTATGCTTATTGCCCGAGTGGAATAGAGGTCGGCAAAGAGTTCATAGACAGATATCCACCGGGCGATGGACCCGAGGATACTTATGAGCTGTACCGGGGATACGTGAGCTTCTTGACAGGTCCAGAGATAGATGATGGAGCAACTATAACAGGAGCTCGATTGTACATGTATCTGCTTTGGGTTCGGTGTGAAGGTTCGTGGGGTGTACCAGGCTTAGGTTTCTGGGTGGATTTCAGTAGCGGGCAGAATGAGTGGAGTCAGCGCTTCGACGAGACAATTTGGGACAAGTGTCCATGGGATGAGGGTGGGTTCGTATTCATCTATCCGAACATGCCGTTGGGATATTGGGACCATGATGTCAATCCGAATAGCATAGAGAAGTACAATGGTAGGACCCAGTTCAGGTTCAATATGTATGACGAATGGAATCCGCCGGAAGGTTTAACGAAGGTTCAGAGGTGCGCGTTCGACAACCCGCTAGACCGCCCTCCCATATTCGGTGGGCCTCCTAAACTTGAAGTGACGTATACGATACCATAGAGGCGTATACTCTTTCCTCCCTTTTTTCTTTCTTGAGCATCTGGCTATCAGAGTCTAGGTAGAAGAGAAACCTCTACTCCCTTGAGGAAAGTATTTCTCAGCCCGATCGTCCTTCTTGACCAGGGGGGTTATTTGGTATTGGGGAGAAGAACGATTCTGGGACTCGTTGGGCTTGCAGTTATTATTGTTTCTGTTCTATACTTTACGTCATTAGAGCAACCGAGTAAGCACACCCGGACTCTGCATCTTGGAGATCATTTTTGGACGATTGTTTCATATTCTTATTCATACACTTGGTCGATGGGGAGCCCTTACTCTATCAATTACTACTATGGCGGATTGAAGAAAACCTTCGAGCCTCTGAACTATGGTACTCCAACTCTCAGGATATTACTGCCCTACCGAGCTCCATACTATGGCTGGAGCGGAACTGCTTTTGTGGAGATAGTCAATGGAACCTTCACATTCTTCGGCACAACTTTCTCAATAGAGAGTTTTGACCCATCGACCCAGACAATCACCATTTCATGGTAGGAATTCCTTTTGACCGAGACTGCTTGGACGAGAGTCCTGATCTAATACAAACTGCCTTTGCTTCATCCAATGCTTCTGTATTATCTAGCTGAGTCATTGTAACTGATGTCCCTGTGGCTCAGTCGTTTAACTGACTCCATAATCTTTAATCCATGTACACTCGAAGCGTAAGGAGGTGAATCGCATGAAGATCACGGATGTGGAGACGATCTTTGCGGACAGATTCATGTTCGTCAGGGTTCACACAGACGCCGGCCTCGTCGGCTTGGGCGAATCCGGAACTTGGGGCTACCTAGAGTCCTCGGCAAAGGTCGTGGAGAAGTACAGGAAGTACCTCATCGGCCAAGACCCCCTGCGTATAGAGCACCACTGGCAGTACGTGTATCGGTGGAGCCACTTCCGAGGCGCCGCAATAATGGGTGCCATAAGCGCCATAGACATAGCCCTCTGGGACATAGCCGGCAAACACTTCGATGTCCCCTGCTATCAACTCCTAGGCGGAAAAACCCGAGACTTGGCGAGGGTCTATTGCCATGTCTTCGGGAAGACCACGGAGGAGCTGGTGAAGAACGCTGTACGTGCCAAGGAGATGGGTTTCACCGCCGTGGGCCACATCTCCCCCTTCATACCCGAATCACCCAATATGCCTCACAGCGAGAAGATGGTGGACGCTATCAAGCGGGTTCAAACCTACAGAGAAGCCCTCGGCAACGAGGTGGACATCTGCGTCGAGATCCACCGCCAACTGACGCCAACGGAGGCCATCGTCCTCGGTCGCGCCTTGGAGCCGTTTCACCCCTTCTTCTTCGAGGACCCGATTCTCCCCGACAGTATCGACCAGATGGCCTTCGTCGCCAGCCACATCAACATCCCAATCGCTACCGGAGAGCGAATCCACACGATCTTCGAGTTCGAAGAACTCCTTTCCAGAAATGCTGTCCAATATGTTCGCCCCGACGTCTGCATGGCAGGAGGCCTAACCCACTGCAAGAAGATAGCGGCCCTAGCTGAAGCGCGCCACGTCGGCGTCGTCCCCCACAATCCCCTCAGCCCCGTGGGCACAGCCGCCTGCGTCCAACTCGACGCCTGCATCCCCAACTTCGCGCTACAGGAGTACCCCCACAGCATGGCAGAGGAGGCACCTCGAGGAAACCAACTCGTAAAGAAGCCTCTCAGAGTGGAGAAAGGTTGTCTCGTTGTGCCAGACGAACCGGGGATTGGGGTGGAACTGGACGATTCTGCCCTCGACAGGTTCCCGATGATTCCGAGGAATCTAGCAACGCGCCTCAGGTACGATGGAGCGGTAATCGACCAGTAACGTTGAATCCCCTCCCTCCTTTACGAAGGAGGCAGACCGAAATCGGCCTATGGAGCATTATTAACAGTAAAAATCTAGCGGGAGCCATCAACTACGTGATGGCCCAACGGGTACAGAATAGAAGAGGCTGAGCGCTGACTCTTATTCTGCCTTCTTGAGGGAAATCTCAATCGTTGAGACTGCCCGGGTGCCTCCTCCTTCCTGCGCTAGCTCCTCCGTGCCGATGACGATGCCGTTCACGTTGAGTTGCTTCATGAACCGACGCCTCGTTATCTCGGCCACGTCTACCGCGGTCGTTATGGCACGTCCCCTTGCCTTCAATGTGACCTGTTGGGTGTTGGGTGAGCTGAAGCTCGTGATGACGGCGAGGACGTAGCTCATAACGGGCTTGTTTCCGACGTATATGACGTTTGGTTCACTGGACACGTCGTACACCTTTGGGGTGCATCGTTAGTTGGCCGGTCTTCCTTTTAAAACATGCTGGTTCATGATCGATTTTCAGTCCCTGATCGGCTGTCGAACCCAAGACTAAAAAACCTCGGGATGGCATCGGATAGTGGATCCATCGGTTGGAGCAACGTAAACATTCGAGTGCAAGTCGCAGAAGAACCGCCACCAGCGACTTCGGGACCTCAGGAAAGGTGAGCCATGACTCTTCTCGCTTCTACAGTGGCCGACTCTACAGCGGCCAAACTCGAGGCAGGAGCCAGCAACTCGTGGAGAATCCCTTGAACGAAGGGAATGTAAACAGAATCTTCTGCAAGAGCAGCGAGGGGATGGATGAGCTGCCGGACCGGTCGGTGCATCTGATGATCACGTCTCCTCCCTACAATGTGGGGAAGCGATACGATATGGACTTGACCCTCGACGAGTACTTGGCCAAGTTGCGAAGGGTCTTCAATGAGGTACACCGCGTCTTGGTCTCCGGTGGGCGGGCCTGTATCAATGCGGCGAATGTAGGTAGGCAGCCCTACATCCCGCTCCACAGCTACATTGCGCAGATGATGATGTCCTTGGGCTTCCTGATGAGGGGTGAGATCATATGGGACAAGTCCTCGAGCGCCGGTGCTTCCACGGCTTGGGGCAGCTGGAGGTCGGCGACCAATCCTTCCCTTAGGGATACCCATGAGTACATCCTGGTTTTCTCAAAGGACTCCTTCAGAAGGGGGTTTCAAGGGAAGAATACGATCGGCCGAGAGGCGTTCTTGGAGTACACTAAGAGCGTCTGGCGCTTCCCCACCGAGTCTGCCAAGAGGATCGGCCACCCTGCGCCCTTCCCCGTGGAGTTGCCCTATCGACTCATCCAGTTGTACAGCTTCGAGGGAGATGTGGTTCTCGATCCCTTCATGGGGAGTGGGACCACGGCCGTAGCTGCTCTTAGGAGTGGGAGGCGTTTCGTAGGTTACGAGAATAACCCCGAGTATGTGTCGTTGGCGCTGGAGAGGATAAGGAGGGAGCGATCGGCCCCTTGAGGCTGTTCCTCTATCCTATGCCGAGCGCCGCCTAAGTGGGTCTAAACCTGCCTTCAACTTCAGGTGGCTTCTACTTCAGGGTCCCTATGAGGGCTCCTATTATGAATCCTATGGTCAATGGTAGCATGGTAGTCAGACCGAAGGCGAGGGCGAACCTGACGATCTGTGCGTACACCGCTCTCAGGTCTATGTCCAGCTGTGGGGCTTGCCAGACGTTGAGGATGATTCCTAGGATTATGAGGGCGGCGAGGGCTAGGAGATATTTCAGGGCCTTCAGGGCCACGTAGCCCAAGCCTATGCCGAGGAAGAGTTGGACGACGAAGATGAATAGGGAGGTGGGGTTGCTGAATAGGGAGGAGATGAGTTTTCCGAGGTCTGTCTCCCCGGCCTGAGCGACCGCGCTGACCGTGTTGAGGCTCAATATGGTTATGGCTGTAAGGCCTAGGCCGATCCACTTCAACGATCTCAAATCACTCCCTCCATAGAGGCCTAGAAAGAGGGAAGGAGGCGTATAAAAGTTTCAATGAGTCCAGAACCAAGGGTTCAGGGCTGGTTCGGGGAAGGGAGTCTTTGGCGTGTGTCCAGCGGGAAAGACTTTAAGCTCCCTCCGGTTCTTTGGATTGAAGCTGATACCGTATGGTCAATCCCATAAAGGCGGGTATCCTTGGAGCTACGGGGTACACCGGCGCTGTCCTCCTAGAAGTCCTCGTCAGACACCCCAATGTAGAACTCCAGTTCGCGACTACCAGGCAGACCGAACTGGCGGGAGTGTATGTTCATAGGGAACATCCGAACCTCCAAGGATTGACCGACCTCAAGTTTTCGCCCTATGATCCTTCCAACCCAGCCCTCGCCGAAGCCAACAAGACGCTCCTGAAGCAGGCCCGGGACTGCGATGTCGCCTTCATCTGCGTCCCCTCAGGCGCATCACTAGGCCTGACCAAGGACCTCGTGGGCTATGGGACGAGGCTCATCGACACGAGCGCTGACTTCCGCCTGAAGGATGCGGCCCGCTACAGGGAGTTCTATGGGACCGACCATCCTTTCCCTGAACTCCTCAAGGAGTACGTCTATGGGTTGCCTGAACTGCATAGGGATGAGATACGGGAAGCTAGGTACGTGGCGTGTCCGGGATGTAATGCTGCTGCCATGATCTTGGCCGCGTACCCCTTGACGAAGATGGACATCTTCCCGAATCTTAGGATAGCCTTCGACATCATGGCCGGCTCCTCGGAGGCTGGAGCGGACCTCAGCCGGGCCTCCCATCATCCTGAAAGGTCAGGTGTCGCCCGACCCTACTCCATGAAGGGGCACAGGCACCTCGCGGAGGTCTGGCAGGAGCTGGGCATTGACTCGAGCCGAGTTGGTGTCTCCATGTTTGCGATTCCGATGGTTAGGGGTGTCGAGTGCATCGGCCACGTCTTTCCTGAGAGGATGGTTGAGGAGGCGGACCTCTGGAAGGCCTATAGGGCTGTGTATGGCTCGGAGCCCTTCATCCGCCTTCGCGCCCGGAAGGCGGGTGGTCCTGGGAGTCTCCCTGATGTGAAGTATGTGCGGGGTTCCAACTATTGTGACGTTGGGTTCTATGTGGATGAGGGTCGTGGGGAGTTCGGGGTCTTGTCGGCTTTGGATAATCTCCTCAAGGGGGATGTGGGGAACGCTGTGCAGTCGATGAACCTCATGTTCGGCCTAGACGAGACGGTGAGGCTGCGGGACATGGTGCCAAGCTACCTATACGAGTGACACAGAGTTGAAGGATGGTGCGGGATATGGAGATGGGACTCGGTCTTGAGACCAATTCGGTTCTTTGAAGAGAAAGGTTTACGAGACCAACTGCCATCAGTCTAGGGCGGGGCTTACCCTTGAGCAAGTACTGCAGACATGGCGAACGGACGAAGAGTGGTTGGGAGAAGCTCCTCTGCGACTATCTCTGCGAGCAGCGCATTGCCCATGAGCACCAGCCCTACGCGGCGCCCCTTTCGCTGGAAAGAGGAAAGAAATTGACTTATGAACCCGATATCGTGGCGCGGGGCATAATCATCGAGACCCATGGGAGTAGGGACGGTACCTTTATTCGAAAGATGTGCGCCTTTCGTCGGACCTATCCGGATAGGAAGGTCATATTGATAGTGCGAAACGATGACATACCCCATATTCCCAGCGAGGTGTACGATGAGATACTGCCCATCGAACATCATGATCTTCTGAAACTGACCTTACGCAAACTCACAGAAGAGCAGCGACGAAATCATCTGAGTTAGAGATGGTGTGTTCGAGTGACAATTGTTATGAGTTACATTATTCCAGCCATTTCAGTATTCCATATTTCGGGGTCTCAAATTTGGTCGCGAATATGAGTTGATATGTAGGGTCTTTACTGTGCTGAGGTATACGGTATATTTCAACTTTACCATGCTTTCTGAGGGGTGAAGCATATCTTTCCGCATATTCTCTTACTGTTAAACTGCCCCATTTTAGCCAATCTTCGTGGCCCCACCACATAGTTGCTGAACTCGCATAACTTATTGCTGTCTGTCTGTTAGGACAAAGGCTACATGAGCCGAATCTCTCGCCAGCCCTTGTTGGACTGGGGCAATGGTCGATAGTGCAGTAAAGATATGTGCGAGCATAGCCCATTTCTCTCGCTATTCTCCATGTGAAATTGATTAATAGATCAGTGTTCGGAGTTTCTGATAGCCTTATAACTATGTCCTTTCTTATAGCCGGTATACCATATCCGAAGGGGTCTATAAAAACTAGAGTTCGATTTTGTCCATTAACCAACTTCAAAAGATGCTGATTACAATCATCGTTTATGAGTTTAGCATTCGAGTTCTCGCAAAACCTCTTTAGAAGCCCAAACGTTTTCGGGTCAACCTCTATAAAGACTCGCCCAGCTGGCGGACTTTTCTTTCTAGCTGTTTCTTCGAATAAAAGCGCAGAACCGTTTATTATATCTCCATTATGAAGCTGAACTTTTCCACTGCCAGAACATCCATCTATGAACAGATCATAACCATTCAATTCACAAATATCCTTCAGTATCTGAAGCTTCGCCCTAGTCGCCTTAGCTCTTCCAAGCGTGAAACCGCAGCCAGAGCATTTCATAGCTTCAGGCATTTCATTGAACGTCTTCCCACAATAACTGCACGTCCACATTTTTACCACACACAATTACACTTGCATTTTCGCCAATCCATTCCCAAACTTTCCCAAATGAGGATAGGTTCCTTACATAGTCCAATTGCAGTATAGTCATACTTTGCACCTAGATAATCTATGAGCACACGGAAGGTTTCCTGCCTAAGTTTAGAAGGAATACGCTTTCCCCATCTTGATGTTTCTCCAAGATAATATACCCAAGACTTATCTTCAGCTTCATTAATTGTGGTCTGTAGACCTCTCAGAGAACCTAAAGTTATTCTTTCAGGAGTAAAATTATCAAAAATTCTATCAACTAATTCCTTGTAATAATTCTGCCAGTCATTTTCAGGGTAGGGAACTATAGGGTCTATTCTTATTCTTGTTTCATACCCTGCTTGAGATACTTTTTTAGCGGCTTCTATCCTGCTTGAAACCGATGGGGCTTTCTCCCACCGCTTAGCAACTGGCTCAGCGTTTAATGAAAAACTGATAATGATCCTATCGTGAGGATTGATCTTCAAGAGGTTCTTCACATTATTCGATTTGGTAAGAAAAATCAATTTGAACCTATCTTGACTTTCGAATAGAGGAATAACGAATTTTGAAAACGGTAAGTTTAGACTTTCTCCAGCTAAGGAATCGGTTGTCTCACCTGAGTTAAGTGTTTCTAGTTCATTTGGATATGTGACTCTAAATAGCCTCATCAAATGTTCCCTTGTTTTCGAATAAGGTTTCGGGGTGAAATCTTTACCTACAGGGTAATGTCGCATTGTTCCCTTTAAGTAACACCAAGCACAGTTGAAGGGACAACCTGTTGCCCATTTAAGTTCTAAATAGTGAGGACAAACTATATCCTCAGGGGTTTTGGGAAAAGGTGTTAATTCGAAACGCTTTATTACAGAACCGTCTCCAACCTGCTTGATCAGAGTCCTTCTTGATCCATCCAACAATTCATACTCGTCTAGATGAACTGAGAGCATGTTTTGACCTTCGATTCTCCTATAAGAGAGATCTATAGTCTAAGATATTCTTTAACCGCTCTTCGAACTATCTCTTGTATCGTAGTCTTTTTTCTTTGCGCTTCCATAGATAAAGCTTTATATAATGAACCGGCAAAAGAAACAGTCACAGAATATTCCTCTAGTTCCTCTATTGTTTCTTTTACTATTTCTTTTATTTCCCTTGGTTCGAATAACGTCTCCTGTTTTACCTTTTCTCTTATTTCTTCAATAATCTTTACAGCCCTCCGTTGAGGGATGTATTCCTCATGAATGACTTCTGCAACTTTCTCTTGGGTTTTCTCAGGTAGGGTAGCTAACCTTGCACCGACTTCTGTAGCTATCTTCCTCTCCCTTATCATTGCCTGTACCCCCTCGCTGGTTCTAAGAAGTGCAAGCCAATCATAGATCGTGTTTGTCACTTTTCCTAAATTGTGGGCCACCCATTCTATTGCTTGTGTCCGAGGCATTTCTTGTTCAAGATTTTCAATGAGTCTTTTCACCCCGTTGGCGCGATCTATAGGATCGATTGAGTCGATTTGTATGTTCTCCGTTAGAGACAAAATCAACGCTTCTCGATCCGTCATGTCTTTTATAATCGCAGGGATAGTTTTCCAACCCAATGACTTACAAGCGAGAAATCTTCTTTGGCCCACAACAACCTCTAATCCTTCTTTAGTCGGTCTAACTAATATCGGTTGCAATAAGCCCATTGATTTTATCGAATCCTTAAGCTCCTCAAGACTGCCCACTTGTTTTCTTACATTTAAGGGTGATACCGTTAATTTTTCCACAGGAATTTGCTCAATATTTATAAATTGGCTCATCCACAATAAACTCCTTTAGCTCTCTTAACCAATTTGTGAGGCCTGTGCCTTTTCAACTTTGTTTCTCGACCATAAGACTTTAGCCCTTATCCTCCTATAAATCTTATCCGCTTATAGAGGAACCAAAAACTACTCAGATGACAGGATTCGATGGTGCGGGGAGGGGGACTTGAACCCCCGAAGGCCTTCGCCATAGGAGCCTCAGTCCTACTCCTTAGACCTAACTCGGACATCCCCGCGCACCCAGTAATGGACAGGCAACCTGTTATAAACATATTCAGCCCGTCCACGACCCCCTGGGCCGCCCTAACCTTCAGGTAGGAAGGTGCCCAATAGCCGATTAGATGTGCTCAAAATCTCTAGTAGAGTTCGATCCATATTCCGTTCGGGTCCTCTACGTAGGCCCAGCGAGTATTCCCCGACTTGATCTCTAGGATAGTTGGATGTCCCGCCAATCTTGCCTCCTCAAGGGCCCTGTCGAGGTCCTCGACCTTGAAGGCCAGATGGTCCAATCCCTCCCCCACAACATACTCAGTATTGTAAGGACTATCCCTCCCATAATGGTTCAGCTCCAGAACGAAACCACCTCTCTCACTCTCCAAGTTAACAACCTCTCCCCCTGTTTCCTCAATCCTACTCCTGCTCACAACCTTCATGCCAAGCAGCTTCGTATAAAAATCAACGGATCTCTCAAAGTCCTTAACCCTGATTCCAACATATGCAAACTTAGCTTTCATAACTACCATCCCACCATACAATTATCTTCATATATATATTCCTTAGCGAGGAGCGTAGGGCGGCAGCCTCTTCCTCCTAAGCTCCTCGTCCCAGAGATCATTGTAGTTCTTGTCGGTAGGCACAAGGACTATCTTGAACTTGACGTTGCCGTGGGTGTAGTCTCCCCTCTCGTAGTAGAAGTCCACAGGCAAGTTCTTGCATGAGACGTACCCCGCCCCGTCGTCTCCCTCCAAACCGAGCTCGCTCGGCGTCACACCTCTGCACAGGCTCCTGAAGTAGGGCACGAAGTCCGCCAGCATGGGGTAGCAGTTCGCGTGCCCAGGCTCATCCCTATACCTGACGGGGCACTCGTCCGTCCTCCAAACCAAGCACTCATCCACCACTATCCTACTCCCCACCCTATAGACTGGGCAAGTGCCGCTCACCTCCACGCACTCCAGGACCACTTCATACTTACTATCCGCCAAGACCATTCCCCC
>Ga0315312_1001011_pt1 | contig 24793 bp, 24 predicted proteins | sample TDP7_MG_FD_203629 | JGI IMG/M metagenome (GOLD analysis project Ga0315312, IMG submission 203629) | Freshwater sediment microbial communities from Lake Towuti, South Sulawesi, Indonesia - TDP7 | ecosystem: Environmental > Aquatic > Freshwater > Lake > Sediment | place: Indonesia: South Sulawesi... | reverse complement strand
TGAAGGGTTGGGCGCCGCCCCACCATCCTGGAGTATTAGTTGGGAAGCGTCCATGGCAGATCCACATGTATCCCTCGTATTCTTCGAGGCAGAAATGCTCAGCGACGTCTTCGGGGAAGCCTACGCCTTTGAAGACCCCCATGTTCTTTCCGCTTGAGAGGACGAAGGTCTTCGGTTTCCTATTGACCTTCATAACCTTGTCCACTACGTAGTCGTCTGAAGACCCCTGCACATCTTGCTTCTCACCGCTCTTGGGTTCGACGAAGTACCTCCATAACAGAGGAGGGTTCCAAACCTTAGCCTTCTTGGTAGGCATCTCTTCGCCTAGCAAGACTCTGAAGTTCCGGTTCAGATATTTCTCTGCATCCTTTCTTGCGCCCTTGTCTAGGTACATTACGTGTAAAGCATACATATCCTCGTATTCCGGGTAGATGCCATATACTGCGAAGCCTCCTCCCAGCCCATTTACCCTCTCGTGCATGTTCGAAATGGCGCGAACTGGATCAGTCGACGAGAACCTCTCTCCTTTAACGCTCATCATCCCGAATAGCGAACAAGAGTCGATAACCTTGTCATCACAGTATGGATTGTTGATCTCTCCCATTGCCTCCATTCGCGGTCACCGAACAAGGTAATGCGTAACTAAGATTGGGCGCGGGACCTTGTATCCAGATTCGCCTACCACTTCATCTTCTGCGCAATCTCTACCAGAGAGGCGGGTATAGGCTCTGGGTTAGAATGTTTGTTAGCGGCGTGAACCAGCAGTGCAGCCTTCATGTGATTGCTCTGTCTTCTCAGCTTCAGCTTTTCGAATCTGTTTTCGAACTGCTCACAGGCAACCTCGGGCGTATGGTTCCTTGAACATAACGGGATTCCGTTTACATCCTCGAAATTGGCGCATTCAGCGCAGAACCTGTTGTAGAATTTTCTGATGTTCACTTTTTCGTCAAAGGGTTCAAACTCCTCACAGCATATGTAAGGGCCCACATTCTTCGAGCACAAGGCGGTACCGTCTACGTCTCTCCGCTCCTCGAAGTTTGCGCAGTCTCTACAAGACTTAACTGACATGGGGTTCCACCTAGGCTTCTAGGGAAGCTCCTAGCTACTACGAATGTGTTTTATATAACAATGGCGAAAATCATTTATATGTAGAAACAGGAAATATAGAGTATATGTGAAATACGTGAAACTGGGGTGACAAAGCACGGAGAAAGACATGGGCTATAGAAGAGTCCAACTTACGGGCAGGGGCTCGTACATCATATCTCTGCCCAAGAACTGGGTTCAGGAGATCGGAGTGGAAAGGGGAGGCGAGATAGCAGTCAAAGTGCAGGAAGACTCGTCGCTACTTCTAGTTCCTCGAAAAATACTCGAAGGAAGGAAGCCGGAGAAACCTGAACTAAAGGAATACTGGATCCATGTGGACCAGAAGGATGCGCCCGCATCGGTGTGCCGCAGAATAGTCTCATTGTACGTGGTGAATGCGGACCTCATTCATGTTCGTTTCAAGAGCACGGAGGCGGTTCCGAAGTTCAGAGCCGCGGTAAACAACCTTGTCAAGAATGTGCTCTTGGGTTCAGAGATTATCGACGAAAGACCAAACGAGATCACGATCCAGATCCTGGTGAATCACCCAGAGTTCCCGGTTGAGAAGGCGATCAGAAGGATGGCTGTCCTTGCACTATCGGCAGATAAGGACGCAGTGTCCGCTTTGAGCAGCGAAGATCAGGACCTTATGCAAGGCATCTTGGCCCTAGAGAATGATGTAGACAGGTTGAACCTTTACGTGGTTCGTCAACTTAAATACGGGCTTGAAAAGGACCTCTTCCGAGAGTTAGGGTTCAAAACGCCGAAGGAGTTCCTTGGCTACCGGATCGTCGCCAACGACATCGAAAGCATCGCTGACAACGCGGTGAATATCGTTCGCAATGTGATGACATTCAGGAATATGGTCAAGAACCAGATGCTCTTCTTGAAAGAAGCCATAGACGAAGAGGTGTATTCCCAAATCTTAAACTACAATTCCTTCGCGCACCGGCTGTTTGAGGATTCCTTGAAAGCCTTGTTCAAGAGAGACTATGAGCATGCAGACAGGATAGTCTCGGAGATCGAGTCGATTGGCACTAGAGAAGGCGATCTGATCGTTCTAATATCCAGCAAAAAGCTAGATCCAAACGTCTCTTCGCTGTTCAGCCTCATCTTGGACAATTCAAGACGCATAATAGAACACAGCCGGGACATAGCAGAGGTGACCCTCAACAGAACAATCGAGGAGGTCTCTGCAACAGACCTCTATCTACAAGCATGATGGAAGCCGTTCTAGGATGCTATGGGGCTTCTGCTAGGGGTCTGTTTTTATCCTCCGCTTATCAGGGTCATGAGGGCTATTGTGTCTCCCTCCCCCAACAGGATATTGTTTGCCCGAAGCGGATCCTTAAGTGTGCCGTTCACAGTGGCGATAAACGTCGGGTCCAGACGATTCTCCTTGCTGTTAACAATGGTCTCAAAGCTCTTTCCATATCTCTGAACTAGGCTGGCCAATAGGTCGGAGAGCGAGGAACCATCCTTGATCTCGTACTCCTCCTCTCTCTTGCCAATCTTGGCCCTGACCATACCCATGTAGAGGATTCTGACGCGCATCTTTGCCCTCAAGCTGTCATGGGTCCAGAAAGGATTTAAACATTTCCAATCTATTGGTCGCGTCTTTGCTGAAGGCCAAGCACATAAGGCGAAAAGAGCATGGCGACGAGCTTTCGGCAAAGCAGATTCGCAGTAATCTTCCGGCAACTTGAGAATGCTAGGGAAACATAAGGACGTTTGCAGTTTTTCTACCGAACATTTATAAACCAAGGTCTTTCTTATCTTTCTGGGTGCACTGGAGAGATGAGCTCGGATACGCTTTCAAGCGTTGCGCAAGACCTAGCTGGTCAAGATAATATTGTTGGGGTCCTTGTACAGATAGCTTGGCTTGGGTTTTTTGTGGCTTATATGTTCTATGGGCAACGCCTTCAGGTGAGGATAATGCTCAGAGAGATCGAGGGTTCGCTTTTCAAGTTAAAGCTCATGAGGGACCAAGGTCGATCTATAGCCATATCGGCGATCAACGAGATGGGTAAACCAAGCGGGGATTTGGCAACAAGGGTCGACCGCCTCTTGGAGCATATAGACATCGGGCCTGTTGACCTTGACCCTTCGGGCATAATCAGAAGACTGGAACACATTATAGACATCAGGGATTTTCGGTTCAAGGATGAGGTCAGACTTATGGTTCCAGAGGCCGATGAAACTCATGTTAACAATGTGGCCAACATGCTGGATGCTGCCTTGTTTCTGAACCAAGTCTACAAGTTTGTGAGGCATTTTTATCTGACGGGAAAGAAGACATCGAGCTTCTATGTTATATTGCAGCTGCAGATGATTCTGCCGCAGGTAGTGAAGGAAGCCGAGGCTTTCGCCAGGGCATTGAGATCTTTCACGCTTGGACAGCCGATGGGGGACGGGATCGGCGCCTTGGTTGCTGCTAGGCTGATGTATGGCAAAGAGGAACGCGAGATAGCCAAGGACGTGGTCGTAAGCGAGGTCCCCGTGGAAGGCCGAACCGCATACGTCTTGAAAGCCAAGGGACCTGGAGCAAATGTGGGCAAGCCTGGAGAGGCTGTGAAGCAGGTACTTGAAGAGAAGGAGGGGAAGATCGAGAGAATAATCGTTATCGACGCGGCTCAAAAGCTTGAAGGAGAGAAACCGGGAGAAGTTGTGGAAGGAATTGGCGTCGCTATAGGCGGTCCGGGTGTCGAGAAATTCAAAGTTGAAGAAATCGCCACAAAGTACAAGGTTCCCATCAACGCCATACTGATAAAAGAGAGCATCGGCGATGTTGTCTCCACAATGAGGAAAGAGATAGTGAACAGCGTGGACGACGTCATAGAAAGGATCAAAAGGATAGTCCGCGAAACCACAAAAGAAGGCGATCTGATAATAGTCGCCGGCATAGGGAACACGATGGGGATTGCACAGTAGGGAGAAGCCATGAACGAAACTCAACGCGTGGCGAGAAGGATGCCCGTTTTTTTCTTAGCAATCATATCTGTGTTGCTGGTCTTGTCGTTCATCTCGCTCTTCCAAGCCGTTGAGACTTATAGAAGAACTGGCAGTCCCGACTTCTTAACGGTGATCATGAGTCTAAGCGCAATTACCCTATCTTCCTATATGCTTCTTCAGATGAGAAGAAAGCCCCTGAAGCTGGGCTTTGAGATGCCGAAGGTTTTCACGATGGTTCAATGCTCAAGTTGCGACTTCAGGAATGTCCGTGAATTCCAGAAAGGAGACTACATTCTGAAGGCAATGGAGCCATGCCCCAAATGCAGCAGCGCCTCGTTCATTTCCTCGATCTATAGAGAGGCAGAGGAAAAAGAAGAATAGGAAGTCCCCTTTCCTTTCGTCAAGTGAGCACCACGGCTTCTTCCTTGTCCACAAGCACAGTGTGTTCCGCCTGTGAAACTTTCTTCCGACTCGCCTCGACAAAGACGGGGTAAGCCACTAGACATCTGGACGCCAATAGGCTTGAGAAAGCTGGCATATACTGCCCGCCAGGCCAGCGTTCTTCGAGCCATCTTCCGGCAAAGGGCAAAGTTCGGAATTCGGCTTCGATGTGCCTTAGGAGCTGCCGTGCCTCCGCCACTTTCAGAGGCTTCCGCTTCACAAGCCTGTAGATGTGCGCTTCGGGGCTGTCTTCCACCCTTCCCGCTGCATCTTTGAGGGTCACGAAGGGCTCGACAGCATAAACGTCACCTGCCCCAATCTTGTTGAGGGAGAAGTGGGAGACGTTTGGGAGGGACTTTCCGGCGTGTATCGTGTAACGGCCGACTTGGTGACCCGTGAGGTTTGAAATCGGCTTGAAACCGTAGCCTTCTATGACTCTCTGGATTTCGGAGCCCAACTCGGAAGTTGAGAGACCTGGACGGATCATCTTGACCGCGGTTTCCAGAGCCTTCTCCGCTGCCTGAACCATGTTTTCATATTCCGCGTCAAAGCAGACTGTTGTTGCGGTGTCAGCTACGTAACCGTCAACGTGAACGCCAACATCGATCTTGACGATTGAGCCCTCCGGAATCCTGCTCTCATCACCAACGGGAGATGTGTAATGGGCAGCTACCTCGTTGACTGAAACATTGCATGGAAAAGCCGGTTTCGCGCCTAGACTCCTAATCATATCTTCAGCCTTCTCGCAGATCTGCAGGATCAGCATTTCCTCTTTGGTGGTTCTCTTCATCTCTTCCCTGACCTGGGCCGCGATCTCTCCTGCCCGATGATACTTGTCCATGATTTCCTCGGCAAGCATGCGCATCGACCTGTTAGCTCTTTTCCAGTCTTCAGGAGCGTGTTGTGCAAGCTTATTCAATGGAACCTTTTAACATTTCTGAGTCCTTGCCCACCGACCAGATTGTGGTAGTCAACAGAAGCATGAGGCTTAAAGTCTTTTATAGAATCCCTATATGTAGTCTTAGGTAAGTTCACCTGAAGAGGCGGTTTGATGAGAAAGATTGGGGTTGTGACTGCTGGCGGAGATGCGCCTGGGATGAATGCTGCTATCCGCTCGACAGTTCGCTCCGCCATCTACTATGGCCTCGAGGTTGTAGGCTTCGAACGAGGCTACGCGGGGCTTATCGAAGGGAGATGCCGAATCATGGGACCTCGCTCGGTCAGCGGGATCATCAACCTCGGTGGAACCATACTGAAGACCATTCGATCCGAAGAGATCAAGAGCCCTGAAGGAATAATGAGAGCCGCTGAAAACCTGAAGGGCAACGGCGTTGACGGACTGATAGCTATCGGCGGAGACGGAACCTTCAGAGGCGCAAGCGAGATTCACGCTGTCAGCGGCATACCTGTGATAGGAGTCCCTGCAACCATAGACAACGATGTATCCGGCACAGATACAACAATAGGCTTCGACACAGCTGTGAACACAGCTCTTTCGGCGATAGACAAGATTCGCGACACAGCTTTCTCGCATGAGAGAATATTCGTCGTGGAAGTTATGGGAAGAAAACGAGGGTTCCTCGCCTTAGAAGTCGGGCTTGCAGGTGGTGCAGAACTGATTTTGGTTCCAGAGATGGAATCGGATATGGACAAGATCTGCGAAAAGCTTAGAAATGCCAGAAAAGAGGGAAAGACCTCAGAGATTATCGTAATGGCGGAGGGAGCAGGCGACTCTCGGAAAGTTGTCGATCATATAGTAGCAAACACCGGGTACCAGGCGCGGCTCACAATCCTAGGCTATATCCAAAGAGGCGGTGTCCCTACTGCATATAGCAGGACTCTGGCCTGCGAGTTTGGGAATCACGCTGTGGAGTTGCTGCTTGACGGTGCCAGCAAGAGGATGGTAGGTGTCAGCGGAGGAAAGACCATTTCAGTGGATCTCGACTATTCATGGAAGGAAAGGAAGGAGCTCGACTTGGAGCGCTACAGACTAGCTGAGATCCTGTCATCATAGAAGCAGTGGGAGAAAGCGGAGCACTCAAGATTGCGCAAGGGCAATCTATCCTAGAATCTTTTCTAGTGTCTTCACCCTTTCCTGTGCTGCTTGCCTTTCTGTCTTGAGAGCCTCCACAAGGCGACATGCCATGGAGAAAAAGTTCGCTTTCTTGTCTGCCTCAAGTTCCTCGAAGAGTTCCTCGTTAGCCTTCTCGCAAGCGTCGATCCAATCCTTTCTGATGGTGCTAGCTCCTCGCAGAGCCCCGGCGATGCATCCTGCCAAGCTAGAAATCGTGTCGCAATCTCTGCCGAAGCTTGCGCCTTCTATGACGGATCGATTCACATCTCCCTCGCACAAGTGAAGGATCGCCATTGCGACTGGCACAATCTCAATACTACTTGCGCTGAAGAAGCGTTCCTTGCTCCAGATTCGACTTGGCCATGTCCAGTCCAGCATCTCTGCATAGTACTTTTCGGCGAATTCGTCCGTCGTGTCGCTTGAGTACGCTATGTCCATCGTCAGAGTGATGGCTCTCTTGACAAGGTCAGCGCTGAACTTCGTCATAGACTCCAACACCATATCTACCATGGCCTCTGGTAGAAGCGCAGCTGCCACACCAGCCGCCACAGTTGCTGCTGCATCGCGATTCACTTCGTCTTGGTTGAGGGAGGCAATGTTGAAGGCATCCTGATAGGCTTGAGCAGGATTGCCAGCGTTGATGATTCCGATGGGCGCTATGGCCATTGTCGCGCAGCCAGCTGGAGGATTCCCCTTCCCTGTGTCCCATGGGTTCATGCCAATTTGGAGCTTGGCTAATGTTATCTTCTCGTTGAGCCAAAACCTGTTGGGGTTCATCTTTTCCAGCAATATATTAGCGAAGTCTTCTGGAGTTATTCTCCCCCTTTTCCGTGCGATTGCAAGGCACATATAATGTCTAAGCGTGGTGTCGTCAGTTACGGCTCCTGGCACTCCAGGCTCTGCTTTCGATGCGCCATGGCGGCTGCCCGTATTCCCTCTGTAGCTGGGGAGAAACTCGGTTATCTTGCCGCATTTCTCTCTGATTTCCGTGTAGTACAATCCCTCAACTGGTGCTCCCAGAGCGTCTCCGATCGCTCCTCCGATCAGACATCCGTACACCGCGTCCAGAATGCCCTTTACCATGCTCCACCTGCCATTGCTCATGTTAGAGTGAAAGCTGTTTGCATTTAAGGTTATGTTATGAAGTTAGTGAGCCCGGCTCCTTTGGCAAGTTCTATGGCGCGCTTCATCTCGCTGCTCGTTAATCTTCTACGCAGCTCAGGAACCTCGTGGGCTCTCCATTCAGGTCTGTACTGGAACATCACATTTGTCCTCGTGTTTTCTCCGAGGTTTTCGCTTATCCATTTCAGAACAACGTTCGTGCAGCATTCGAGATGCTCAGGCAAGACTAAGACTCGGATGAGAAGCTCGCCATGCGCCTTTCCGTATAAGTGGTTTCTGGTACATGCATCCCAGTATTGAGGCGCATTTGAGATTCTCTCCGCGCATGCGTTCGAGCCATACTTGAAATCCAATAGATAGACATCAACGAACCCTGCGAGGAGTCTGGCAGTCTCTTCGCTGTAGTAGGAGTTGGAGTTCCATACGACAGGAACGTTGACCTCAACATAGCTGAACGTCTGAAGCCACTGTTGAAGCCACGGCGTGGGCTCCCCGCCGACTAGGTTGGCGTTTCTACAACCGTTCCTCCTTAACCTTTCAACCGCCAACGCCAACCTTTTGGGCGTGTAAATCTCTCCACTTTCAAACCATTGGGATATCGTCCAGTTTTGGCAGTGAAGGCACCGAACCGTGCAGCCCATTGTGAAGATTGTTCCTGAAGGGACGAGTTCAGGCTCCTCGCCCATGTGCTCAAACATTGAGGAAACCAGAATCTGAGTGCCGCATTTGCAGTGGCCAAGCTCGCCGTTCAGACGGTTCGCACCACATCGCCTCGTGCAGAAGTGGCATTCCTCTAGAATGCGGTTCGCAATCTCGATTTTCAGATCTAGCAGAGACTTATCCGGTCTGCTGAGGGCGTCCAAGGACTTCTTGCTTAAGTTTATCTCCTCTTGAAAACGGGAGAACTCTGTGAGTGCCTTATTGTGGACATGCCAGAGCTCTGGAAGTGAGTCCGACTGATCGAAATTCACTGGCAGTCTTCTCGCGATCAGGAATTTGGCTGGCGCCTCATCCAGCATCACAGAGAAGTATCTAGAGAGGCTAGCTCGCGCGTTCTTATCCTGCAGGACCGATTCTGCGTCGGCTCGGAGAATGCGCCACATCGGGGTTCCAAGATTAGCTGAGGTTGAAAGAATCTTATTAAGGCTACGCCCCGCCGCCACTCTCCTTCAGGAAGAAGACGGGCAAAGCCGAGATCAGAACCATCACAGCAGACAGGTAGTATGGAAGGAATATGCCAAGACTTTGCCACAGTATCCCGCTTATGGCTTGGCCGACCATCATGCCGGCCCAAAAGGATGTGGCAGACAATCCGTTCATCAAGCCCCGCCGAGAAGGCGGAGTTAGCGCCATCGTGAGATCCTGATACGCTGGCCACGAAAGGTTGAGAATAACATTCGACAGGAACATCAGTACGACGCATTCTATAAAGCTCCGAGACAATGCGAAGAGCCCGAAAAACGGAGCGGAAAGTATTATGGTTACAAGCACTATCTTTTTCCTGTCGTATCTTGTAGCCATCTTTCCTCCCGGAATCTGAACGACCATTGAGGAGAGCCCAAATCCGATTGCATACAGGATGCCAACGCCACCATACGGGGTTGAGAATTGCTTCTCCAAGAAAAGGGGCGTTATGGGACCATATATTCCTACCCCAGTGGCTTGTATCACATTGAGCGTCAAGACAACGAATATGGCAGCTCTGAATGTTCTGTTCTCAGCAGTCTCTGTTTCCCGGACTTGCCGTTCGTTGGGATGCTTCACAGGCTCTTGGAGCAATACTGAGAAGAGGAAGGAGGCGCTCATCAGGGCGAAGTAGAGGATGAAGGTTGCACGTATGCCATAGGCGTCCGCAATGAAGCCCCCTGCTACTGGTGCAACAGTTGACCCTAGGAGAAAAGCAATGTTCATCCAACCAAACATCATGGCACGTCCACGCTCGGATGAAGAATCAGCAATCATTGCCCATCTGATGGGCATGCCTAAACCCGTCGCAAGGCCGCTTACGACAACCCAAGGAATAAGCTCAACCCAGTTCTTAGCGAAGATGTAGAAAAGCGGGGGAAAACTGCCTAGAAGCGTCCCGATTGCGTTCAGCTTCCTTCTGCCATACTTATCTGAGAGTGAGCCTCCTAAGATGTTTACGAATGCCGCAATTGCGCTTGGGACGGCTGATACATAGCCCAGCTCCACCACTGAAGCTCCCAAAGAGGTGATGAAGAAGGGCCAGACTGGGCTTGCGAGATTCACAGACAAAGAGCTGAGTAGGATAACCACGAAGAGTATTGAGACATTCCTGTTCTGAACCTGCCGTCTCGGCAACGTAGCACTCTACCTCAGCTTCTTCTAGGCACCTTAGAGATTCGAAAGAAGGAAGATAATAACTTTCTTGAATCCTTTGCGGTAATTGAACGGAGAGCCAGAAATCCTTGCTTGTACGCTAGATTATGGCGTATGGGAGTGAGAACCCTTTTCCGTGAAACTTGCCCTTGACAGCAATCTGACTCCTACAGTTCAGGCAGCGCATGTCGTCGGTGAGCTTCCATTGGACCACGTCAAACCCGTATCTTTTGACAACTGTTTCTCCGCATCTTGGGCAGTAGGTGTTCTCATACCTGTGACCCGGAACGTTCCCCAAGTAAACGTAGTCTAAGCCGGATTCACGGGCAACCTCATATGCCTTCTCAAGAGTACTGACCTCTGTTGAGCTCAGGTTTTCCAGCTTGTAGTTTGGGTTGAACCTCAGAAGGTGGAAGGGGGTATCCTTCCCCAGATTCTGAGCGACCCATTCTGAGAGGCTACGTATTCCTTCCATTGAGTCTCCTATCTTTGGCACGACAAGGTTTGTGATCTCGATGTGAATATTGCGCTTCTTCATCTCCCTCAGAGACTCATAGATCGGTTCCACAGACGGAACAGACGAGAACTTCCTGTAGAATGCATGGTCTCCTCCACCCTTAAAGTCAACGGTCGCTGCATCTAGGTAGGGAGCGATGGTTTCGACGGCTTCGGGCGTCATGTATCCATTTGTGACAAAGGTGTTGAAGAGTCCCACTTTCTGAGCCCTGATAGCCGTGTCATAGGCGTACTCGAAGAATATTGTAGGTTCGGTGTACGTGTAGCTTATGCCCTGACACTGATAGTTTTTGGCTGCGTCCACAACCTTTTCAGGCGGAAAGTCGCTCCCAGCAATCTCCTTTTCTTGGCTTATGTCCCAGTTGTCACAGAACTGACAACGGAAGTTGCAACCAACGGTGGCTATCGACATGACTAGGGCACCGGGATGGAAATGCGAGAGCGGCTTCTTACCGATTGGATCGACGTGCGCGGCACAAGCCTTTGCGTAGTTGAGTGAATAGAGCCTCCCAGACTCATTCCTTCTAACGCTGCAGAACCCAAAGTCGCCTTGAGGGATTAGGCATCTTCGGTCGCAGAGGTTGCATCGGACTTTGTTGTCCGAAAGTTGCTCATAGAGCATGGCTTCGCGTAGGGACATGAGTCTGTCACGTCTATGCGAGTAATAATGTGTCTGGCGTTCTATTTAACCGTAGATGACGCCCAGTTTGATTGTCTCCTCGGGTTTGCCGTCCAACATGCGATAGGCCTCAGCAACCTCCTCAAACCGTACAATCGGAGAAAGCATGCCCTTGCTTGTTATTCTGGTTTCCCGGAACAGATCCAAAACGGTGTCATAAATGCGTTTCCTGTCCCACAAGGGGTAATCCCGGTAGGGCTCGCTTTCGACGCGAGCGCCTGAAACCAGCACCTGACGGTTGAAGTGCCATTCTTCGCCTAGGTTCAGGCCTCGGGCCTCACCGTGGTACCAGGAAACAGGCACGATTGTCCCGCCGAATCCAGTTCCCCTTATTGCTTCGTGCAAAGCAGGATAAGACCCGCTCGTTTCGACGGTCACATCCACGCCTTTGTCGGCCGTAGTCTTTCTGATCTCAAGGCCGACATCGCAATTAAAGGGATCGAAGAGTACGTCTGCGCCGTAGTCTGCCGCCAGCTTTCTCCTCTTCTCAATCGGCTCGATTGCTATTACCAGCGACGCTCCCGAAAGCTTAGCCATCTGGACTGATAGGAGTCCTATGGCTCCAAGTCCGAAGATTGCCACCGTGTCTCCGAGTTTGACGCGGCCCTCACGGATACCCATAAGTGCGACTGTGGCAGGGTCTATGCAGACAAGGTCTTCGTCGCCTATCTCAGGGGGAGCCGGACTGATCATATCCTCTTGGACTACGTGAGTCTCCCTTATGGGCAGATATCCGTAGACTCTATCTCCCGTCTTGAACTTCTGGACTTGGGTCCCAACTTCATCCACGATGCCGACCGTCATATTTCCCAGTCTCATTGGAAAAGAGAGAGTCCAACCTCTGCTCGTTCCCTTTGGGACAAAAATGCTGAAGCTTGGGTCGAACGTCTTCTCCGAGAATGGCGACAAGCCTCTATACATAGATAGTGTTGTGCCGTGTTTTTCAGCTGAGAAGCGGCTTCTTACTCGAAGCTGGTTCGGCTCAAGTACGGGCTCATCATATCCCTTCAAGATTGGTTGGCCGGGCGCAATCGCGACTAATTCTCTCGGCAAATCCGTTACCACTCCATGCTCCTTGTGGTTGCTACATATTGCGATAAGACATAAGACTCTATCGGAAGAGAGAGCCCGCTAATGCTAATCTGCGAGAGGCTCGTGGTTTAGTCCTTGATTGCCTCAAGAAGACTCATGACATTCCAGAGTTTCACACGCGTGTAAGGTGGCATATTCGGGTCCTGTAAGATCTCGTCAAGGGTGGAGATTGCGTTGGAGGCCCTAACGCCGAGCGTGTGTACGGTTGACTGAAGTGTGTCCATCGACCCTTTTGCGGCTCTTCTGATATTGCGAGGCGTCGTCGTGTCCTCTGAAACCTGACCCAGAATCGCCATGGCCTGCTTTACCCTTTCTTCGTATTCCTTAAGTTTCTTCTTGCTGACCATGCCCAATTCCTCCTCTACGACAAATAGCCCAGACGTGAAAGAGTACCTTAACATGGTATAGGACAAGACGGATATAAGTTTATTATCCAGCCAACTAGTTCAGCGTTCCGGTAGCGTAGTTCCGTCCAGTGTGGCAATCACTCGTTGCAGGGAAAGAAGCAGGAAAAGCCGCAAACCCGGGTTCAAATCCCGGCCGGAGCACCATCAAACTTCTATTGAAAAGGGCAACTCTCTTGCTTCTCTTTTTTTCTCTGAGAGAATGAACGGCGAGTTTGGGATTAATGTCATGTTTGCACATATCATGGGTGCACAGCGAACTTGCATTCTTGCGCGCCAGATATGCTTGTATGTACAAGCTCGACCTTCACAGGTTTTTCAAGAACCTCTTCCCAATATTTTTTGACGAGTCCTGCTGCGCATTGGCAATATGTAGGTGAGATCGTCTCATTTTCCGGTAGACTTCTTACAAGACTACAGTAGCATCTCATTCCATTCTTGCGTGGTGTGTAGGTCTGATACAATGTCTCTTCTTCTCTAGTTATCCTGCCTTCTGAGATTTCAGCCTTTAGGAACTCTTCTATACTCCTATGCTTCTTACGCCTCGCTACGGCTTCCTCTATATAGCCTCTGTTTGCGCTGGCACAACCATGGTAGCCGCAGTTTTGCATGATTAGGTTTCTTGTTGTCTTATCGACCAATGCATCTAATCTCGCCATCGCTCCCTTATACCATGCCGCTGTCTCGCTTTCAGTAGAAGTAACGTTAATCTGTTCAATACCTTCCAGAACTCTCTTTCTTACTTGCTCATTTTCAATAAGCTGGTTTAAACCATCTGCTAGATCTTCAATCTGGTTGAGTGGCCCGAGCCTCATACCCTTCTCCGTTAATGAATAGAAGTTACGACCACCGTGAACTGTTTCTTTAGCGAAACCTTGCTCTACCAACTTGGTCAAAGCGAACATGAGAGTCGCGGTCGAAATATCCAAATGCGGATCGGAGATGATCTCTTCGAATGCGGATCTTTCACGTGAACCAAGAACATTAAGTATGTGTAAGATTCCTACCGGTCCAAAAAAAGGAACCGCACCCATTCAAAAAGCCTCCAAATCTTTGTCTTCAACAACCCTATGCGAATCTTATATATATTTTGAACTTTGGATGTTGAATTTACATGCATACATGGACTTGATATTAGGATTTATTGCGTGCGCCCACACAGAAAACTTCTTTTCTCGCCTAAGAGCGCTCATATACCTTTTCCGCACTCTGGAGAAAGGGTTAATGATCTGTAGCCTAAACGTATGACCGCGTCTCAAATACTGTTAAAGATGACGTACGTGGCGCTCCAGCGGTCGGATGTCTCTACGAGTCTAGGGATCGTATTGTCCGTACTTCTTTACGAATTCTATGACTCTTTTGTACTGCTGGAAGCTGACGTTCTTGGGCACTGAGTGGTCAGAGTGGTAGATGTATCCGCCACCCTCCTTAGCTATTGTGATCTTTTCCCCTATCTCTTTCTCGATGGGTTTAGGGTCGTCGAGCGCCATCAGCCTCACATCGATGCCTCCCATAAAGCTAATCCTATCCCCGTATCTCTCCTTGAGGTCAACCAAGTTCATCCCAGCCTTCACCTCGACGGGCTGGAGGCAGTCGATCCCCTCCTCGATGAAGTAAGGGATGAGATCCACTACCCTGCCGCAACAGTGAAGGATAACCGGCATGTCAAGGCTGTGGAAGTATCTGCATAGGTCCTTGAACACAGGGTGCAGTTGGTCTTCGAAGCGTCTGGGTGAGAAGAAGAGTCCGCCTCTGTATCCCAGGTCACAGAAAAGGTAGGCGCCATCAAACTTGACCCCACCTCCAATCATGCGGTCGCACATATCCATGGCAAGCTTCGCATCTGTCCAGTACATGTCTTTGACCCACTCGGGCTCCATCATGACAGCCTTCAACAAACGTTCCGAGGCAACGTAGCTCTGGATTTTGTCATACCCGACAGCTGCATCGTAGGTGATGAAGCGACCTCTGCTCTTTTCACGGTGGTAAGCTTGGAGGCATGTGACCCAGTCTACCCGATAGTCGCTTGGCTTCAGCCTTGGCTTTATCTTCTCCCAGTCTTCTCTGCTCTTGCATGGGTAGTCGATAATCATGGGCGTAGTTGAGTAGTCGCGATGGTTCTTTCTGACGCCGCCAAAGCTGGTCCGCTCCACAATGTATTCATTGTCCTCGGATACAACCTCGACGGGGAACTGGGGAGACGTGTCGGCACTGTAACCGACCAGTTCATAACCAAAATAGTCCGCTGGAGACACGCCTGAGGGCAGACCTTCAGTCCGCCACCTGTCTACCGTCGCCTGCCAAGGGCTGTCATGTATCGGGACTCTGTCAGGCTCACGGTGCTGCAAGGCCAATCTAATCCTTTCCCGAGCAAGCATATCCTCGTACACCTAGCCTCAAGTCATCCTGTGTTTACCTTATCTGAAATGCCGTATAATTGTTTTGCCTTCTGTCTTCGCTCTTATCCTCCAAGGGCTCACTGGACGATGTTTCCCGGCGCGGTCTGCCGCCAGGACATAGCTAAGGTTCCCCGAGCGCCTTTTTCTGAGTCTGCGGACGCTACCGATGGGCGCGCCGCACTGAACGATACGGTATGTCAAGAGACCAAATCTACCAGGTTCTCGTTTCTGCAGCACGCTGGAAAAGACGTGCCATATATAGTGAACATGGCTATGAAAGGGGCTCTAGGACTACGGCGCGTATCCAAGAAGAGTCAAGGCCAGCAACGCGTAGTGGCAGTCCGATGTAGAAGACTCTCTTTTTCCTCACATTCTCTAGGTTGGCTAAGCCTTCAATGATTGGAATGTCGTTCCTCAACAGGTTGTTGTGTGTAGCCATCGAACCCGGTGAAGCCTCAACCTTGACGTTCTGGATGCCAAGCATCTTCACAGGTTTCTCTGCGAGCCACTTTGCTGCTTCCGGCGAGATATAAGGTGATTCGACGCCTTCGTATGGGCTCCACATCAGGACAATGTCTCCCTTTCTCACCTCACTCAGATGGGACAGCATTATCGGTTGACCTTGACCGTCCTTAGGTTCCAGAAACTGAAACCTTAGCACTATCGCCTCGCCAAGGAAAACTTCGAGGGGCATCTCTGCGCAAGACTTCGCGCCTTCGTCAAGATGTGCTGGGAGCTCCACATGGGTGCCGACATGGGTTTCAGTTTCAACCCAGTGCATGAAAGTCCTGTCAGGAGTGTAGATGAACTGCTCTATCTCGAACCTTCGGTTTCCCTTCCCGTGGACGTATTCCCCGTCTACCTTGAGGACGCCTGGTCTTACCTCAGCCGAAAGGTCGATGACCCTATAGTCTTTCATCCCCATCATCTAAACACCAGCCCCGTTTCGTCATGAGAGGTCACGTCTTCAGGTACTTAGGGCTTTCCCAAGCGGCTTTCTTCTCGTCGAATTCCTTGCGACTCATGTGGAAACGTGCGGGGTTTCCTACGACAACCGAGTCCGCTGGGACATCTTTCGTCACGACGGCTGCTGCCCCCACCACAGCATTCCTGCCTACCTTTACGCCGGATAACAGTGTGGCATTTGCGCAGATGATTGCCGCTCTTTCAACTGTTACCCCGACGAGACGTTTGCTTTGAGGGTAGGGATCGTTTGTGAAGCAGACATTAGGCGCGATGAACACATCGTCCTCGATTATGGTTAGGTGCGGAAGATACGCGTTCGACTGGATTTTCACTCGCTTGCCAATCTTGACTGCGCCGTCTAGCTTCGCTGAGGAACCGACAAGTGTCTCGTCGCCGACGATGCTGCCTTCCCTTATGAGCGCATTGTGTCCTGTCCTAACTCTGTCCCCGATCGTGGCAGTCTCGTAGATAATTGTGCCCGAACGGACTGTGCAGTCTCTTCCGATTGTAGCGCCTCTGCTTAAGGCGTCGCACTTCCCGATGTCAAAAGGGCGCAACGAGGCTAAGGACCTTAGAGTCTTCTCAACCGGGTAGCCGACAATGACGCCCTTGCCAACCAAGGTTCCGGAGCCTATGCTGGTAGGTCCGAGGATTACAGCGTCGCTTTCCGTGCATCCCTCGACGCGAGCTTTGGGAGATATGTAACCCGTCATCGATCATCTACATCCTTTTCATGTGTCAAGCCTTTTCAAGGTTACGGTGCGGGAAAACGCAGCTAAAGCGACCTTAACTGGACTATTGAGTTTGCCAAGGGAATTCTGTTAAGGATGAACCCTTCAGATAGGCATAAATATCGAATCGGGAGCTTACAGAAAGTGAGGAGATCGGATGGCGAGACGATCCAAAAGGGAGACCCAGAGGATGCTGAGGGCAATGGCTGTCCTTCTCCGGAACACGACATGGAAGTGTGGTCGAATAGAGCGTCTCGTTATCACCTATCTGCAGAGCCACCTAAGAAAGAGTGGAACCTCCTGGTCCCGCATAAGAGACATGCAGCAACATTTCAAACTGCAAGGGAAGCAGAAGAGCGAGTTCTTCGATGCCCTAAGACGGCTCGAGAGGAGACATATAATAAGGATCGATGGCTTCTAGGCTAGACGTGAAAGTGCGTTCCCTCAACTCGCCGGATGCACCCTTAGACTTCTGCCGCTGATTGCGGCGAAAGGGAAGGAGAGGACCATCTAAGCCTAGGTTGTTTTTGGCTTCATCGCTTCTTGGAAGAGCTTCTTTACAGCGGCGATTCTTGCTTTCTGTGCAAGTACATCTGCCGTCACAAAGTCCAGAGCTTCCTCTGGGCACCATTCGACACACTTAGGTTTGCCGTCACAAAGGTCGCATGTAAACACTACCTTCCTCTCTGGATGGAGCATGATGGCGCCGTAGTCGCAAGCCTCGATGCACCATCCGCAACCGTTGCATTTGTCTTCGTCGACCATGATGATGCCCGTCTGCTCCGACTGGGTCAGTGCATCCCTTGGACAAGCTGCAACGCACGGAGCGTCTTCACATAGTCTACAGGCCAAGGACAAGTTGATGAGCGTGTCCAGCCGGACAGCACGTATTCGCGACTTCAGCGGGTTGAAAGTCTTCTCCTTTTCGAAGGAGCAAGCATACTCGCATACGCAACAGCCCACACACTTATCAGGGTCTGCAGAGACGAACTTCCTTGCATGGATTGATGACATGTTCGCGCCTCCCTCTTTCATGCTTTCTTCGGCTTCTCAATCTTGCCTTCAACGATGCCTGCTAAATGCTCCAGTCCTAGCTCTTTGAGCTTCTCAAGCATCGGAACGCCTTCTCTGTTCCACCCGCGGTGAGCGTAATAGTCGTCGAGCATAAAGTCAAGTTCCTTTTTCGTGATAAGGCTTCCCTTCGAAACCGTGTCGTCGGGGATAGGCGTGCTCATAACCTTCGCCGGAAGATGATCATCTTTCCTTGTGAAACCTTCCCTGATGTTGAAGAGTCTGCCAAGGTAGTTTACCCTCTCCCCTGTCTTTCTGAGTTCTTCCGCTGTCATGGCAATTCCAGTGGCAAGCATGTAGTAGGTGGCGAGGTCCTGAAAATCCTTGTAATAGACGCCTCTCGAGAACTTGCAGATGATGAGCGAGTCGATTATCGTATAGAGGTCCTCGATGTCTATGACATACTTGGAGCGACCCTTCTCAACCTTGAAGCGGTCAACAGTTCCTTTAAGGTCAACCCCATAGGCGCCATGGCGGTTGTGATCAGCCCCGCGGAATGAAACCGCGTAGCCTATTGCGGCTGTCTTTAGACCTCTTATGTCGTATCCTGTCATCTCAAGCCCCTTAATGTGGTTGGCGTACTTCTCAGCTCCCTTTCCAATCTTTTCGGCAGCCCTCTTGACCCCTTCGGCCAGAACATCGCCTAGGCCCTCTCTCTTTCCTATCTTGTGGACCAACTCAACAGCGGCCTCGGCGTTGCCGAATTCGAGCTCTAAGCCGCCTGTATCCTCCTTCGTCAGGATGCCGTGTTCATAGCAGTCCATTGCAAAGCCTACTATGTTCCCTGTTGAAAGGCTGTCGAGCCCATAGTAGTTGCACAGGTCCATCGCTTTGATTATTGCGTCCAGTCTGTCCACGCCGCAGTGAGGCCCGAAAGCCCATAGCGGTTCGTACTCAACCCGCGTAGTTGTCCCCTTGTACGGTCCCTCTGGAACAACGGCTATGTGTTCACAACGCATGGCACAAGATGAGCAACCGGAAATCTTTGCGACGAAACGTTCGTTTAGGTATTCTCCGCTGACATTTTCGGCGCCTTCGAAGACCGCGTTTGTGAAGTTTCTCGTCGGTAGGGCTCCTAGCGAATTGTGGACTAGGACGTTAAGTGGCGTTCCTAGGGTCCTATACTTGGATGTCGCGGGCCCCTTCATCCTCTCATGGAGCATCTTCACGAACTCCATGAACTCCTCGGGTTTCGCAACAGCGATGTCTCTTGTTCCGCGGATCGCAATGGCTTTCAGGTTCTTCGAGCCCATCACAGCGCCCATGCCAGTCCGGCCAGCGGCCCGTGTCTTGTCATTGATGATGCAGGCCACACGTGATAGCTTCTCGCCACCCATTCCAATAGAGGCAATGCGGACATAGTAGTCGCCTAGGTCCTCTCTTACCAGGTCCTCAGTCTCTTGGGGCGACTTTCCCCAAAGATGCTTCGCGTCTATGAGCTGAATGTTGTCATCATCGATCCAGACGTATATCGGCTTCTCTGCCCTGCTCTCGAAGATAACTGCGTCATAGCCTGCTCTCTTCAACTCTGAACCGAAGAATCCGTGCGATTTGGCCTCGCCTAAGCCATTGGTCAAGGGTGACTTTGAGACAAAGGCATGACCATTTCCCCCCGTGGGAGCTATCGTTGCGCTTAGCGGTCCGGTTGTGAGAATCAATGGGTTCTCGGGGCTTAAAGGATCGACGCCGGGCTTCGAGTTGCTGAGTAACAGATGCATCCCAAGACCTATCCCGCCGATGTATTTCTTTGCGTCTTCCTCGCTAAGAGTACTCACTCGCGTCTTCCCTGTCGATAAGTCTACTCTTAGAATCCGTCCCGCGTAACCGAACAAAATGTGGTCCTCCAGTATTTGGGGTAAAGAACGACATTGAGATATTTAAACCTAATCAACCAGAATCTTGCACAAAACTCATTTCCGCCTGGTGTTTGCTTCTAGGACTCACCTAGTGTTTTGGCATGTTCTCTTAGCCATTTCGCGACCTCTCTGAGCACGGGATGACCAGACACATCCACGACAGGGATCTCCAGACCAGTCACCTTGATCGACGAAGCGTATTTCGGCATCAAAGCGAAGTTGACTGAGCTCCAGTAGATTCTGCCTTTCAGGTAGTTCTCCATGAGGTCGTTGGTGTCAGGCACGAGGGGAAAATGGACAAAGAGGACCCCCTCAGCCCACTGCGCCATTACAGGCAGACCTGACTGCACTATCCTAGCGAACATCTGGTTCAGTTTCTCCATTGAGAATTGGAAGTAATCTAGGATCACGATCTCCTTCGCAGGCGTGTATAGGATCTTCACGCTGCTGTCTTCCTGTCGTTTCTTATTCAAAGGTTTGCATCGCCCTCCTCGAAGCTCTCCAGCAGAGTCATCCCTTCGGAACAGTCTTTTGAATAGCAGAAGTCGCTTTTTCCTTAAATCTGTTTCGACAAGTTCCGCCTCTTAGGACATGGACTGGAACGCCGTGGTCCGGCCAAGATACTCAAAGAGATGTGGTCAGAAACATCACATGTCAGATCGCAGACGGAAAAGAACAGATAAAGATATTAATACATTCGTGTGTAAAATTTGAGCAGATTCTGTCCGTTGTCACATTAGAAGTGATAAAAGATGGCGACGCATGTCGAAGATCTCAAACTCCGCCTAGCAACGGTCGAACTGCTCAGGACAGCCAAGAAGCGTTACACCTACCGGGAGCTGGCTGTCAAGACGGATCTGCCAGTGACGGTTCTAAGCAGGTACGTGAAGGGCCACGTCTTGCCAAATACGGAGAGAGCTCGCCTTCTTTGGGAAGCTCTTTCCAAGATTGTGGGTCTGGAAACAGAGTTTCGGAGAAGGATCAAGTTCGACAGTGAGGGGTACTTCGATAACACATCGATGATCGGCGACATAAACCTTCTCAGACAGGCGGCAGATTACGCTCTCGCAAAGTTTGCTGGGAAAAGAGTAACAAAGGTTCTGACTGCGGCTGTTGACGGTGTGCCTCTGTCGACCATGGTTGCAAACGCTCTGGGCGTGAATGTTGTAGTGGCCAAGCCCACCAAGGAAGTCGGGGTCTCCTCGTTCCTTGAGGAAACTTACACCCTCAGCGGTTCTGGTTACACCGTCACCCTTTATGTGCCAAAAGATGCTATAAGGAAACGTGACAGTGTTCTGGTGGTCGACGATATAGTCAAGAGCGGCGATACCCAATCCGCCTTGCTCAGTCTTGTCAGGAAAGCCAAGGCTGAGGTTTCAGGAATCTTTGCCATGGTGGCGGTCGGTCGCTCCTGGAAGGAGACGATGAATATACCCGAGGGCTGCCAAGTAGAGATAATCCTTGAGCTGTAAATGCAGAATCACCTTGCGGCAAAAGGGCTGAGTCCAGAGCCAAAACTAGTGCCGGGAGACCGTCTAGCGGGACTTCTCTCTCCTCTTCCACCTTAGGTTCGAGCTTCTGCATTTCCTGCATTTCTTAGCGGTTGGAGCGTTTCTGACCCCGCATTCCCGGCATATCTTCATGTAGAGTCGCTTTCTCTGTGCTATGGTCCTCTTGAGCGGGTCAGTGACCGGCAATCTCTTCCCTCTATGTGTTGTTGTTACCCATTTCCGCGCTGGAAGCTGATATATATCTTTTGGTTTTGAACAGAACTCGTTGGCTTGTTGTATACCGCAAGCTATTTATCGATGGTCACAGAGCATTAGGTTTACGGTATATAAAGAAAACAAGGGAGTGAGGCGGCGAGGTTGCCAGAAAACAACTCAGTGCTCATTGGACGGAAGCCAGTGATGAACTATGTCCTAGCGTGCATAACGCTGTTTCACGGCGGAGCTAAAGAAGTGAACGTTAAGGCTAGAGGGCGAGCGATAAGCAGGGCCGTCGATGTCGTCGAGATTGCCAGGCGAAGATTCCTACCAGACGTGAAGGTAGGGAACATCTCCATCGGAACACAGCAGCTTCAGTTAGGCGAGGGTGCCAACACGACCACGAATGTGAGCACAATAGAGATAACATTGGAACGTTAGAAGAGAAACTACGAAAATGCGCTCCGCCACACCTCCTCTATTTCTGGAGGGCCGAGGGATCGGTGAAGGCTGAGTTATGCCAATTCTGCTTAAGAAGCGGAATGTTATGCTCAAAATGCAAGAAGAAGGTTGAGAAGGGAGAGGTAAGTCAACTAGACCTAGAGATTGGACGTTTACTCATTTCTATCGAAGACGAGTTTCCGCCGCTTCAGGATGTGTATTTTCACAAGGCGGTTGAAGCCGACGGCGTTCTGGCTATCCTAGTAGACCGCGGCGACATACCCAAGATTCTGAGCTACGGCGGGAAGATCATCAAGCTCCTAGAGCGGAAGACCAAGAAGACGGTTCGTATACTCGAGTATAAATCTGAAGAAAGGAAATTCTTGGAAGACTTGTTCGCACCTATGAGCATTCTGACCATAAACAGGATATGGCTTCCAGACGGGACCACTGAGACAAGAGTGATCTTGAAGGGAAGGGAGAAGAGGAAAACCTCGAAGTACTTCAGAGCCTTGAAGGAGATTGCGAGGACAGCTCAGGGAATGGCACTCAGAATAGAGTTCGCGGCTTAACGGCGGCACTGCGAAGATGAGGATTGACGAACTGGGAGACTGGCGCAGGTCTCATTTTTCGACCGAGATCGGCCCCGAACTGGACGGGCAAGAAGTAATCGTTATGGGCTGGGTCAGCGAGATCAGAGACCTCGGCGGTATAAGGTTCATAGTACTACGAGACATGCAGGGCAAAGTTCAGATCACCGTTCCCGAGAGAGAGGCTGGGGAAGAAACCCTTAAGAGATCAACGGCGTTGCACAGACAGGATTGTATCGCCGTTAAGGGCGTCGTCAAGAAGATGGAGAAGGCACCGAGAGGCGCAGAGATAGTCCCTGAAAGCATCAAGATCCTTGGAGCTGCTACACAGCCTCTTCCCTTGGACATTACTGGAAGAACCCCTGCACAGATAGATGTCAGGCTTGACTCGCGGGTTCTGGACCTCTGTAGCGACAGGAACCAAGCGATATTCAGGATTCGGCACGCTGTCTTGGAGGCTACCCGGGATTTCTTGTCCAAGAATGGTTTCCTTGAGATTAGCACGCCCAAGGTAATCGCCTCTGCAACCGAGGGCGGGGCATCTCTGTTTTCCATATATTACTTTGAACGTGAAGCCTTTCTGGCTCAGAGCCCCCAGCTGTACAAGGAGGAGCTGGTCATAAACTTCGAGAAGGTTTTCGAGATTGGTCCTGCCTATAGGGCTGAGAAGTCTCATACTAGAAGGCATATCACGGAGTTTACATCCGTTGACATCGAGGAAGCCTTCGCCACCGATGATGACGCCATGGAGGTCGCTGAAAAGCTTATGCACCATCTATGCTGGGTTGTGAGGGAAAGGTGCCAGCAAGAGCTTAAGGTTCTTCGGCATAGGGTTGCTGTGCCCAAGGTTCCGTTCAAACGTTTGACCTATGATCAGATTGTTGAAGACCTCCGGAAAGAGGATGTGAAGATCAGTTGGGGCGAAGACATACCGACGGTAGCCTATAGAACTTTGGGAAAGATCCACCCCTACTTCTATTTCGTAACCGACTGGCCGACCAGTCTAAAGCCCTTCTACATAAAGCCCAGAGATGACAACCCCAGATTGAGCGAGGGTTTCGACTTGATGTGGCGTTGGATCGAGATAGCCTCCGGCGGAACGCGTGTACATGACAAGGAAGTCTTGGTCAAGAGGCTTAGAGAACAAGGTCTCCATCCAGACTCTTTCAAGTATCACCTTCAAGCCTTCGATTATGGCATGCCTCCTCACGCTGGATGGGCAATCGGCCTCGAACGTTTGATGATGATGTTCACGGGCATAAGAAACATTAGAGAGGTTGTCCTCTTTCCGAGGGACAGGTTCAGACTCACACCCTAGCCTCGTTGTGGTCTTGGCTCTTTTTTCCGCGTTGCCGATACAGATTGCTTTGACCTGCGAAGACCTGCGGCTGGTTCCTCAGGTTTTGCTAGTCGACCTAGAAGCCAGCTCTCACCAAGTCTTTTGGCTTCATGAACTCCCTCAAGAGGATGGTGGCGTATGAGCCTTTATGAAGGAAGAAGCAGAACCTAGCATTGAGCTCATTCTGGTCAGCCAGCTGATCCTCCACTTCGACGTTCAGGTCCAAGACCGGAGCCAAGACAGTTCTCAGCCCGCCTGCCACACTTGCTTCGGGCATCTTCTCTAGCCGAAATTCGTCAGGCGTGGTCCCTTCTCTCTCGAGGATTTCCTTCTCGATCTCACCTTGAACCCCGCTTGAAGGCGGCTGCCTAAACCCGACCAGAGGCAGTACGATAGCCATCTTCCCCTCTCTGATCTTTCGGTCAATATTCGAGACGTTGCTTTCCTCGGCTCTTGTGAAGCCTTTTGCTGGAAGTCCCATCCCGTTTAGGTCGACAACGTAGTCGCCAATCTGCGCCCTGCTGATCGAGATACCTCGTCTCATCCGCTCGCTGAGGAACCCGTTGAACAGAAAAGACTGATAGGCTTGGACGAGGAGAAGACGGAGGCTGGAGGGCACTCTTCGGAAAGCTCCTAAGAAATCCCTCGGATACTTCCCGAGATGGACAACCATAAGCCTCTCGTAAACCAGATTCCTTGGGAATATCTTAAGGGCTGACTTGAAGTCTCGGGTCTCCTGTAGAAATCTGCGCGCCTTCCTAGCGGCTGGATTTTCGTAGCGGCTCGGTTCCAAGAGAAAGAGAAGCGCCGCTGCTTCAAAGTCCCCCTTTACTAGGAAGCGGCCAATCCGATGGCTCTGGGGTCTGATGGTGCCGAAGCGTTGGTGTCCGAAGAAGTTGGGGGTCCCGCCTGAAGTCGTCAGTTCAGTGCATGTTTCATGTATCCTTTTCTGGACCGTTGTATGACTGTAGCCTATAGATCTTACTGT
>Ga0315312_1001010_pt1 | contig 24825 bp, 29 predicted proteins | sample TDP7_MG_FD_203629 | JGI IMG/M metagenome (GOLD analysis project Ga0315312, IMG submission 203629) | Freshwater sediment microbial communities from Lake Towuti, South Sulawesi, Indonesia - TDP7 | ecosystem: Environmental > Aquatic > Freshwater > Lake > Sediment | place: Indonesia: South Sulawesi... | reverse complement strand
CGGGCAGTTTGCCTGTAGGGCCGCTGGCTATATTAGTTCACTTCGCATCTGTTTGGGTACCGTTTACTTCCGAGGGAAAACAGGCGATAGCGAATTACCCAGAAATTAATAAAGAAATAAAACTTGCTTTGCAGGATGCTGGTAGAAAACTTGCAAAATTTGTAAGGCTGAAGAAAAAATCAAGGGAAAGTCAATTGCGTAGACAAATTTTTGAGAGGTATATACCCGTAGTTGCAGAATCCCTCGGCGATTTGGTAGATAAAAAGCCAGAACTTATTAAAGCTAAGTTAGAAAATATGATTAAAAAGAAGACGAAGGTGAAAGAGGTTGAAAAAAGCGGAGACCAATCTTAAAGATTTAGGTAAAAAGGTTTTAAAAGACGTGGAGGATGAAAGAAATCCAAATATAGATATACCAATAAGGTCGCTTTCCAATATCATTTACGACCAAAAAACTAAGTCATTAACTTTGGGCGGTAAAGCAGCAAAAAGATACTTCTTCAACATCGCTCATGCTAAAAAATTCATGCAAACTTTAATGGTCGCGGCATTTTGCAAAAAATTAATTTCAGAAAACATTCATACGAGCTTGAGAGATTTGTTTTATGCGCTGAAAAGAACATTACCAAATTCGCAAGAAAATACATTCGACGAACAGAAAGAAAGTGACCCCACAATTGTTGATTTGGAGGTTGTATTAGATGTTTTAAGAGAACAGTTGCATTTGAACGCAGACATTCGTGGTAGAGTTGTTGGCGATGTAAAAATAAGAGACCGCGGCGATACCGTAGACTGGTCTAGACTGGGAAGTGGCGGATGGGCAATACCAAGCAACGTTGAAGATATAGACTTCAAAAAAGTTAATGCGAGCTACATCTTAGTTATAGAGAAAAACGCAGCATTTGAAAGATTGCATGAAGACAAGTTCTGGAAAAAGCACAATTGTATTTTGGTAACTACACAGGGCCAGGCAGCTAGAGGTACAAGAAGGCTGATTCAAAGACTTTCGACGGAGTTTAACCTACCAGTTTATGTATTCACAGATTTAGATGCTTATGGACTTTACATCTATTCTGTTATCAAATACGGATCAATAAGCTTGGCTCATGTTTCAGATAGATTGGGTACACCGAATGCCAAATTTTTAGGGCTTACCATGGACGATGTAGACAAATTTAACTTAAAAAATTTTGCAATTAAAGCGGAAGAAGTTGATATTAAAAGAGCGCGAGAAATGATGAAGTACGAATGGTTCCAAAAACCAGAATGGCAACGCTTGTTAAAATCCCTTATTGATAGAAAAATAAAAGCTGAGTTAGAATCGCTTTCTGGAAAAGGTCTAAAATTTGTTACAGAAGAGTACCTTCCAAATAAGATTAAAAATAAGGACTTTTTAGACTAGATTCCACTTTTTAAAATAAAGTTTAGAAACTCTCGCCATAACTTAAAAATAAATAACTAACGATTATTAGACATATAGAGAAGCATGACATATTTTGCCTTAATTCCAGCGTTCAACGAAGAGAAAAACATCCAAGAAGTTATACTGCGGTTGAAAAAATCTCCAAAAATAAACTCTATAGTTGTCGACGATGGTTCAACAGATTCAACTGCAAAGTTAGTAAAAGAGCTAGGAGTAACTATTATCAAACATGAAACGAATAAAGGAAAGGGCGAAGCGATAAAAACAGGGTTCAATTACATACTGAAGAATCATCCCGAAACGAAATATGTGGTTTTAATTGATGCCGATATGCAGTATCTTCCAGAAGAAGTAGAAAGGATTTTAGAGCCGCTAGAAAATAATGAAGCAGAATTTGTCATGGGATATAGAAATTGGCGTACTGTGCCTTTCAGACATAAACTTGGAAATTTTGTTTGGAGAACTTTATTCAATTTTTTGTTTGAAACGAATCTCAAGGATACCAATTGCGGTTACATGGGATTTACAAAAGATGTGATGAAAAAAATAAAAAGGTTATACGGCGGTTACATAATTGAAAACACCATGCTTGTAGAGGTTTTAAAAAATAATGTAAAAATAAAACAAGTTCCGGTTACAGTAGTTTACAAACATAAAAGTAAAATATCGCACGGAATTAGGATGGTCGTGGGGATATTAATTTTCATTTTCATAGAAGGATTGAAATATAGGTTAGGTATAAAGATTTAAATTATAATAAAAAATTTATTTGCAAGGGACAGAACGGGACAGTACCACTTTAGGTGCTGCAAGCTCAGTCCGGGAGAGCAACCACTTGGCTCTAAATCGGCTGAAGACCGATGTGTCATGGGTTCAAATCCCATCTGTCCCACTAATCCTTAAACTTTTTCAAAGCAGATAGTTAATTATGGAGAGTTTGAAAATTATACCATTCGGCAACATTTCTAGGGAAGCAATAAATGCAATAGCAGAAGAACTGCAGTTTTCGTTTAAAATTTTGTCAGATATAGACGAGCCAGCCGGTTTACCAAAAGAGTTTTTCAATGTATTTAGGCATCAATTCCTAGCCGATAAGATATTGAACTATCTTTCGAGCAGATTTAGAGGCAAAGTTCTTGCTATTACAGATGAAGACATTTACTCGGGTGATTTAAATTTCATTTTTGGTCAAGCCGAGCTACCAGGTGATGTAGCGATAGTTTCCATTCACAGATTAGACCCAAGTTTTTACAAAAAGACTCCCGATAAAAATTTACTTATAGAAAGAGCTGTAAAAGAGGCTGTTCACGAAATTGGGCATATGTTTGGGTTGAAACATTGCGACAACCCAGACTGCGTGATGAGTTTTTCGAATACGATATTCGATGTGGACAGAAAAAGTAAACATTTATGTGATAAATGCAAGAATAAATTAAGTGATTGATGTGACAGAAAAAGTTTTGGAAGGAGAACTGATAGAAAATAGAGTAATTATTTGGGGTCCTTCAGCCGTAGCTCTGTACGACGAATCTGGCTATGGCAAACCTTTACCGGAAGAGAACCCCGACAGGTTGGAATTAGAACTGGTCGAAGCTGCGTACCTTGTAGAAAAAGGAAGATTGAAAGTTAAACAAAAAGGAAAGAAAAGAGCACTAAAGTTTGAAAATATAATAAAAATTGGTGCAGAACAAGTTAATCAATTCCACCCGCAGTTTGTCGTTTTTCGCGATTTAAGGGAGCGCGGTTATCTCGTTAAAACTGGATATAAATTTGGTGCGCATTTTCGCGTTTACGAACGTGGAGTAAAATTAAAAAGAGGTCCTAAGGCTGCTCATGAACATACGAAGTTTGTCGTGCATTGCGTCCCAGAAGAATCGGCTTTTTCTTTGCCAGAGATGTCCCGCGCAGTTAGATTAGCGCACAACATAAGGGCAACATTTGTCTGGGCAGTAGTAGACCGAGAGTCGGATTGCACGTACTACGAAATCAAGCGCTTAACACCTTAGTGATTTCATGGGCAGAATCAAAACTTCTTTTATTAAACGTATAGCTCAAGATTTGTTCGACGTGCATGCAGAAGAGTTTTCAACAGATTTTAACAAAAATAAAGAAGTAGTCAACCAGTTAGCCGAATTTGAATCAAATAGAATGAGAAATGTCGTTGCCGGATATATCACTAAGTTAAAGAAACGTTCTATGATATAGCAAATCTCAATATAGCAGCCATGTCATACATCTTGCAAAATTTTTTACCCAATAAATTTTTTGAAGAAACGAGTCTTATCTCACCTCTCTTACTTTCTATCTTTTTTACAATTTCTTCTACTGCCTTATCTCTCATTTTGTCTTCAGAAATAAGAACTGCTTTTACCGCTCCCATTTCTGCAGCAGCTTTAACTTGCTCTATTCCATAAACAACCAAACCGTCATCTTTATTCAAATGAATGAAAAACTCATCAATCAATTTTGGTTCACTTATTTCAATTCTTTGCGTAGCTCTTTCCAACTTTTTTATCTGTTCTTCGCTCCACTTTTTCTCAATTTCTATCTTGCTTCCCAAACCAACTTCGATTGTATGGTAGCCCTTCGGCACATCTTTAGGACATTCCACTATTTTTCCGTTTATTCTAAGTCCATCTCTGCTTTTAGAAAACTCAACTTTTTCCACAATAATTTTCAACTTTACGACCTTCCTCTCGCTCTTTTCCTTTCCTTCCTCTCTTTGAACAAAAATATATCTTGGGCTTTTGGCAGTAACCACATCTCCTTTACCAATTATGTTCTCCAAGCACCACAAATCCAACTTGTTATTCACTACAATTTTCGCATAACCCTTCTCAAAATTACTCTCGAGTATTTTTACCATAACAATTAATTGTTTTAAAACTAACTAATTTTTAGATGTATTCGTTGAGAAAAGGGCAGATGCCGAGGATAGACGAGTTTGCCTTTGTATTATTGGCTGGAGTAGTGCTCATGCTTATACTAACTATTGTTTGGACTACTCCTACAGAATCAGCGGCTGTAGTCGAGCCTACGTCAGTCAGTTTGACCATACAGAAAGGCGCCTCATCCTCGTTCAAGCTTAACATCTCAGGCGCTATTTTAACAAATGTAAATTTAACTGCAAGCGGTGATGTAGGCAATTGGTTAACTTTTGATAAGAATAGTTTTAACGTTGCTGGCTCGACAATAGTCACAGTCACGGTAAAAGTTCCGAAGACTGCGTCGGAAGGATTGCATACAGGACATATAAAGGTCGAATCTCCAGGCGGTGCAAAGACGGTTTCTGTAAATGTGGAAGTATCAAAAATTACAGCTATGCTTTCGACCCACCCAATAATCCTGGGAGATTTTTCCGTAAGTTACAGCGTGGGCTCGGAGGCGCTAGATTCTAAGAAAAACGTGGAAATAACAAGGGGATATTTTTCTGGCAATGAAGTAAACTTACTCGGGCAGATGTCTGAAAATAAATTGGAAACTGTAACAGGAGGTCATGTAAAACTAAAAGTAGAAGATACAAACTCTGCTGGAAACTTGATCGTTATTTTCAACAACGAAGAGATATTCAATAGAAAAGTTAATGTTGGAGAAGTCGACGTACCAATAGACAAATCTAAAATTAAAACATCAAACACGATTACAATAAGCGCAGGTTCACCCGGCTGGAAATTCTGGATAAGCACTATTTACAAATTTAGTTCAATTGAATTTTTGATTGACTACAAAGGGATATATTCTAAAGACGTAACTTTTTCCTTAGACGCAAAGCAAGTGAGCAACTTCGACCACTTCCATCTCTCCTATAGAGTTCCTTCTGAGGGGTATTCGTCGCCTCTGTCAGAGATGTTGATTAGCGTAAATAATCAGCTAGTATATTGGAAACATCCACCCCTTACTTTTTTCAACGAGACATTCGAAAAAGACATCCTTGGAAACGAATTAGTTTTAAACGAAGGAGAGAACACGATATCGTTCTCTTTCGAAAAGAATGCGTTTTACGAAATAAGAAATGCCGTACTGACAGTATATTATTTAGATTAAGCCAAATTTAACAGGGCAATGAAATCCCTCGAAGAAGTAGCTCCACCCAATATTCCTATAACCAATTTCAAGTAGTTGTTGAATTCCTTGTCTTCTGAGAATTTATCGATTATTAACAGTATGGAAACTACTGCGATCAGTTTTACAAAAATAAACGAAAGTGGGCCGAACGAGCTTATCAAAAACCTAGGAAATATGTGCTGCTCGCCATAACCAAAGAAATTTATCGCGACAAATGCCGTAGTGGCGTCAAACATGTGAATAGAAGTGACTATTCTGTTAGACGGACCCCATTTTATCAACGCAAAAGCCAAGACCCATGGCAAAAAGAAAATTGCAACTAAAATCGTGCCGTAAAAATTGACCGGAACTATGTAAGCTAGAGTGAAAGCAAATAGGACTAACCCGCATACGAATGGAAGTTTAAAGTACGGTATGCCTTTCTTTTTTTCCAGAAGCAAAGAAATCAAGAATATGCAAGCCGTTATGGAGGCAACAAAAGTGTAGATGTGGGGCGTCACGAACAAAATTGAATTTACAATGCCAGTATCTTGTAAAACTCTTAGTGCCCCTCCAAAAACAACATAAGGTGAAGCTGCCAATGCAAACCTTCTATCGATTTTTATTCTCAACTTTTTCAATATTTTAAATCCGACGTATACGGCTAGTACAAGAGCTAAAGCATACACTAGCGTTTTCGGCGCATCGTATCCACTTTTAGTGGGAAGTAAAAAATAGTCCAGTACATCTTGCCACATTATTAAATTAATATCTCTTTAAATTCAAAAATTAATCGATGAGAAAATTAATTTTACTGCTCGTTTTAATTGTAGCTTTGTCAGGCTGCGTAAACCAAGGAGGAGTGGTATTGCAATATAAAAATGATATAATAACAGTTGAGGATTACTCTGTTTCCAGTTTGAACCCCTATGTTGGCAGCATGACAACATTAGATTTTATAATTAAAAACAACGGAGATAAAAAGGTTGAGTGGGCAGAGGTTATTTTTTTTGACAGGCCAGGATTTAACGTTAATGAACTGTTTTGCGAAGGAACAAAAGAATTAAAATTTGGTAGTGGAACTGCTTGTGAGTCTGATAGCGATTGTCCTGTCAATACCAACGAATTCTGCGATTTGAGCGTTAAAAAATGCTACAAAGGATGTTTGTTTACAGACATCGAGTCTTTAGATTTTAGAGCCGTAAGCTTAACCTTAAATGCAAACTCTCCAGGTACGTATGCAATCAGTTATAGTGTTAAATACGAGTATTCTGGTTTTAGGAAGGCAGACATACCAGTTATAGACGGCATAACAAGAAAAGAGCCGATTGCTAAATTTTCTCAAAGCACGCCTACGTATGGACCCGTGGTCATGGACTTCGAACCTCCTGTTGGCAGGCAAAGAAAGGAAGACGACAAAGTAATAAAAGAATATTGGATAGTTGGCGACAGACCATTCGAAGTGAAGATGAATTTTAAACATGTTGGAAGCAGTTCTGTTGGGACCATTCAGCCTGTCAATATTTCGAAAGGAAATGTAAAACTTGATTTGAGAAGAAGTTTAATTATTGGTGTGCATGACACAACTAAATTACCTTGCGATTTTTACGAAGAAAATAATTTCTTATTTTCTAAAAAAGATGTTTTAGTCCCAGAGAAGTTATTGTGCAACTTTCAGTCAACCCCTCTAGAAGGGCCAGAGACCATGGCTACCATATGGGCTGAGTTTAGCTATACATACAAATACATAAAAACAGAGAATTTTAACGTAAAACCGTTGCCAGGAGAATAAACTTAAATTGATTCTAAAATAAAATATAACATAGGTAAGAAAGATGAAAAAAATCTTGATTTTACTTTCATTAATATTTCTCGTGTATTTATCAGGTTGTATAGGGCAGGCTCCCGCCGCAAAGGGTGTAGCTACAGGAGTTATAATTAAAAGCTTTAAGCCCGATATTCCGGAAATCTTTTCTGAAGATTCTGTTGTCTTTACCTTAACTGTTGAAAACGTTGGAGAAGAGGATGCTCATGATGTGCAAGCAAAGCTTTTTGGGTTGGGTACAGATTGGACTTGGGACAGCAGTAAACAAACAATAGGTGACGGCAACCTTTTAAAGAGCCAGCCTAAAGACAAAATCCCTGGTGGCACGGGTGATATTACTTGGAATGCAAATTCGCCTTCAGGATTGAAAGTTGACAATACTTATACAGCTGGCGTAAGGGTTTATTACAGTTATAAGACGACTGCCTTGGGAACAATTAAAGTTTACAACCAAAATTATCTGAAAGCCAAACCAGAAGAAGCAGAAAAGATTATGAAAAGTTCAGGGGTAGCTTCTTTCAGCGTAACAAAAGCTCCTGTCAGCATCTCTTTGGCTGGTGTGGCAAGGCCTCTGATTTACAGATCAGGGACACAAATATCTGCTCTTACAATTTTGATTGACAATGTGGGCCAAGGAAATCCGTACAGAGAAACCGAGACTGACATGGAAATAACCATAACTAAATTTAAGGTTTCCAACACAAACTGTCTCGATAAAATTAGCGATAAAACTCCAAGACTTCCGAGAACTGGCCAAAAATCAGTTTCGTGCACTTTTAACCTTCCAACAACAGTCGTAGAATATACAACCATCCCAATGGAGGTCGAATTAAGTTATAAATATTTTGTAGACAGTTCGACTACGATTAAAGTGTTAAAAACATTCCTTCCTGAAGAAGAGACGACAACCACAACAACTACACCAAGCGGAGGCGTTGAGGGGTTTTAAAGATTAATAAAGGCAAGCTAAACTATTTTTACTCATCTTATTTCTTTAAATTTGGAATGGGCCTGAGGAGAGTCGAACTCCTTTCTCCGCTGTGTGAGAGCGGTTTTAGTTTTTAAAGTCCTACCGGTAGACTACAGGCCCTCAAAAATCCACAAGCCTCTTTTGCTCTTTTGATTTAATTTCTTGTTGTTTTTTAGCTTTTTTAAATTCTTCTTCTGAAAAGAAAGGCCTACCGTAAACCCCGTCATAACCGGGTATAAATTTTACTTTTTCCTCTCTAGTTTTGATGATGGCGTCAACAATTTTTTTATCTGTCGCGTTTTCCAATTCTTCTTCTGATGCTTCCAGTAGAACATTAAGTTCGGTTCCAAATTTCTGTATCAATTTATTTTGTTCTTCGATAACTTTTCTTGAATACAACTGATTAACGCCAGTAACATGCGAAATAATTTCATATAGAGGAATTATATCTCTAAACGGAATGGCGTCTTTTGGCACGAATCCTTCTGGTCTGTCCGCCAGCTGTTCCACTCGTTGCAATACACCTATCGTTAATTTTCTACCGCATTTGGGACAAATGTTGTTTAACTTCAAAGCTTCCTTTGGATGCAAATCTATTCCGCAATTTCTATGTCCAGTAAAGTGATATTTTCCATAAGATGGGCTTGTCTCTATGGTAAACAAAAATCTCTTTTCGTCCTTCTTTTTTATCGCTTCTCTTATTTGTCCATAGCTTAATTCTTTCAATTCGAACACATTGCATTCTCTACCTATTCTCCAGACCCATGGGCTGTGCGAGTCTGAATTGCTCACCAATGTAAATTTATCCAGCGCGCTCAACCTCCAGTTCATCGGCGGGTCGGATGACATTCCAGTTTCCAAGGCATATATGTATTTTGTCTGATCTTGATAGCATTCTTCCATGGAATTAAAACCAGAAAATTCTCCAAGTATACCGTACCAGCTCGTCCAAGCATGCGCGGGGATAATTAGGATATCTTTATCTATTCCAATTAGACTTTCGACCAATTCGGGCGAAGTCATTTTAACTACCGGTCTTCCGTCTATAGATAAATTCCCGTATTTTGACAATGAGTCGCGTATCTGGTCTACTACATCAAAGCTAGAAGTGTGAATGACGTGATGAACTTTTCTGATTTTGTTTTCTTGTGCATAAACAGTCGAAACTTCTGTCGTGAGCATCCAAAAAATATCGCCATATTTGAAAAGGCCTGTACTGTCTACCGGTTCTAACTTTTTCTTCAATTCGCCCAGCCAAAGCTTGAACGTAAAATCCGAAGTGCCCAAAAGGTTTAGCCCCTTCAATTTAGCATTTTTGCTCAATTGCTCCAAATTCATTTCCTTGCTAGTCGCACGCGAATATTTTGAGTGAAGATGCAGGTCCGCAAATACTTTCATTTTTATTCCTCTACAGGAAAACCAACAATAACGCAGCTAAAAACATTATAAACCAGAGCAGAGGTTTCCATGCCATTATCTTGCTGCCGTCCAAAGGTGGTATTGGTAAAAGGTTAATCAAAGCCAACCAAGCATTGACGAAAGCCAAAGAGCCAAAAACATCTATTCCTTGCCATATTAAAGATCCTGTTAATGGCCTAAAAATTATTGCAAAAACTAAATTCACGCCTATGCCAGAAAATGCGATTATCCCCGTATCAACTGCTGTTAAATGTACAATCCTATATCCCCATCTCCCAAAAGCATAAGGATAAATCATCACCGCTCCCGATGCAACAAATTTTAATCCGACTAACATGAATAGCAAACCGAACAGTATGCCCTGGGGCCATATTTTGAAAAAGGCAGCACAGCCAAATTTTCTTGCAACAAATCTGTGAGCTAGTTCATGGCAAAGAAAGGCGAGGATGACTACTAGAAAATAGAAAGGAAACACATTGGCAGTATTCGCGGGGTTATTTAAATCGTAGGCAAAGATTAATGATACACTTAACACTGCCAAGACTATATCCTTCAATTCCTCTTTTGAAAAGAACTGCATGTAATTAAATTATTCTAAAAAGTATTTTAATGCTTCCTCTATGTCAGAAACTTCCTTTGTTTCTATGCCCGCGTCTTTGGTTATGTTGATTTTTTCTGTTTTGTATTCTATCGCACAATAGGTGATGGGGCCAATATGTTCGCAATGCTCTACGGGCGTATAGTATGTTTGCAGCGACTGGCCTGAAGGAACTAAAAATGTTTTTGCCCCTATATCTTTTGCAGCTTTGGCTTTTGCGAGAATTTCTCCAACAGGCCCTATGGTGCCGTCGTGATTTATGGTGCCGGTAATCATCACATAGGGATTTACAGTTTTATTTTTTAGTGCAGCAATAGTCGCCACCGTAAGCGCCGCTCCGGCCGAAGGACCTCCTATGAGAGAGGCGTTGGTTTCTATCGCATACACCAAATCAATGTTAGTCAGGTCGAGTTCTGTAACATTTTGTGCAACTCTCTGCGCAGTTCTTATAGAATCTTGAGTATCGACCCAGAAAAGCAATTGGTTTACGTCAACCAAAACCCTCCCCGTTCCTTGTTTAGATTCCACCATCAGCGTAGTCGCCACGCCATTTCCTTCTTCATCTACAGCAGGCACTTTCATCGACACGACGCTGTATGTTATGCTCGTAGGTGCTACTACTAAACCGGTTTCATTAGTTAAGTTAGTACCAGGAGTTATCGCCAATTTAGTAGTCGAAGTTAAATAAACGGAAATTAAGGCAAGTATAATTACTGCTGATAGTAACAGCTTCAAGACTTTTTCCATGGAATTAAAATTAACTTTTATAAAATATAAAAATGCAGGAGAGCGTCCTTGGTGGATACGACCTTGCAAATTAGTTAATCTGAATATCCTTCTCCATCCAGTTACTTATAAGCATTGACTGCATAGCTTATGGCTGCTTGGTTCCCCATCTCACCAGTTTCGCTATACAGCCAACCATACAAGGCTGGACTTCTCAGTCAGATATACAGGCTAAGTTACAAGAGCCATATCGCCCTCGAACTTTGGTTGACCATAAGACCATTTGTCACTAGCTGTGCTAGGAGGGAAGGTCTAGCTCCCCAACCTATCTCCTGCAAAAATCAATTGAGCATAATTAAATTTAAAGCTTACTATACGTAACTAATTTACCTTATCTTCTTCAAAACTTAATTATGATGGAAAATTTTTTCAACCCCAAATCAGTTGCAATCATCGGCGCTTCTCACACCCCCGGTAAAATAGGTTATGCAATTCTTGAAAATTTCGTTTTAGGAAAGTATAAAGGTAGAATTTATCCCATTAACCCAGACACAACTCCTATATTAGATCAAAAAGTTTATCCTTCAGTTAAAAAAATTCCTGAAAAAATTGACCTAGCCATAGTAGCAGTACCTGCCCCAATCGTTCCAAAAATCTTGAAGGAGTGCGTAGATAAAAAAATTGAAGCAGTGATAATAATTTCTGCCGGATTTTCTGAAATCGGCAAAGAAGGAAAGGAAATAGAAGACAAATGTAAAAAAATAATCGCCAAAACAAAAACAAGAGTGCTTGGCCCTAACTGCATAGGCGTATATGATTCTTCTACTGCGATGGATACGCTATTTTTGTCTAGGGAAAGACTGGGAAGACCAAGAGAAGGCAGCATAGCGTTTATTACACAGTCTGGCGCAGTCGGTTCGACCATCTTAGACTGGCTGTCGGAAGAGAAGATGGGCATATCAAAATTTGTTTCCTACGGAAATGCGATGGATATAGATGAAAACGACATTCTGGAATTCCTTTCAAAAGATAAAAATACAAAAGTTATAGTTTTTTATCTTGAAGGCATAGAAACAGACGGAAGAAAATTTATGGAAGTCTCCAAAAAAACTACAAGAAGAAAACCGATAATCATTTTAAAAGCTGGAAAAACGGAGGAGGGAACCAAAGCAGTCGTCAGTCACACAGGTGCTCTGGCAGGTTCGACAGAAATTTATTCCGCGGTTTTCAAACAGACCGGCATAATCGAAGCCAACAGTTGGCAAGAACTCTTCGATTTCGCAAAATCTTTTTCTCAACCCCTGCCAAGAGGAAAGAAGGTTGCAATAATAACCGATGGCGGTGGTTTCGGTGTACTGGCAACGGACGAGTGCGAAAGACAGGGGTTACAGTTGCTTGAGCCCAGCTATAATTTAAAGCGCAAATTGAGAAAGAAAATGCCCTCTTATGTCATTTTGCATAATCCAATCGATTTGACTGGCGATGCAACTGCCGAAAGGTATGCCGTAGCAATAGAAGAATGCTTGAAAGAATACGATGCCATAATTGCCATAACGTTGTTCCAGGTTCCAACTTTGGAAGAAGAAGTAGTGAATGCCATAACTAACCTATCCAAGAAGCATAAAAAACCAATATTATGCTGCGCAGCAGGTGGCAGATTTACCAAAAGATTAGTATCAGTTCTTGAAACAAGCGGCATACCCGTATATTCTACACCCGAACAGGCAGTAAAAGCCCTTGCGGCGATGACAAAATACTCAGAATGGTTGAAAAAATAAAATAATTTCATCAAAATAATTTTTACTATTGTTTAGTAATTATATTGCTTTAGAAAAACAATAAGTTTAAATACTTTTACCGCTCTTTACAGAAAAATATAGGTGAGATAAATGGCTGAAGATTGGGATGACGAAGAAGAGGAAGAACCAGAAGAAGACTTGGAAGAAGAATCGGAATTCGAAGAAGAATGGTAGATGACAGAAGTTGCTTCATTATTTCGCCTTTTTTATTCTTCTTCTTAAATTTTAATTATGTTAAATCTAGAACGGGGCAAAAAATTAGTTAAACTTGCCAGGGCAGCAGTGGAGAACTGTTTTAAAAGCAAGAAACTTGTAATAGAAAAGACTGGCGATAAAATTCTGAATGAAAAAAGAGGAGTTTTTGTAACGATTGAAACATATCCAGCCAAAAAATTGCGTGGATGTATAGGATACCCCTATGCTGTTTTGCCTCTATACGAGGCCGTCCAACGCGCATCCCGTGCTTCTGCTTTTGAGGACGCAAGGTTTAACCCGTTAAAAAAGGAAGAACTTGATGATATAATTTTTGAAGTTTCTGTTTTAACTGTTCCAAAACCAATTCAAGTAAAAGATCCGAAGGAGTATACTGATAAAATAGAAATCGGCAAGGACGGTCTTGTTCTCCAAAACGGTCCTTTCAGCGGTTTGCTTCTGCCACAAGTTGCTACAGAGTTTAATTGGGATGTAGAAGAATTTCTGGAAAATTTGTGTTACAAAGCTGGCCTGACTCCAGAATGGATCTATGACAAGAATACAAGGATATGGAAGTTTCAGGCACAGATTTTTTCTGAGAAGGATCCAAGGGGAGAAGTAACAGAAACAGATTAATCATATCTTTTATGTTTCATGGTTTTAAAATCAACGGCAAAATCGTCTCCACTTGCGTGCAAAACAGGGTTGATTTTTGTTAAGTCTATTTCGCCTTTAGTTATCACCTCATCCTTTACTTCTACTGCCAAAACATCTCCGAATATGGCCACGTGGTCGCCCATCTTTCTTTCTTCTACAACTTTGCATTCGACCCACGCCTTCGCTTCTCTTATTCTAGGCGGCTTTACTAACTTGGACGAGTACCACCTCAAGCCAGCTTGCTGAAGCTTGTTTACGCCTTCCTGATACCTTCTAGCGCACATTAAAAGCTGGTCTATATGCTCTTTTCCTAAGATGTTTACAACAAATTCCTTTGTTTGAGAGATGTTTTCATAGCTATGCCTTACCGGTGCTAAACTTATCATTAACATAGGCGGTTTAAAGGAAACTGGGGAAATAAAACTAACCACGCAGGCGTTTACTGCATCCAAAGAATTGAGCGTTGTTACAACTGCAGTCAACCTAGGGGCAATTAATTGGTAAAACTGTTCGGGATTTACCTTCATAATATATCTTTGTTGTTTTATATTATTTCTTTGTTACCACTTTTTAAAGGTTATGCTTAAATAACTAACAGTAGTCTTTATATCCTTTCCACCTAAAATGAAAATTAGGTGAAACAATGGTACTCTTCGAAGGAGTAGTTGGCCTTGGTATCGCATGTCTATTGGCGCCAGCTATAGCAGAGTACGCTAAACTAAGGAGCAAAGCTGATAAAGGATTTGCTTGGGTTGCAGTAGCAGGAGTGATGTTCCTGTTTGCTGGAACATTTAGCGGCGCAACAGCATTGAACACATATTTGGGTGCATCGATAGTAGGAAGTTTAGCAGACCTTTTTGCAATAATTGGATGGTTATTTGCGCTAATAGGAACGATATTCGTTGGCTATGAAGTATTGATAGAAAAGTAAAATTTTCTTTTTTCTTTTTTCTTTCTTTTTATTTAGAGATTATATTCTATAAGTAATTTAGGAAGACAAATTTCTAGAAAATTAACCTTTAAGATACCAGATGCAGGGGGTGGGATTCGAACCCACGAACGGACTAACCGACTAGGTCTTGAGCCTAGCGCGTTTGACCAGACTTCGCTACCCCTGCAACACTATATAATATTCTTTGTTTTTTAAAAGTTTTTATCTTAAATAACTGACAAGAGAAATATAATTCAATCACGACATACTTTGCAGTTCAGACTTTAACTGGCTTACTTGCGTTTTCAAATTAGATAGCACATCTTCCAAACCTTCTGCATAAACCTCGGGCGGTAATTTTTCCTGAAGGCCCGATGGCTTTAGAAATTCCAAATCCAGCGATTCAATTTTTTTGTCCATCACATCAGTTGCATCCTTAATCATTTTCAAATTTTCGCTTCTTAGGTTATCCAGATCAGATAAAATTGCAAGAGCGTTCTTCATTTTTAGCATCGTCATTTTTATTTCATTTATCGCGTCCAATATATTCTTGTATCTGTCCAGCTTGACAAAGAGAGGGGCAGACGTCGGTTTTAAAAGTTCCTCCTCTTTTTCAACTTCCGGCCTTTTCATTAATTCTCTAAATTCTTCAAATTCTTCGGGAATTTTCTCTTCGACTTTCTTTCTTCCAAAAAGTGGCATTTAAATCTAAAATAATTTCTGTTTACTATGAATATAAGTTTTTCTTAGAAGAATATGCGCTGGGCGGGATTTGAACCCGCGTCTTCGCCGTGGCAGGGCGAAATCTTATCCTCCATTCTGAATTTAGACCAGACTGGACTACCAGCGCTAGCCAAATATTCCGCCAAAACCTTCCATTGCTCTATTTTCTTCCTCTTTAAATTTATTTATTATTTTTTCTTTATCTTTTCCTTTAATTTCTTCTGCTAAAATATTCCCTTCTTCATCTTTTATAATTTCCGAAGCTTTCTTGCATTGCTCTTCCAAACCAGATACGTAGCAAAAATACCCCTCTTTTTCAAATTCCTTCGCTTCTTTAAACTTTATGCTCGCTCTAGAGACCACATCGTCTTTTAATAAAATGTCTTTTACTTTTGGATAGTTTTCTGTTTTAATCAACAGCAACAATTCCATTCTATCGCCCAGAGCCCCGAGTGGGACTCGAACCCACGACCTACTACTTTCTTGATTATACGAGGTTCGACTTTTTAAATCAGTCGCTCTACCAACTGAGCTATCGGGGCTTTAATCTATATTACTATACTGAGCCAATATATATAATTACTAAGATGGTTGACATGCACGAAGCGATGTTTTGGCATAAAGAAAGGAATGGAGTACGTTGCGAACTATGCGCGCGCGAGTGTTTTATAGGAAAGGGAAAAAGGGGATTTTGCTTGGTAAGGTTAAATAAAGACAACAAACTCTATACTCTGAATTATGGCAGGCTATGTTCTGTTAATGTCGATCCGATAGAGAAAAAACCCCTATTCCACTTCTACCCCGGCAGCAAAAGCCTATCCATAGCTTCGCAAGGCTGCAATTTTAGGTGCGCTTTTTGTTGCAACTGGGAAATCAGCCAAGGGGTTAACGAAAAAAAAGAAGTTTTAGAAGGACAGAATTACACACCCGAACAAATAGTCAGAATGGCAGAAGAGAATGACTGCAAAAGCATAAGCTACACGTATACGGAACCGACGGTGTTCTATGAATTTGCTTATAAGACAGCTAAACTTGCCAGCAGGAGTAACATACTAAACACATTTGTCACTAACGGCTACATGTCGATAGAGGCGATAAAAAAGATTGCCAAGTACTTGGATGCTGTTACTGTCGACATAAAAGCTTCCGGAGACCCCGAATTCTATAAGAAATTTATGTCCGTTCCCGACGTCAACCCTGTATATGCAGCTCTAAAGCAGATGAAAAAACAGAGAATTTTCATAGAAATTACAAACCTCATAGTCCCACAGTTTGGGGATAACATCGATCTATGCAGGAAGTTAGCACAATGGATATCTTCCGAGCTAAACGCGGATATTCCTTTTCACATTTTACAGTTCTTCCCTTCCCATAAGCTCTTGGAGTTACCACCAACGCCCGTTGCAACTTTAGAAAAATGCATAGAAGAAGCAAGAAGGACTGGCTTGAGATATGTTTACATAGGCAACGTCCCAGGTCATCCTGATGAAAATACCTATTGCTACAATTGCAGAGAGCTTTTAATTAAAAGGTCCGGATTTAACGTCGAGAAAATAAACTTGGTAAATGACAGATGCCCCACCTGTGGCCTAAGGATAAATATACTGGTGGATTAAAAATAAATTAACTTAATACCGAGTATTAATTGTGAAACGATTTGTTTTGATCCCATTTTTGATAACATCACTTTTACTTAGCGTTAACGTTTTTGCTCATGTACAAAATTACTATGAAGATATAACTTTGGATGATACAGGAAAAAGTTTGGTTAAGTTAGCTATAACAATTTCTCAACCGATTACTAATTTAAAATTTCTTATCTTCGGCGAGGTTAACGATTTTCATGCAAGCAGTAATAAAGGTTCTATAAATTGCTCTGTAAGACTAGAGGGTATAAGTTATGTGGATTGTACTTTTCAATCGCCTGAAGAAATGGTCGGATTAAGCATGATTGATATAAATTTTACAACTTTTGATTTTGTTAAAGTTTTGAATAAGAAATTTTACTTCACCGCTGATTTAAACTTAAACCAAAATATCGATTCAGCTTCTATTTTTGTTAGGCTTCCAGAAGGTATGATAGTTGGTGAAAATGAAACGAAATTAATTTTTCCTGAAAACTCAACGATGGTAAGTGATGGAAGGAGGATTATAATGGTATGGTATTTAGCTAATGTTAAAGCAAACGAATCGTTAAGATTTCAGATTTTGTATGAACGAACACCATTATCACCGTTATTTCAATTTAGGTTAAGGGATTTTGTTGTTTTCGGAATTGCAGCCGCCGCTGCATCGGGGTTCATTTACATCCGTTACTTTAGAAAACCGCAAAAACTAATTCTTTCTGTTTTGGACGACTACGAAAGAAAAGTAATGAATTTAATCATCGCTTCAGAAGGTGTGATAGATCAGAAAAAAGTTGTTAAAGAAACAAACCTATCAAAGGCAAAAGTCAGCAGAGTAGTTAAAAGTCTAGTCGAAAGAGGGTTAATAGAAATTGAAAGACTTGGAAGAAGAAATAAATTGAAACTTATAAAAAAGAAGTTCAAGATTTAGGTTTTAGATATTAAAAATACTCCCCCCAGTACAAGTAAAATTCCAAGCCATCTCATCAAAGTGATGTTTTCATTAAAATATATTCTTGCTAGAAATGCAGTCACGACATATCCTAAAGCAATCAAGGGATATGCAAAACTTAGATCTGCCCTAGAAATAACTGTCAACCAAAGCAAGGTCGCTATACCATACAACAAAAGGCCAGTAAATACATCTATTTCAAATACAGTAGAGAAAAGTTTTACGGATAATATTTCATTTAAGCTTATACCACCCAAATTTTTAAGGCCTTTTTTCATGTATATTTGGCCAAAACTTCCCATTATAACACATATTAAAATTAGAACGATAACATCGATCATCTTTCCCCTCCCCATTAAATTAATTAACGTTTTTGTTAAAATAAAGATTTGCTTATAAGGAGAAAAACTTTCTCTATCGTTTATCAATTCTAAAATTTTTTAGAGAAGAAAATCTAAGACTTTTTATGATAAAAAATGACTTATTTTTACTTTAGAAACAATTATCAACTTTTTTTTGCTTTATTTATATATTTTAAGCATACGTATGAAACTGTTGCAAATAAACATAAATTGTTTCAAGAAGTTTATATATATCCAATAATTATAATTTATTTTTAAAGAAAAATTCCCGAGAGCCTATTCGCTATTTTATAGCGGGTAGGAAGGATCAGGAAAGAGGATAAAAATGAAAGAGAAGTTAATTGCAAGCTTTTTGGCTGCATTAACAATGCTAACACCAATAGTTTCAGCAGCAACACAGTTGGGTAATTATCCAACTTTTCTAACAAAAGTAGGTGCTCTGGACGCATATGTAGTAGTAGGTGCTGCAGCAGCTACAGACGATGTAGTCGGTGCTGTAAACCTGGCAGTAAGACTTGCTGAGGTAAGCAAGACTTCTACTACTGTATCATGTCCAGGCGCTGTAGCAGAAACAGTCGACGGTACACTTAAAGAGGTAAAATACCCAGGCGCAATTGCTGGTACTGATACGACAAACCAATTGCCAATAGAAGTTAAGACATTCCATTTCAGCGGCTTAAAGAGAGGTGAAGTGAGTTACAGAGGAACAGACTATTCATATTACGAATTAGTTAAGTTAGATACGGGTTCAACTAACTTTGGATTAACAAACAAGAAAGGGGCACCAGTAAACGGTACTATAAGAATGGTAGTTCAGACAGGTAAAATTGTATACAAATGGCGCTTGGCTGAAAACATATCTAGTACTTACTGGGGCAACTTTACAGATGCTAGTCCGAACTACGACTATCCATTCAAGCTAAAACTCTTTGGTCAAGAATTCCAGATAGTAGCAACGCCAGCAATAACTCAAGTAAGAATGCTATCCGGTGCCGTAGGTACAGCCGATCCGGATTCGCCTGTAAAATCTGGAGATTATTCTGTATATTGTACCGATGCAGCAGACAACAGTTGGGCATCGCTTACGATAAAGGATGCAACAGGTGCTATTGTAGCAGGACCACAGGTTGTTTCTCAGGCAGATACTTGGGAAGTAACACTCGGTGGAACTGGGTACAAAGTAAAACTGTTGAGAGCTTATGCATCAACGGCAACAGCTAAGGTCCATGCAAAGGTAGCGTTCGGTACAGAGGTAGACAAGACATATGATGGTGGTAGTGAGTCGCTATTCCCAGGAACGACTGACTGGAGAATAGGTGCAGAGATAACAGCTGCAGGCAAGTTGCAGTTGAACGATAACATAACTGTAAGTTACTATCCATCAGAAACCAAATATCTCAAATTGGGTGAGAGCGTAAAAGCACCTAACGGCTACTTTGAAATTTCACCGAGAGATTACAACACAGATCAATTTGCAGAAGTGACATTCGAACCGGTAACCGGTGTTACGGCATATGCGAGCACGGCAACAGGCGCAGCATCGATGTTAAGTGCGAACGGTTTAATGATATCTACAGACATTTCAGGAACAATTGGCACATACGACAAGCTATACGTCTTGTTCAACGACACAGCTGCAGTAATTGCATATTACGATCCGACATCCAAGAAGAACCTGTGGGATTGTTCGGGTTGCGCACCAACAGAAGCTGGATTCAAGAGCAAGGCATTTGACCTCATCTACGGTGGTGTAGGAGAAGTAACATACAAGCTAGTAATAGATACGAATACCAGTAAGCTTGGCGGTGGCACATCGTCATCTTCAGGTACAGCTAGCATACTAAACATTACAGTATACAACAGCAGCATGTTGGGCGGAGTTGACCTAGACTTCATGAACTCTACTGCTTATGCAGCAGGAGTAAACCCAAGCATTAAGTTAGGCACGACTGACGCCACAGCAGATGCGAAGGATGTAACAGGAGACCTTGAAGGTGCTACTCAAGATATCGGAACAATGTCCGTTGGCGACGTTGTTACAGACACAGGAATAATAGTAAAAGTTCCGAAGACATACGCGGATGCTAACAAAGTAATATTAGAAGTTCCAGCAAAAAGTCTGAAAGTCAAGGTAGCGTTTGGTAAGATAACAGCAGCAGCTGCAGCAGCAGGACAATGCGTGCAAGAAACACTCACGCCTGTAACATCAGCCGTAGCAGTGCTAGACTCAGAAGTAACAGCTGCACACAAAGCAAAGAACCTTGTCTTGGTCGGAGGCCCGTGTAAGAACACCTTAGTCGCTGATTTGGCGGCTGCAGGCAAGTTCCCGTACACGTGTGTTGGATGGCCAGGAAGAGACTTTGGCTTGATCAAAGCAATAGACGACGCATTCACAACAGGAGAAGTAGTGCTAGTAGTTGCAGGTACAAGGGCAGCAGACACAAGAGTCGCATGTTCGGTATTGCAACAATATGATACGTTGTTAGCAGGCCAGACAGCTTCAGCGGTAGAGGCTACAAGCGCAACAGCAGCTGGTATAACGGCTGTCTAAGTTGCAGAGGGGCTTAGTAAAAACTTTGCCTCCTTTTTTCTTTTTTATTTTTAAAAAACAATTTAATTCTATGGTTCGAGAGAATATGGGTAAGAGGGAAATAAAAATAAAACTTACAAGAAACAATCTAATTCTCTTTGGGATTGTTATTATTGCAATATCTTCTTTTCTAATTTACAACTTCTATATTTCCTCTCTACCCAAACCCATTCATTCCGTTACCCTAAATGGTCAGGTTATTAATTTTAGAGGAGACTTAAGAAAAGCCGATAGAATACCGGTTTATCCAAGCGAAGAACAACTCTATTTAGAATTGATGCGACCTTTAGTACAGAACGTTACAATTGCTTTTAAACCAGCTGGCGAAAAAGAAAACCCATACTATACTATTCAGATACTAGAATTAATTCCAAAATTATCTATCGCTTATTCAAGAACTGGGCTGGAACCAAATTTTGATGTGCCTCCGATAATATTAGACTCATATGAAAACATAACAAGCACAACTTACAGTCCGATAATTGCTCTAGTTCATCCTATATATTCGGATGAAAACGCGATAAGGGTTAAGGATCATGTAATCTGCCTCAAGGCAAAGGATTATGAGGGCTTTGATTTAGTAACCGACAAGCTGTTGATGGTTGCTTTAGAATTGGACCTGGGTCAAATGCACTGAACTACACTTTCTAGTTCATCTATTGAAGTTAGGCCTTGAAAGGCAAATTTTTCATCGATTATAATTGCAGGATAAATTGTAATGTTAAATTGTTTTGTTACAGCATCGATGACGGTTAAATCTAAATCCGCAGCAAGAGGAATTAGCATTATTTTATTTCCACATTTTTCCTTTAAATCTAAAAGTATTGAGGACTGAACTTTATTTTCTATGTCGATTTCTCTTGTCAAATCCTTTTGTTTATAGAGGTGAACTACATTTTTATAAGTGAAATTGCATTTTTCTTTTAATTCTTGGCTATTAAACCAGAATTGAGTTTGAAGTAAAGTATATCGCCTTCGTTCTTGTTCTAATGTTGGGATAAATATGTTAGCTTCTACTGTTCTTTCAATTTCCAAACCTTCTTTATAAATTTTATCGTTATAAACTAAATTTTCTTCCAAAGCTAAGTCACAATAATCCTTTCCCAACCTTCCGATGTATAAGTTAAGTAATCGGGCATCATTCCAATTTGTATCTATCTCTGAAAGAGTTTCTCTTACAGCGCTTAACCTATAATTATCTACCCATATACCAAATATAATTCCAAGAATAAAGACAATAACTGTTAATATGCCAGCTTTGTAGTAAGTATTCATTTTGTCAACCACCCCCTTTCGCGTTTTATAAATTTGTAAATTGAATATATGCAAACAAATCGATATAAAAATAAATATAGGGGGAATACAATCAAGCTCGATATACTTGACTTTTCTTTATGATTGCTTAGACTCGCTTTAATCAATAACAAAGATGAAATAAATAAAATTGTTCCGTAGACCGAAAAAACATCTAAAGAATAATTCATATTGACATAAAAACTCCTCACCCCCATAAATATAGTTTTAATCAAATACAGGGAGTTATTAATTAAAAAATTTACTGCAAGATAGAAAAATATGGCCGCACCAATAATTGTAAATACATAATCTATAATCGAAACTGGGACTAAAAATGTTCTAACGACGTTTGCATCCTTTTTAAATATACAGCCTAGATATTTGAATAAAGTTTGAAGCCCACCTATACTCCACCTTGTTCTTTGTGCCCACCATTTGCCAAGAGAAGAAGGATATTTACTGTATACCATAGCATCATAAGCCATTTTTATCTTATAACCATTTCTTAAAATTCTCCACGCGATTTCAACATCTTCAACAAGATTATTTTCATCAAACTTGCCTAAATCGACCAACATTTTTTTTCTATATACAGAAAGAGGGCCTGGGGTTACATCAATAAGATTTAACTCTTCCTTCAATTTTCTTGTTAAGGCAATTATCATTAGTTCTATGCTTTGTAACTTTTCAATGAGTTTATTCTTTTGTTTTGTAAGAATATGCGATGTTACTGCTACGATATTTTGTTCTTCAAAGCATTTCATGCAATTTCTCAAAGCATTTTTTTCCAAAAGAGTATCCGCATCTACAACTGCTACAAATTCATTTTTTGCATGGTCGAGCCCAAAATTTAATGCGGAGGCTTTTCCACTATTTTCCTTTCTCAAAATTTTTATTTTATCTTCATATTTTTTTGTTATTTCATATGTTCTGTCAGTACTCCCATCGTCTATAACAATTATTTCTAAATTATTTTTCGGATAATTAATTTTCAAAAGATTTTTGATTGTGTCTTCGATCGAGTTTTCTTCGTTAAATGCGGGAACTAGAATACTTACAGACGGTAATTTACCACTTTTAATTTTCTTAACTATTTTGTCTTTATTTTCAACCCACAATATCAAATGAAAGAAAGTGAGATAGCTTACTACAGCAAATATTGCAAAATATATAATATCTAGGATCATCATTTTTAATATCCTCACTTTTAATTTTTCATCCTATTTTAATTATCTGTTATAAGAGTTTAAGTTTTCCAGTTATCTTGTCAATTTTCTTCTCTTCCGCAGGCCCTATACCTAAGCAAGTGATGGTGCCTTTCTCAAGCTGCGTCAGCCCAGCATCCTTTATCAAGGAGCATGGCAACTTAGAGCCTTTGGCTTTTTTGTACAAATCCTTTAATTTTTTTAAACTATCAACTTTTAGAACAACCTTTTCGCCGCCTTCTTTCTCCCATTTTTCTATTATTTTTTCATCGGTCTTCCTAACACTCGCAACGGACGCATGGCAAGCATGACAGGCTATTTTACCCTTTCCCATTTTCAAATCTTTTCTCACAGCAATAGCCTGTTTATACAATTTATACCATCTCCAACCAGTCGCCTATAACTGGAATGACCAAATATCCAAGATAAGCAAAGAGCAAAGCCCTTGTTACTCTACCTAAAGCAACCGCTATGTAAAATTTTTTAATATTATATTTACTTACCCCACTTAATATCCCGATAAAATCGAAAGGAAATGGGATGAAGGCAGTTAAAGCAATAACACCAAAACCATATTTTTCAAATGAGTTAGTAAAGAATTTTATAATCTTTGGCATTCTTCTTTTCTTCTCTTCTATAACCATTCTACCACCAGCGCCAACAAGGTAGCCTGTTAATTCACCGGTTGCAGAGCCCATCCCGACAACTATACCAAGGAATAAAGGATTCAACCCTATGCTACCAGCAAAAGATAATATAACATCTAAAGGGAAGGGTATGAAAAGTGTCGATGTTCCTAAAACGCTTAAGAAAAAAATTGCTACGTAAGAAAAACGAATTATTAAATCTTCAGCCCATACTATAAAACTTTCCCAAAACATTTTCATCCTATATATCTAGTCCTATCTTTCTTCTCTTCTTCTTTCAATTTCTCTTTATATGCTAGTACTGGAAACATGACTGGAGGCGGAAGGTTTAACTGCTCAGACAAGGCGACGCCAAGCGTTAGGCATTTTCTAAACAAAAAATTTTTAACTTCTACATCTGTTTTTTCTGGCAGTTTTCCATTATTTTTCCAACAGTCTAAAACTTCATTTAGAGTTTTCTCCCTATAAAGTACCTCGCCGTTAATTTTTATCTGCCCCATGTTTGGATTATAGACTGTGAGGAACTCAAAACCTATGCCCACATCTCTCTTTCTTTTTTCCACAGAAACTATTTTAGGCGTAGAATTTACGTCTATTCTATTCGCTTGCACGCTCTTCCTTTCAGCCGTTATTGAAGTGATCCTATAAGCTATTATCAAACTATCACTTATTTTTATCCTAACTAAAATTAATTTTATGAATACAAAACTTTTAGTGCTCTTACTTCTTATAGTTTTAATAGCTGGTTGCATTCAGGAAGGTGAAGTTTTGCCAAGGATAGAAGGTAAAAAAGCGCTTTTTGTAATTGCTCAGGAAAATTTTAGAGATGAAGAATTGACGAC
>Ga0315312_1001009_pt1 | contig 24852 bp, 18 predicted proteins | sample TDP7_MG_FD_203629 | JGI IMG/M metagenome (GOLD analysis project Ga0315312, IMG submission 203629) | Freshwater sediment microbial communities from Lake Towuti, South Sulawesi, Indonesia - TDP7 | ecosystem: Environmental > Aquatic > Freshwater > Lake > Sediment | place: Indonesia: South Sulawesi... | reverse complement strand
CTTGACAGCCTTCAGATTCACCCCTGCACCGCTGAATTCAGCCAAGCTAATGTTCCATTCCTGCCAGTCTGTTTGTACAGCGGCGCCTGGATCAGCATTGTTAACCACCTTAACCTTGCCGGTGTTGTCTTCCACAGCCACGTACAATGGCTCAGCAGTGTTAGTGCCAGTAACGGTCGAAGCGATGTCAGCGACCGTCCAGGCGCCCGTAACTGAGCCACCAGTAGAAACGTTGCTGAATTGGGCCACACACAGTACATCGTTCTGATGGCTGGTCAAAGCTAAGCCGATATAGACGTTCGCAGCCATCGTGATTGTCACAGGGTTGCTGGCATCACCTTCAGCGCCGCTGGGGTCTTTCATCGTCCAATTGACACCATCGGGCGAATGATAGCCTGTGAAGACGTTGCCTTTGCGTACCACCTTGACCCAGTATGGTGCGGTCTGATTGTCAACGCCATGCTCACTGTCGGAATCGCCAGCCTCATGACGGAACTGGAAAGCCAGACCGTGGCTGGCCAATGGTGTAACGGCCATAAACGCATGCTTGGATGCACCATCGAGCGTCTCACGAATCATAACGCCGGCCTTTCGCCATTCGTTGGTGCCTGGCCCACCTATACTGACAACCTTGGCAATGATCTCGCCATCACCGGAGAGCTGCTTGTACATATAGCGGAATTCGTCGGAGGCGCCCCAGATATCCGTGCCCTCGGCACTCATCGTGAAGGTGCCAGGCGGGCTCTCCAGAAAGTCCGGCGGATTGCCCCGGACGTACAGCGTTAATGCCTTAACATTGTTTCTGGTCCAATCTTGCGGTGTGGCCCACTCTCGGAACGTCTCTGAGTAACGGGCTTTGCCGCCAGTTCCACTGTTGTCGTAACCTAATGGCATCGACTGGGTGCCGCCATGAATGATGGTTTGCTCCGCATACGGAGGCACGCTGTTACCCACAGCAGAGCCGGTACCGTTACCGGGATAGCCGGGTGCTGGCAGGCTGAATCCCAATCCGTCCTTCCAGGTCTGGAATATCCTCCTGCCCACATCATCGGTGTAATCTTCAAAATCATCCACGACAATGTACTTGGCGGTGGTAAAGCTCCAGACCTTACCTAAACTCATAGTCCCATCGGTGTTCTTCTCATTCACCTTCCAGTAGTAGGTCTGACCCCACGCCAGAGGTGACTCAGTCGGGAGATAGCTTGTAGTACCCAGTAGACCCCTGTAGATGCCCGTCGTGGTTGTGTCGGCTTTTTCCACAGCGGCCTGGTCGGTACCGAGGTATATCTCATGCTGAGAGGCCTTGACTCCTGGTTGCCATGAGAGAGTAACCGTGTCGGGCACATCGGAAGCACCGTCAGCAGGGGATGGAGCATATGCTTTCTCCGGCAGATATGGTGTGGGACCGACGTACTCCGCACTGATGACCTCCATCGTCGGGATGCCGGGACCTCGCCAGGAGACTGTTATACTGTCGCCGATCGTATCTTCCTTCATCAGAGCCTCGATGTAATATCTCTTGCCGCCTACAAGGCTTTGCGGCTGCGACTGCGGCTCGGCCGCGGTGTTGGCAATTATAACCGCATTGGCCGGATTCTCATCGGTGCTCAAGCGTATCTGGCCTTCATCCTCGGCTTCGATCAAGAACGTATAGTTGCCTGTTTCCGGGACGAAAAGCCAGCCGCGAAGTCGGCTGCCATATTGCTCGGCCCAGTTTGCAGGACCCTGGAAAAGGTCTACAAACTCCCAACCATCAGGCTTCTTTGGATAGCGCGAATTAGTCGTCAAGCTGGCCACACTTGAGCCACTGATGTCGAACCACCACTCACGGATGATCTTACCAGGGCCAGCCGCTACTGTCTCGAAGCTCCACACGTCGCCCCCTCGTTCTGTCCCATTGGCCTCGACCTCATTGACCCGCCAGTAGTAGATGGTCTCTGCCTTAAGCAGTCCCGGATCATACGTAGTCTCTTCCAGGATACCTTTGTCAGTATCGCCGGTACCATTGGTTACCGCAACTTTGTCAGTGCCGAAGAACAAATGGTGCTTCAGCGGCGTTAGAGAATAGCCTGGGTGCCAGCTTGGCTTCGCATCTATCAACACATCGGTGGCGCCATCAGCAGGGCTGGGGCCCCAGGCTATCACCGACATGGCCATAAAGCTCCAGACATCACCTTTGTGAATGGTAACACCATCCGCTTCGACCTCATCAATACGCCAATAGTAGGTCTTGCCAGAGACCAGACCGGGAGTATGCCAATACATATTGAAGGGCTGCCGACCAATAAACTCAGCCGCACCCAGTGCCGGATTAGTGCCAAAATACACATCGTGAAAGACAGCCGTAGCTCCCGCCGTCCACTGAAACAGCGGTGTAGTCACGTCTTCGGCGCCATCAGCCGGCTTGGGGTTCCTGGCCTTTGCAAAATAAATGGTGAGCGGGTCACCCTTTATATCCACAAAGCAGATCTTACAGTTTGAGGCGCCAGCCGCTGGCTTAATGGTTAGCAGACCATCGCTCAGCACCACCGTCACTTTGTACTCGTCAAAGTTATCTTCCCCATCCGGGTCGGTCAGGACCTTACCTTCCACATCAAAGTTGTTGGTCTGGTCCGTGTACGACGGATCACCACAAACCAGAAACACCTCGTAAGTGCCGTTGGGCAAGGCAATCTCCCATATGGCGTCTGCTGCCTTCTGCAAGTGGTTCAGTGTATCGTAACGCTGGTCGGGTGAGGCGGCGTTGTTGCGGTCGCGCGCGTCAGCCTTTATATCTCGGTTCCACCCATAGCTGAAGCCGTTGCCGCGATCAGCAAATACCTCACCATAATCGGGCAGATACCCCTCCGGTATTGGTGACCCAGTTGACTGGAAATTGATCTTCAAAATGGCGGAGCTTCCGACTCCGGGAGTCAGGCCAAAGCCCAAGACCAAAACTAACATAATCAGTTTTCTACACATAATCTTCCTCCTAAAAAGGTTAAAAAATAACTGAATTTGGCCACACACCAAGGAAACCCCGCCATAGTGATGGCAGGGTTAACCGGTTAGCCCCGCCACTGCGTGGCGGGGTTCTCTGCTTTATTTATACCAAATTTATCGCCCAAATTTCAAGAAAAATCTGCTTACGGCACTTGCAAAAAGATATGCACGCCCTTTTTGTTTGATGCGGCAATATCGGGTTTGCCATCTCCATTTATGTCGGCCACCTCAAATTGCGTTCCCGCGCCAGAATCATCGTCGATTTTGTGCGGAATGAACTCGACTTTGCCACCCCGCCCGCGGCGGAGTTCAAACCAGTAGAGCACAGCCGGCTCATATTCGCCGGGGTCTTTACCCATGTGGGCAAAATATCGCTTGCCGGTGACCAAATCCTTGATTCCGTCTGCATTCATATCGACCAGGATTATCGCGTGCGGCTGAGAAAACTCCTTGAAGATTAGGTGCTGCGTGAATTCCGCGCCGCCTGAACCATCTTTCTGCTCGAACCACCAGATGCCGTAATTGTGGGCGGAGCTGGTAATTACATCGCTGTCGCCGTCAGCATCCACATCGTAGAAAAGCATATTCGCACAGGCTGGACCGAGCTTAGCCGCGTGGAATTTCCAGTTACTTTGCGCGCGGCCTTGCGGTGCTTCCCACCAACCCTCGGTGATGAGCACATCGTTTCTTCCATCACCATTGATATCGCCGACGCCCAGACCGTGGCTATATCTATCAGTGCCGGGGGCATTTGGTCCGGCGATTACGTGCATATCCCAGAGACCATCAAGGTCCTTCGGGATGCTGAACCAGGCCATAAATCCCTCTGGACGAACGGCGAAAAGCAGCACGTTACGGCCTGTGCCCAGAAGATCGGCGAGCAATGGAGTCTCATTGCAGGCACTATTAGCGACTATTCGCTCTTTCCAGTGGCCGGGCTTATTCTTGGGATTTTCATACCATCGGCACGGCTCTCCCGGCATGCCGATAATAATTGAATCGACCCAGCCATCACCGTTGACATCCTGGGCGAAGTTCACAAAGGTCTGGCTGTAACCTTTCGAGCCATCGTACTGGCCGACAGGACGAATCTCGTGCATCTTCCAATTAGGTGCGGCGTACCATACATCACCGGCAAGAATATCTGCTTTGCCATCGCGATTGACATCCGCCACCGCGACGCCTTCAGAACGAAAGGTCTTATCCAAGACGATTTTCTGGAATCGAACATCTTTCGCCTGCAACTGTGTCGAACCAAGCAGTACTATGGCCAGAATTGCAAACATACTTTTTGTCTTCATACTGACCTCCTGTTCAAAATGCCGCTTAATTTTACGTTCTGCAATTTGAATTTGGTTTGTAGAAAAGAGTTAAAAATGTCATTTCGAGCGAGCCGAAGGCGTGTCGAGAAATCTGCTTTTTTTGTAGATTTCTCCACTTCGCGTCCCTAAGGGACGCTTCGGTCGAAATGACAGCGAGTCTTTTCTATGGAACAATTTGAATTTTGTTTTTCATTGTGGGCACTCTAATCAATAACTGTAAATTTGCCGTTTTCGTATATGATTTGGCCGTCAGCAGTGATTCGCCCGCCATTACGCATATCGCAGACCATGTCCCAATGCAGGCCTGACTCGTTTTTACTGCCGCTCTCCGGGTAACCCCCTCCTACCGCCAGATGCACAGTACCTCCGATCTTCTCGTCGAAAAGAGGGTGCTTAGTAAACTGGGTAATGCCGTAATTGCAAGCGATGGCAAATTCGCCTGCCCGTCGTGCCCCTTTATCTTGGTCAAGCATCTTGAGCAGAAAATCTTGACCTTTCTCGGCAGTAGCCTCGACCACTCGTCCCTTTTCAAAACGCAGTTTGACGCCTTTGCATTCACGTCCCATCAAGACGGCAGGGAAATCAAAAACTATAGTTCCCTCGACCGAATCTTCCACTGGGCCGGTAAACACTTCGCCATCAGGAAAGTTAGTTGTGCCAAAGCAGTTGACCCACGTGCGACCCTCTACAGACATGGTCAAGTCGGTTCCATTGGGGGCCTGAACCCGAAGCCTCTTCTTCGTATTGAGCAGATCTACTACCTTCTGCTGTTTTCGCTCGATTTCTCTCCAGGCAGCGACCGGGTCCTCCTTGTCTAATAAGCACGCGCGGAAGACAAAGTCTTCATATTCTGTAAGGGACATATCCGCATCCTGGGCGTAAGCATTTGTCGGGAACAAAGTTGCGGTCGAGCGCAATTCGTTTTTGGCTTCCCTTTCGCGGAAGCGTTTCCACCATCGCAAGCCTAGTGGTGTCTGCAGGGCCTGTCTGGCAGGATCGACATTGGTTAATGCGCGAGTATTCACCTCACCCAGGATCCATATATCGACGTCCATTGTTTCGATTGTCTGCATGTCCAGAGGTGAGACGTATTTCAACTGTTCATCCGAACCATATTTTAGCAACAGCTCCTCCAGGATGGCTGGCTGCATTCTTATATGGGGGTGTCCCCCAGCCTCAATGACCGCTTTATATAGCGCGACTACCAGTGGTTCCGCCGCTGGTGGGGCCTCGATCACAACCACATCACCCTTCTTGACCGCAACGGAATATTCAACCAGCACCTTAGCCATTTTTTCGATGCGCGGGTCCCTCACAACTTTATAGAGGACACCCTTGCCCGGAGTGGTGTCAGTGGTCTTAGAGATTCTTGCAGTTGTAATCCTTGGGCTTTCTCCTGGTTTAGCATACGCGGTTGCCGACCTATCCTTGTGTGGGGCGCACCCAGCAACCCAAATTACTGTCAAGACAGCCGAAATCAGATTTTTCAAATAGCGGTTCATTTGTGTTCTCCTTATGAAATAGGATTTCCAATATAAGTTTATAATAACCAAGGCGAACGCGGACAACAACGGGTTAATATCCGGCATCCGGTCTCGGTTACGAGAATATCATCTTCTATCCGGACGCCAAGTTTGCCCGGCATATAAATACCCGGCTCAATTGTAAGGATTTGACCGGCTTTTAGCCTACCCTTACTTTCGGGCTTGACGAAGGGCGATTCATGTATCTCAAGGCCGAAGCCGTGGCCTGTGCCATGCCCGTAAACGGGCAAATCACTGCCGCAAATCACATCTCTCGCAGCGGCATCGACCCTGACCATTTCGACGCCGGCCTTAACCTTTTCTATCGCCGCTGCCTGGGCGAGCTCCACCGCCCCGTACGCCCTTTCATAAAGGGCTGTCGGCCTGCCAACGGCAAAACATCTGGTAATATCGCAGCAATAGCCTTTGTACTTAGCCCCAAAATCTATCAGTATAGTATCTGTTTGCTTGAGCTTTCTGGTTGTCGGCTGATGATGCGGCCGCGAGGCGTTTGCGCCAAAAGCGACAATGGTTTCAAAGCCATTTTTTGCCCCGAGCTTGCGCACCTCAAGGTCAATCATGCCGGCCAATTCGTTTTCGCTTATGCCGGGCTTTATCTGGGGTATTGTTTGTTTGAGGGCTTTTGCCGCTATTGAAGCAGCCTTAGAAATAGCTGCGATTTCGCTGGCATCTTTTTGACTGCGAAGTGATTCGATAACATCCGTGACCGTTTTGAACCGGGCCGCGACATTTTTCCTTATGGCGGCAAAATCGGCCAGCGAGGTAGATTTTTCAACACCCACAATTTCTACCGATCCTTCGACTTCGCTCAGGACAGGTTTGAGTTTTTTTATCAGCTTAGCTACGGCCTCAGCTATCGGCTGTTTGCGTTGGATTATCCTGCAATTGGGACATTCGGCTTGCGCTTGTTCGGTGTACCTGCTATCGGTGACAAGGTATGTCCGCCCTCGGCGGGTAATTACCGCCCAACTATCGTCTCCCCAAAAAGCGGTCGCGTACGTCACATTGGCCGGCTTGGTCACTATCAGACAATCTATCTTCTTTTTGTCGAGCAACCGCCTGATCGCACCGGTTCTTCTTTTTATAATGCTCGCCGTCATTGTTCCCTGCCCCACTTTTTCTGCCAGAGCGGGTAGTTTCTGGCGAGCAGATCGGCTGGCCAATCCCCATACCAGGCATAGCCAGTACGGCGTTCGAGTGATATCTCGGACATAGCATAATGCACGCTGCCGTCCTTGTCGCCAAATATTGGGCGATTTGTGCCGATCTCATAAAATCTGGCCCAAATTGGCGGTGCGGTTGTATCCTTGACGATGACTTTGTCATAGCCCGTGTCGCTGGATTCATCAGGCCGGTCTATCTGCCGGATGCCTTTGAGCTTGACCTGGTCGAACCAGGCAACGGCGTTTTGAACCGCCTTGATAATTTCTTGCCGAGGATTGTCGATGCTCATCAAGAACTCTACGATGCCGACGCTCTCGCAGGCGGTAATGGCAGCCGGCTCAAAACGCCGCGCGGGCCTCGGCTCGAACGTTTTATCATCATGCTGCTGACACCATGCGGTGTGCTTACCGTCGACAACTATCTGGCACTTTAGAATGCACTCGATGCCCTTCTGAATGGCCTCGTGGGCCTTTTTGCAGCGATTTTCATCGACAAAGGAATAGGCCGGCTCATTCTCGGCAATGTCACGCAGCACGGTAATTGCCCCAATCATAGCACCATCGTTGAACGTGATGAACTTTGAATAGCCTCGCAGCCAGGGATAGGCCTGTGGCCAGCCGCCGTTGGCGTACTGAGATTTCAGCAGATAATCCAGGCCTTTCAGAAAAGCTTCATGGAAGCGCTCCTGTTTTGTCGCGTTGAATACTTTTGCCAGGTAACGCAAGTGCGTATGAGTGGCGCCATTGTCAAGGGTAGAGTCCTCTTTGTTCTTTGCCGCGCGAACTTGGTTCTTTTCTTTTTCGGTCAGCTCACGGGTCATATCGACGTTAGCCGGCCAGCCGCCCGTGCTGCGCTGGTATAGTAGGACATTCTCTGCAATTCGGACGGCCTCGGCGCTACCATACCAATCAGGTTCTTGCTGAAGAATGTTACCGGCTGAGTGATACCACTCGATAGGCGTTTTCTTGGCCTGTGCGCTAAATGCCGTGGCAACAACAAACACACAAAGTAAAGTACTGCCTATTTGCTGTTGGAACGCTTTCATCTGTGTGACCCTCTCAAATTTTCAATTGCCAATTTACAATTTTCTTAATTACCACTACTTCAGCAAAAAATAAAGTTTTTCTTTGAAGCATTTGGCCTCGTGCAATTTCATTTTTTATATTTTCAACGGATTGAGAACCGGCTGGAGGGGAGCAGGTTGCCGCCCCGCACCAATTGCCAGCTCTCTCGGCAAGGGTTCCTACTTAGTGCCAGGCAATTAGTGCGGGGCCGCCTATTTTTATATCTTGTCACCGAACCTGCCCTGCATTACAATATCCTGCGAATCGGCCAATCGCGTTAATTAGCCTCGCCACAGGGCGGGGGCTAAACCCGCCATACGTCTGGCGGGTAAAGGATCGCCTTATGATATTGCCCATTCGCACGAGTATTCGGCCCTGGCGGACACCATATACAAATTACGCCCTAATTGTTGCCAATGTACTTATCTTTCTCAGCACATATTCACCTCATTATTCGATAGTGGCGGGCGTCCGTATGTTTGAGCCGCTGCGACCATGGGCTCAACAATTTGAGCTTATCCCAAGACATCCACATTGGGGGCAATTCGTGAGCTATGCGTTCTTGCACGCTGACCCTTTGCACATTATCTTTAACATGTTCTTTTTGTATCTATTCGGCAACAACGTAAACGACAAACTTGGTCAGGTTTGGTATCTCTGTTTCTACTTGGCCGGCGCGGTGTTTAGTGGTGCAGGTCACACGGTCCTACATTTCTCTTCACGTGTGCCAACGTTAGGCGCCAGCGGTGCCGTAGCAGCCGTAACCGGTGCGTATCTGGCTTTATTCCCGCAGACCCTCATAACAGTCCTATACTGGTTTTTGTTCATAGGTACTATACAAGTGCCAGCGTTATATTTTATTGGATTCAAATTGATCTTAGTCGACAACATTCTTGCCCGTGGCCAGGGTAATATTGCGTACGACGCACATTTAGCAGGTTATGCCTTTGGCATCGCGGCGGCACTATTTGCGCTTGCAACGGGTTTGGTTACCGGCAGCAGCTATGACCTCTGGGCAATGATGCAACGGTGGAATCGACGTCGCCATTATCGTAATGTGGTTGCGAGCGGTTATGACCCATTTACCGGCCAGACAGCGAGGAAACGTATATGGGCAAAAGAGATAAAGAAAACATCGGCTCAGCGCGATCTGGAGCACAAGACCAGCGAGCTGCGCAATGAAATCGCCGAGCGGATTGCTCAGCGCAACCTGGCAGCCGCAGCCCAGTTGTATCTGGAGCTTACAAAGCTCGATAGTTCCCAGCTCTTGCCCCGCCAGCATCTATTGGATGTTGCCAATCAGCTTGCCAGCGAGAAACGGGCAGCCGAATCGGCTCAGGCTTACGAACAGTTTCTGAACCACTACGGCACATACGAGTACGCTGAGCAGGTCGAGCTAATGCTCGGCATATTGTACTCACGCTACCTTGATAAGCCGCAGCAGGCGATAAGACATCTGCAGGCCGCAGCCGAAAAACTCACCGACCCCGCACAACTGAAAATGTGCAAAGACGAATTGGCCAGGCTGCAAAACCGAGGCGACTTTTAACTAAAAAATTTACAATTGAAAATTGCAATTGACAATTTATAATCATTTAAGTCGGTGGTAATCTCAAAACATAGGAATTGTTTAGCTTTTTTGGGAGGCAGAAAAATGGAGTGCCACAATCGAAAACAGAAAACCGAAGACAGAAGTCAGAGATCTGTTCTCTGTCGTCTGTCCTCTGTCGTCTGTCCTCTGTCCGTTGCAATCGTAGCAATCTTGGGGTCCGTCTGCTTGAGCCAGCAGGCTGCTGTGCCGCAGCAACCTGCTGCAGTGCCCGCGTCTTCCGACGCGAGTCGGGGCGGCGGGTCGGTCCGCGATGCGAACGTTCCCGGCGGGCCGGGGACCTTTCCTTATCTTGCTGAGATAACCGGCGATGATGTCTTTGTCCGTTCAGGCGCAGGCACAAATTTCTACGCCTGCGGCAGGCTCTATCGAGGCGATAAGGTAAAAGTGGTCGGCAGCCAGTCAGGCTGGTCCAAGATTGTTCCCCCCACGGGAAGTTACTCCTGGATTTCAGTGCGATGTGTCGGCCTCAATTTGAACAATCCTACTGACGGTCTTGTTACCGGCGACGGTGTTTATGTCTATGCCGGTTCCGATGATGTGCTGCCGATGCACTCCACATCCGAGCAGGTAAGCCTCAAACGCGGTGATAAAGTCAGGCTGTTGGGCGAGCAGAAGGACGATTATTATAAGATTGCCCCGCCAACTGGTGCCTGTCTTTGGGTAAGTACTCAGTACACCCGGCCTATCGCTCCAGCTGAAACAGCCGTTGCCCCTACGCCCGAAGGTCCAGGCCAGGCGCCGCCTGCCCCTACCGGTCCAACGGAGGGTTCTGTTGAGGCCGAGAAGCTCAAAGAATATTACGCGCTGAAAGAAAAAGTCCAGGCTGAGCAAGCCAAGCCGATGGCCCAACAGAATTATGCAGATCTGAAAAAGGCTCTTATTGAAATTGCCAACAACAAACAGGCCGGCAAGGCCGCACGTTATGCTGAATTCACCATCAATCAAATCGAACGGTACGAACTGGCTTTGAGTGTGGCTAAAGAGGTTCAACAGCAGACTGAACAGTTGCAGCAGGCCAAGGACCAGATAGATAAAACCAGGGCTGCGAAGTTGTCAGAAATTAAAGACCTGGGCCGATTCGCAGTAATAGGAGAGTTTCAAAGCTCTCTTATTTACGGTGCCGATCCCGGCGCGCCGGGAAGACGCTACCGGATAGTCGACAAGTCCGGCAAAATTATATGCTACGCGATGCCCGCTGGAGAGGTCGCGCAGAAAGACTTGAGTAAGTTCGTAGGCCAGAAAGTTGGCCTGGTCGGAACAATCGAGCCGCACGCTCCAACGGCAGGAGCATTGGTTAAATTCACAGAAATTGTCGAATTAAAATGACAAATTCTAATAAAAAAGTCGCACCCAAAAGGGCACGACTTTTTTACTGACGGATAAGCATCTTCTAGCTAAATCAAAATGCAAACTGCAAAATTCAAAATTAAGGAAGTCATTGCCGCGTAGCGGCAACTCCAAAATTTTGATATTTGATTTTTGATTTTTGCATTCTTCTTAGGCCCGTTTTCTCTCGCCGCCAGGAACCGGAACAACATCGTCCGGCGGTGCTACTACTTGACCCTTTTCAAAGTCCTCGGCTGTCGGCTTTAGAGTAAGGTTATACCAGGGTGACTCCTTGTTCTCCATCAGGTCCGACCACCTCACCAGTTTGCCGGTATATGCGGAAATTCTGCTCATTATCGCGGCCATTGTAGCTTCGGCGACATTGCCGGCCTCGTTGAGCGGCTTTTCTGCGAGAATGCTATTGAGTAGGTCTACATGTTCCTGCACGTATGCTCCGCCGTATTCGGTAAACTCCGGCACCTCGATCTGTTTTTCTTTAGAGGACTTCAGGCCGCCGTCACCTCTGGTGGTCCCCTCGGTGCCTGCGAAAAACTCCCTGACCCCACCATCGGTTCCGTCGACCTGCCGGCACATGCTATGAATGTGGCAACCGTCACCGTAATCAAGGTCGACACTGAAGAAATCGAACTGGTTGCCGGTTTTCCGCCGGGCTCGGCCACCGAAACCAAGAGCCGTAACCGGCGGATGCCCGATGAACCAGTTGGCGATATCAATGTTATGCACATGCTGCTCGACAATATGGTCGCCCGACATCTCTGCAAAGCTGACCCAGTTGCGGACCATATAATCGGCATCGCTCTCGCCTTCTTTCTTATTTTGGTACCACAGGGCACCGCCGCACCACCAGATACAGCCACCCACAATTTTTCCGATCGCTCCTGCTTTGACAGCATACGCGTTGCGGCAGTAGTTTGCCTGGTGGCGGCGCTGTGTGCCAGCCACGACCGCCAGGCCTTTCTGCTTGGCTAAATCCCCAGCAGCCATAACTCTGCGGGCGCCCGGCGGATCAACCGCAACAGGTTTTTCTATAAATACGTGTTTGCCTGCCTGGATAGCAGCCTCAAAATGCACCGGGCGGAAATTCGGCGGCGTGGCCATCAAAACCACATCCGGGTTGGCATCCAGGAGCTTCTTGTAACAATCGCCGCCACCAAAGCATCGTGATTCCGACAGATTGTAAGCCGCACCAGCCTCCACCGCTCTTTGCTTAAACCAGTCGGCGGTTGCCACGACCTCCAACTCCAATCCGATGTGCTTAGCCGCTTCGGTGCAGTCTTTCAGTGCTCCCCTGCCGCGGCCGCCGCAGCCCAGCAAAGCCACCCGCATCTTTTTATTTGCCGGCTGCGCAAAGACAACGTTTTTGCCAGCCAGGACTGCCGCCACACCGGCAGCGGATGTCTTGATAAAACTTCTGCGTGATACAATGCCTGATTTTTCATTCGCTTGGTTTTTCATGAATTACCCTTTCCTAAAAATCGTCACAAACTCGATAAGCTTCAATCACTGCTCTTTCACCTTCTTTGCCGGATTTGCTCTTGCCGTGTTCCATACACAATACGCCCTGATAGCCTTTTGCGTGAAGGTGCTTGAAGATATTCTTGTAGTTAATCTCTCCCGTACCAGGTTCCCTGCGGCCTGGATTGTCGCCGACATGGAAGCTGGCGATTTCATCCCAGGCCATATCGATATTGGGGATAAGATTGCCCTCGGTAATCTGCTGATGATAGAGGTCGTTGACGATCTTGCAGCACGGGCTGCCCACCGCCTTGCATATCTGATACGCCTGCGGAATCTTTGTCAAAAATAGGCCCGGATGGTCTCTCCAGGCGTTCAGTGGCTCGATCACTATCACCAGTCCCGCTGGCTCGCATACCTGGGCACAGTACTTGAGGTTCTCTATTACGTTTGCGGTCTGGTAATCCCATTCCAGACCCTCATCGAAGCGTCCCGGCACCACCAGTGCCCACTTGGCACCTGTCCGTTTGGCAACCTCGATGCCCTCTTTCATCCTTTGTATCAGCATCTCGCGAATGCTCTTATCGCGGGTGACAAAAGACTTTTTGCCAAAATCTGCGTACAAGACAAATGGGCCCAGAGTCATGCCTAGCCGGTCCATCTCCTTGGCGATTTTTTCCTGCAGGTCCGGCTGCTTTCCCATGAAGCCGTTGTCAAACATAGCGCTGAAACCCTCGTCGGCCATGAATTTGAGCTGGTCGATTGGATCATTTCCGGCGTTTTCTCGAAACTGGCCGAGACTCGGGGCATATTTGAGTTTGAATTTCTTTGCCGGATTTGCCGCCCTCAATTTGGCTGCTCCTGTCGAAACTGCAACTGCCGCTGCTACCACCCCTGTGAGAACGCCTCTTCGAGAAATACCTTTATTCTGTTGGTTTTGCATGTCAGTGCTCCTAATAATCCCGGCGCGCCGGGCTCACTTCTTAAAGGGAGTCCACTTTTGTTTGCTCTTATTGCTGGCAAGAACTGTGTCGATAAAGAGCATGCCGCGCAAGCCATCATCGACCTTGGGAAAGTCTATCTCAAGCGGATCAGGTTCTCTGGCCTCCAGGTGAGCCCGCAAAGTATCGGCAAAGTTGCAGTAAATATTGGCAAAGGCCTCGATGAAGGCTTCGGGATGACCGAACGGCAGCTTGGTGGCACGTCCCGCAGCCGGGCTTTTAGCCGCAACGTAAGCATTTCCACGACGCCAAACCTGCACCGGCCCGTCCGGCTCCTTAACATAGAGATAGTTCGGATGCTCTTGATGCCACTCCAGGCTCTTTTTTTCGCCATAAATCCAGATGGCCAGGTTATTCTCTTCGCCGATGGAAATTTGACTTGCATGGAGTATTCCTCTAGCCCCATTATTGAAACGCAATAGACAGTTACCATCGTCGTCCAGCAGTCGACCCTTGACAAAAATTGTCAAGTCTGCGCACAGGTGAGTAATCTTAAGGCCGGTGATGTACTCGGAGAGGTTTTCAGCGTGTGTACCGATGTCACCCATACAGCCGGCACCACCACTTTGCTTTGGGTCGGTTCGCCAGGAGGCCTGCATATGGCCGGTTTTCTCAAGCGCCGTTGCTAACCAGCCTTGTGGATATTGCACTACGATTTTGCGAACTTCGCCAAGCTGACCTGCTCTGACTAAGTCCCGTGCCAACTTGACCATCGGGTAGCCGGTGTAATTATGCATTAGCCCAAAGACCTTGCCGGTCTTTTGCACCAATTTTTGAAGCTGCTTGGCCTCTTGGACGTTGAAGGTCATCGGCTTTTCGCACATCACATGGAATCCAGCCTTGAGAAAATCGCGGGCGATTGGAAAATGCCAATTATTCGGCGTAGTGACTGAAACGAAATCAATTCTTTCGCCCTCAGGTAAGCTTAGCTCTCCATCGATCATTTCTTTGTAAGTGCCGTATGTTCGCTTGGGATCAAGATAAAGCTGCTGCCCCATTTGCTTGGATTTTTGCGGGTCGATATCGAAGGCACCGGCTACCAGTTCGATCTTGCCGTCCATACGAGATGCCTTGCGATGGACTTCGCCTATGAACGCGCCGGGCCCTCCGCCAACCATTCCCATCTTCAATTTTCGATTAAGTTTCATACCTGCTCCTTTCAGTTTTCCAGTTTTGAGTTTTCAGTTAAAGAAAAACATCTTAAAATTATAGAGACATAGACTAACAAGGCAACCAAATTTTGAGTTTGCAGTTTTTGCAATATTATGAAAACTGATATTTACCCTGTATCCGTTGATTTGTACTTCATTCCGGTAGAAACCAGGATTCCGCTCAAGTTTGGGCCTGAAACGCTGACCTCCGTCACCTGTGCACGCGTCTGCATGACTGTGGCTAATAGGCAAGGGCGAAAAGCACAAGGCTGGGGCGAAACGCCGCTGAGCGTACAGTGGGCCTGGCCGAGTAAACTCACGTACCAAGAAAGACACGAAGCGATGCAGCTTTTCTGCAAGAACTTGGCTGAGGCCTGGGCTAAATTCGACCAGCAAGGGCACCCAATCGAACTGGGCAGCGATTTTATCGAATCGGTGCTGCCCGCTTTGCTGCAGAAGCTCAACCGTGATGTGTCCGCCTCTGGCGGAACCGAGCCAATGCCCTGGTTGGCAGCTTTGGTCTGCTGCTCTGCGTTCGATATTGCCCTGCACGATGCGTATGGCAACCTTCTCGGCCTGGATGTGTACTCAACCTACAACGCCGAGTTTATGAATAAGGACCTATCCAGTTTTATTGAACCCACTGGTGGCGTTGGGTTCTCGTTTGCGGGCAAATACCCTGCTGATTTTCTGAAGTTTCCGCCAGCCAAGAAAATGCTCGCCTGGCATCTGGTTGGCGGCAAGGACTTGCTCGATAAGTCTGAGTTGACGGGCACAGAACCGGATGATGGTTATCCGGTAATTTTGCCGGACTGGATAAAACAAGATAGGCTCAAATGCCTGAAAGTAAAACTGCGCGGCGACGATTCTTCGTGGGACACAGATAGACTGGTGCGGGTCGGCAAAATTGCACAGGAAAACGATGTCCTGTGGCTAAGTAGCGATTTTAACTGTACGGTCACCGATCCCGAGTATGTAAATGATATTCTGGATAGACTGATGCTGGAACATCCTCGCATTTACCAGATGATTTTATATGTTGAGCAGCCGTTTCCGTACGACTTGCAAGAAAACCAGATTGACGTTCACAGCGTCTCAGCCCGCAAGCCTTTATTTATGGACGAAAGCGCCCACGATTGGAAGCTAATCGGGCTTGGCCGACGCCTGGGTTGGACAGGCGTGGCATTAAAGACCTGCAAAACCCAGACCGGCGCAATTTTGAGTTTATGCTGGGCTAAAGCTCACGGAATGACGCTTATGGTGCAGGATTTGACCAATCCGATGCTGGCTCAGATTCCGCATCTTCTCCTGGCAGCACACGCAGGAACGATAATGGGTGTTGAGACCAATGCAATGCAGTTTTATCCTGCAGCATCGGCGCCGGAAGAAGCAGTGCACCCAGGCCTTTACAAAAGGCGCAATGGCCAGGTGGACCTCTCGACACTGAAAGGGCCGGGCTTTTCCTACAGACTTGAAGAGATTAAAAGACAGTTGCCGCCTTTGGCGGCCAGTTTTAGAAAGTAAATATATTCCTAATCTCATTGGGGAGTGACTAAAATGGCTAAATTAAGTGCATTTGCAGATGAAGTAACAGACGACTTTCTGGGGCAGGTTAAATATCTTGCCAGCCAGAACGTGGGCTACATTGAGCCGCGATTTATCAACAAAAAAAATATTATGGACCTCAAAAAGCGAGAGCTTGGCGATGCAAAAAAATTGATACAAGACGATAATCTAAAGGTAAGCGCCATCGGCTCACCGATAGGCAAAGTAAGGCTGGATGAGCCTTTTGGGCCTCATTTAGACAAATTTAAGCACGCGGTCGATTTGGCGCTATTTTTTGAAACCCCGTACATACGAGTCTTCAGCTACTACGCTCCGGAGGGCAAAAATATCGCCGACTGCCGCAACCAGGTTATGGACCGGATGTTTGCTAAGGTCGAAGTAATACAAGATGCAAATGTTATTATGGTTCACGAGAATGAATCTGGCATCTATGGGCATACGGCAAAAAACTGCGCAGACCTGGTAGAAACTATCAATTCGCCTAAGCTTTGCCTTGTTTACGACCCCGGCAACTTCGTATGGGGACAAAAGCTCAAAGATAATGTCAAAAGCTGCTGGCCTTTAATGAAGCCTTATGTCGTCCACATCCATATCAAGGACTGGAAACTCGGTGCAGACATAGGCAGTATGCCGGGCCAGGGCGATGGCCAAATAAAAGAGTTGCTCGCCGAGCTGGCAGCGATCAAATACAATGGCTGCCTGACGATGGAGCCGCACTTAGAGGCGGGCGGCCAATTCGGCGGCTCGACAGGTCCAGAACTTTTCAGCCGAGCCATCGATGCCGTCAGAGAGCTTGCAGAAGAAGTCGGATTGGAATGTGATTAACCGCCTTAGGAGAAAAACAAGATATGAAAACCTGGAATTTCGGAATAGTCGGCGCCGGGCTGATAGCGGATTTCCACGCAAGAGCGATTGCCGATATTCCCAATGCAAAATTGACTGCATGTTGCGACACGATTGCAGCCCGCGCACAAAAATTGGCGGACAAATACCGCTGTAAGCCCTTCGCAAGTTGTCAGGAGATGCTAAAGAATAAGGAAATCGACATCGTTACCATCGCTACGCCCAGCGGAGCACATAAAGAGCCTGCCATCGCCGCAGCAAAGGCAGGAAAACACGTAATATGTGAAAAACCGCTTGAGATTACGCTGGAGCGGATCGATGCGATGATTGATGCACACAAAAAGGCTGGAACGCTTTTGGGCGGAGTGTTCCAGAACCGGTTCGCCGACGCGCAGACAGCCCTTAGAGAGGCCATAAAGTCGGGACGATTTGGCACGATAACTTACGCCGGGGCGTATGTTCCCTGGTGGCGCAGCGATGATTACTACAAAGACTCCTGGCACGGCACGTGGAAATTAGACGGCGGCGGTGCGCTGATGAACCAGTCCATCCACATGGTAGATATGCTGTGCGACCTGATGCCGCCGGTTGAGTCGGTGCAGGGCTATGTCGCAACGCTGGGGCACCCCCAGATCGAAGCCGAAGATACCGCGGTAGCGGTCCTGCATTATACCACCGGTGCTCTGGGAATAATCTATGGCACGACTTCTTCCTATCCCGGCCAATTCAAGCGATTTGAGATCACCGGCACAAAAGGCACGGCAGTTTATCTTGAAGATAGCTTGACGGTCTGGCAGTTCGCCGATGAAAAACCGCAGGATGAGGAAATTCGCAGGAAATTCGGCAAGCCCCCCGGCCAAGGCCAGGGGCTAATTAGCCCTGCCCCTTGGGGCAGGGGAGGTGGCGTAGCCGATCCAGCAGCTATTTTGCACGAAAATCACACGCGTAACTTTAAGGCCTTTATAGATGCGCTGGAAACGGGTGGCAATTTCTGTCTGAGCGGAACCGAAGCCCGTAAGGCGGTCCAACTGATTTTGGCGATATACAAAGCCGCGAAGGGGAAAAAACTCGTTAAGCTAATCTAAGAGACCAGGCACGACTCTCGCCTTGCGGAGTGCGTATTGCGTACTGGAACGGTGTTTATTCAACTGAAGACCCGACGATTTTTCTCGCACAAACCTCAGGCCTCGGCCTGTAATTATCTCTTTCTGCTCTCTAACGAAGTCTATGTACTGCAATAGTGCCCAGGCGCTATTATCCCATCTCATCTGGTAGCCTCTCTGATGGGCCTGCTTTTCCATCCGCAGACGCTTGTCCGGGTTGAAGACAAGATAATCTAACGCCCTGGCGATTTGTTCGATTGACGTCTCGCCGGAATCCACGAGAATGCCGCGGGCATGCCGGCCAATGACAACACCGCTCGGACAGGGCCGGTTTGAATGAATAAGCTCCACAGCGTACCTAAATTTTGTCGCTATCGCCGAGCGGCCTGACCCCAGTGTGTCCGCGAGAATCCCGCTTGATATTTGCTGCATGTTCAGATACGGCAGCACCATAGCGTTTGTCGCACCGTAAAACTGCAATAACGTGGTCTCATCCAAAAAAGTGTCGACAAACACTACGTCGTACTGACTGAAATCGGTTGAACCTAACTCCTTGACCCTGCAACACGTAAGCCCGCAGTCTTCCAGAGCCTTGGTCACGGCATCCTGAAATTCTTGATACGGCCGTCCGCCGTCGGCCTTTATGAATTCAGGGTGACATTGACCAGCGATTAGATAGACGATGTTTCTTCTCTGATTTTGCGTGCAAGATTCCTCCAGGAACCTGCCATAGGCCCGGATGCCATATTGGATTCCCTTATCAGGAGAAAAAAGCCCAAGCGTTGTCACCAGGAAATGATTCTCCAGACCGTAACAGCGTTTTATCGCCAGTCGGTCGTACTGCGAGGGGTGGTGCATCCTGATGCCGTGGTCGATGTGTTTGAGCTTGGCTGGATCAATTCTATAGGTGTTGGATTCGAGCATCGCAATTGCGCTTTCCGTGGTCACGATAAGCCCGTCGCTGAACCGAGCAAGGTCCTGCAGCACTTTTTTTTGATGTGGATCAGGCTCATCCAAAACGGTGTGCAGATACACAAGTGTCGTCAGGCCTCGCTCGGTGAACGCCTTTGCCAGCTCAACAAAATTCGTCCCCTGCCCGTTGTTCCCTTCCTTGTCAGGGTCCAGTCCATATTCGTGCTGGAGTATGACAATGGTGGGATTAGCTGCCTCTGCCGCACGGGTGGAGATATGAGTAATAATATCGCGCCACGACTGCAGATTATATTGGTCAATTGTCAGGTCCACAGGAATATCGTAGGGGCCGCTGCCGTTGTCGATTGCCGCAACTCTTATATGCCCGACTTCGCCGGTGAAATGTGCCAGAGCCGTTGCGAGGTCGCGGGAAAATGTCCCTACGCCGCACTTTCGCGGCGGATATGTGCTTACAATCCGGATGTTATACGGCATAACAAACACTAATTTAGAATTGAGAATTCAGAATGTAGAATTTATGGTCTCGAAAACACCAATTCTCAATTCGCAATTCTCAATTCACAATTCATATTGCGGACAGCACGCCTCTGACGTAGCCGACCGACTCGGCCAGACCCGGCAGTGGGTCATCGGCATCTTTTTCGTACTCGAAAGCTACGACACCAGCGTAGTTAATTTTTGACAGCGTTCGCAGAAACCTGGGAATATCAATCACACCTCGGCCGACTTCCACCGCCTGGCCTTTGGCCGTCGCTGCGGACTCATCTTTAATGTGCACATCAAGCAGCCGGTCCGCAAATTTTTCAGCCGAGACAGACGGATCCTCGCCCGCTCGTATGGTGTGCCCGATGTCGTTACAAAGCCCAATTCGCTTATCCAGGTCTTTGATTCTCTCATAAACGCTGGATGGCGTTGGATAATTCTTATCGCCAGGGCCGTGATTGTGAATAGCGACTTTAATGTCGTACTGCTGAACCTTCTGATCAACCAAAGCTAAAAGCCCAGGAACAGGCGCCCCGATAATAACTTTCATCCCTGCTGCTTTAGCATAATCGAAGGCACGATTGACATCTGCCTGATTGTTCATACTGATTACACCGCCACCATAAAGCTCGATCCCAGCGTTTTTGACCTTTTCTACCACTTGCGCTATTTGCTCGGGACTGCTTTCAAGCGGCAGATGCACGCTTTTTAGCGCAATATATTTTAGGCCGAGCCGCCGCGTCATTTCTAAGGTCTTATCCAGGTCAAACTTCCTCAGGGTATAAGAGGCCAAGCCCAGCTTAAGTCGCTTATCACTTGACCGGGATACACCGGGAGCATAATCTTTAGCCAGGCTGCCGGTTGCCCCCACAACACAGGCCGCAGCCCCTACACTTGCCGCTTGCATAAACTGTCGTCTTGTTTGCTTCACATTCATTCGTTTTCTCCTTCTAATAGGACATGAAGGATTCTAAATCACAAATTGGAAATTGTAAATCGTAACTTGCGCTGCCCCGCGGCGAGCGCAGCGTGCTGCTCAGGCGCTATTATTAAATTTGCACTTGCAAAAGGCCAAAAATAGAATAAAAAAGCACTAACGAGCAAAAATTAGGAGGCGAAAAACATGCAAACTCGCCGAGCATTTTTGAAAAAGTTCGTTGCCAGTGCGCTAGGTACTGCCTTTATTAAGCCGACAATCGTTCCGGTCTCCGTGCTCACCTCCGATGCGCCGAGCAGTCGCATTGCCATCGGCTGCATCGGCGTTGGGCGGATGGGCCTGGCTGATATGAAAGAAGTGCTGGGATTTAAGCAGGTCCAGGTCGTTGCCATCTGCGACGCGGATTCCAAAAGGGCAAATAATGCCAGGCAATTAGCCGAAACACACTACAGCAACCAAAGCTCCACCGGGACTTACAAAGGCTGCACTGCCTACAGAGATTTCAGAGAGATCATCGAGCGAAAGGACATTGATGCGGTGATGATTGCCACGCCCGACCATTGGCACGCGCTTCAGGCAATTGCGGCAGCAAAGGCCGGCAAAGACATCTTTCTACAGAAACCGTTGACTCTAACGATACAAGAGGGCCGAGTGCTAAGTGATACCGTTCAGCGCTATGGCAGAGTTTTTCAGGTCGGAAGCCAGCAGCGCTCTGAATCCAATTTTCGGTTCGCTTGTGAACTGGTACGAAACGGACGGATCGGCAAGCTCCAGCGGGTATTAGTGGGCTTGCCGACAGACCCAGGCACCGGGTTGGAGCCACCCATGCCGGTTCCTGAAAACCTGGACTATGATACCTGGCTGGGACCTGCGCCCTGGGCGGAGTATACCGAAAAACGAGTGCACCCACAGAAGGGCTACGACCGCCCAGGCTGGCTGCGAATCCAGGATTACGGGGCCGGCATGATTACCGGCTGGGGCACCCACCATAACGACATCGCTCAGTGGGGAATGGGCACAGAATATACCGGCCCGGTTGAAATCCAAGGCCAGGCGGAATACCCCAACGACGGACTGTGGAACGTGCACGGCCAATTCCGCATCGAGTACATCTATGCCAATGGCGTCAAGCTCATCTGTGCGGACGACAAAAAGAATAAGCCAGGCATACTGTTTGAGGGCACAGAAGGCTGGGTGTACGTTGATCGCGGAAAAATTGACGCTCAGCCAAAGTCGCTGGTCACTTCTACGATAGGACCCGACGAACTTCACCTATACCAGAGCAATAATCACAAAGGCAATTTCCTTGAGTGCATCAAGTCAAGAGCCGAAACCGTCGCGCCGGTTGAAGTTGGCCATCGCTCCTGCACGGTATGTTTGCTTGGCGATATTGCGATGCGGCTTGGCCGAAAGCTGAGGTGGGACCCCGGGCAGGAACGATTCATCAACGATGAAGAGGCCAATCGTACGCTGTCGGCGCCGATGCGAAGTCCGTGGTATCTATAAGAAAATCTAAAAAATGCCAGTACTTACTTTCATTCTTGCATACACTTTGGGGATTTCGGCTCAGTCTGCTCCGCTGCCGGTAGCGGCGCAATTGGACAAAGACCAGGTGCAAGTTTTCATTGCTGGAAAACTTTTTACATGCTATAAGTTTGCCACATCTGGGAAGTATCCATATTTTTGGCCGGTAAATGGACCGGCATCCGGCAAATCCGTCACCACAGAAACATCGGAGCCTTACCCGCACCATCACTCGCTGTTCTTTGGCTGCGACCGCGTCAACGGCGGCAACTATTGGCAGGAAAGCAACGCACAAGGACAGATCGTTTCGCTGGGGCCGAAGATTATCGAATCTTCAGGCCCGCGCATTTTCTTTACCGACAAGTGCCTTTGGCAGCAGCCAGCGGAAAAACCTATCATTATGGATTTGCGCCGCGTAGCTATTAGCGCGCCAAGCGAAAGCCTTCGGTTTATCGACTTTGAAATTACCCTTGACCCGCTGACAGACATCCACATCCTGAAGACCAATCACTCACTTTTTGCCGCACGCGTGGTACCTGAGTTGAGCGCCAACTCCGGCGGCACCCTGGTCAACGCTGAAGGAAAAACCGGCGAAAAAGGTACATGGGGCGTCGCATCAGCTTGGTGTGACTTTTCAGGCACGCGCGACGGTGTCACCGAGGGTATCGCCATTTTGCAGCATCCTGCCAATCGTTGGTTTCCATGCAAGTGGTTCACTCGCGACTACGGATTTTTCTCGCCGACGCCGATGTTCTGGTTGGAAGACAGTCGCTTCGAATTGCCGAAAGGTGAAACGCTCACTTTATGCTATCGCGTAGTCATTCACACTGGCGACGCGAAGGCAGCAGATATAGATGGGATGTTCAAACATTATAAACAGTCCATCGAGCCCGGTAAGACTATGGATCGCTGAGGGGGCACAACTGAACCGGCTGATGAATCGGATGGCACACAAGTGTCAATACAGGGTGTCCTGCCCAATCTTATAGAGGAATTTGAAGTTCTCTCGACCCGCCTTTGACTCAAGCTGTCTCATAACATACTCAACATCGTCGTCGGGACCAGCGATGTAGAAGGGCTGCCCATCCTTGCCAAATTCGACCTCGTCGCAGGGTTCTATGCTATTTCTATCTTCCAGAACGTACTGCGATAACTGGAAATCTTCATTCGGCTCGAACCCCAATTGCCCGGCGAATTCGATGCCGCCGTAAATGATGCGATGGGCCAGCGGTATCGCGCACTGCACAAGCTCCTCTTTGGGATTGACCATAGTCCGCACATGAGTCTGGTACTTCCATAATGAAAAGTCCGCGTTGCAGAAAGTATTTTTCAGACCGAGGCAAAAGATATCCACAAGGTAAACCCCGAAAAGAATGTTGCTATCAGGCTGTTGGCGTGAGAGCAGAATTGTGGCCAGCCCATCCTCTCTCCACGATGGATTTATCAGACATTCGTAGATCGGAAAATTTCGCGCCTGCAAAATTTTGCTTTTCGCACTGGCAAAAGAAAATGGCTCTGCCCACGCTCGCCTCTTTTTTCTTTCCTTATCTTTCTGCCGCTTTTTCATCAACCTTTTTTGGCGTCTCTTTTCGTCAATTCCCATTGTTACTTTCCTCAGATTTTCGCTTTCGCAAAAGAACCAATTATTTTTCGCCTTTTATACCTCGTCTGAAAGCACAAACCCGGCTTTCGTATCCAGACCACTGGCAATCTTCGGCTCAACTTGCGCCCACTGCAGACCACCTATCGCTGCCTGCGCAATGTTGGTCAAGTGGTCTCCGATTTTCTCGACATTATCCACTAAATCGATAAATATCAGCCCTGTCTCAGGTGTGCAGACGCCTTCGGTCATCCGCTGGACATGGCTGCGGCGGAAGTGCACTTGCGATTGATTAAGCCACTTTTCAATAACAAGGGCCGCCCGCGCCGCCTTGATGTCATTATTCTGCGGGGCTGTTATGACATCGTCAAACATCTGTTCAGCATGTTTTCTTAGCGCATCGGCTTCGGCCATAACCGGATTGCTGAACGACAGTTTTTGGTCAATCTTTCGTTGAGCAATTTCAATAATATTGATGGCGTGGTCCCCAACACGCTCAAGGTCGTTAACAGCATGAAGAAGAACCGGCAGCCTGGTGGATACTCCATCAGACAGGGGTTTGCTTGACAACGCTGAAAGATACGATGTGATTTCAAACTGTAATGAATCGATAACATCTTCTATCTCTCTGACCGAATCGAGCTTCTTCCTGTCGTCCTCTATAATTCCATTGATAGACTGTCTGAAGGCCCTTTTGGCTGTCTTTGCCATGTGCACGATTTGACGTTTTGCCTGTTCAATTGCTATTTCCGGGGTGTCAAGAAGATGTTTCTCAAGCACCACAGGCGGCATTGCCACTTCGCTTGTCCGTACCGGCACAAGCCAAACCGCGACTTTACCTAATAGACCCGATAATGGCAAAAAAATGCAAGAGTTGGCGATGTTAAAAGTACTGTGAGCGATAGCGATAGAAGCCGCGACAGTATCAGGACCGAGTTTCCAGGGAGAAATCGCAAGAACCAGCGCGGTATACCAGCCAAAATAAGCAAATGGATATGCAATGACACTACCGAAAACATTAAACATTGTATGCGCCCAGGCAGCACGTTTAGCGTTCCGATTTGCCTGTAAAGCTGCAAGCTGCGCCGTGATTGTTGTGCCTATATTGTAACCGTTCACAGTAATTCAGGGCAAGGGGTGTTGGTCCAGTAAGCAATTAGTGCATGATGGATAAACTTAAAGACATTCCGGTTTTGCTTTTTGCAGGTGGCCAACGCCGTC
>Ga0315312_1001008_pt1 | contig 24857 bp, 24 predicted proteins | sample TDP7_MG_FD_203629 | JGI IMG/M metagenome (GOLD analysis project Ga0315312, IMG submission 203629) | Freshwater sediment microbial communities from Lake Towuti, South Sulawesi, Indonesia - TDP7 | ecosystem: Environmental > Aquatic > Freshwater > Lake > Sediment | place: Indonesia: South Sulawesi... | reverse complement strand
GGGTGATAGTCTGTTTTTCAAAGAGCAAAAGGCTTCTTAAAACCACCTTCAAGGTGGCATTGGGGGTCTCTTTTGTCTTTTTGGATTTTTATAAATTAATTCTTGACTTTTCATTGGAAATCTCCTTAAAAAAATGCCCCGGACAGCCACTCAACATTAGTCGAGTTTTATAGTCCAGGGCAATTTTATCCCCTAATTAAAAAACTCGACTTTTGAAATAATTGAGTGGCTATCCAAAGTATATTATATTACAACAAATAAGTCAAGGGTTTTCTCGATTCCGCCGCTGCTCCCAAATTGGAAATATAAGCCGCATTGCTGGAAACCTAGAAATTTAGCATTTCTCGACGAGAAAACACGCCCACGTTTGCCCTGTGGCGAGACTTTTTGACCCTGAACATGGTTTGATACCTGCCTTTTTGCCGTTGACGTTTTCCTTTTTTTCTTCAAAAAGTCCCCATCTCCGGGCTCTCCACAATTTCACTATTCTGGCGGCGGAGAATACCTAGTTAGACTTTCGTTTTGTTTTTTGTTATCCGTGTCTACTATGCTTTTCACCTTCACCATTCGACCTGTTGTTTTCAAGCCATTTCTCAATCATATTCGGCTCAAATCTGAGGAGGCCATTAAGCTTACAAAATGGGACTGCTTTCTTCCGGACCCAGCCGTAAATGGTATGTTTGCTGGTCTTCAAAATTCTTGACAAGTCCTCAATTGTTAACAAGTTTTGCTCATTCATGGACATTTTAATGAATACCTTGTAGCTATTTGCCAAATTGTGCTTTAATACTTTACGTGCATTTAATAGGTCTATATTTATTGTATTCCAACACTGCTTTGCGATTCCTACTCACTGGCTACTCCTACAATGCCTTTTTTACGAAGATTTTGCCCACTTGAGTTATCAAAATCCTTCTTATTTGCTTTCCCCCCTATCCTTGCTCTTCCTGGATTTTTTCCCAGCCTAAAACCGAAAAGAGGGCAGGTTTTATTAGGGCAACATCTCGGCGCTTTTTGACTGCCGGCACATTGTATACAGAATTTCCTTATTGCTTTAACTGGAGTCAACCTTACTTTCCTGGAGAACAAAACAGGGTCAGAGCAATTCACCATCAAACTTTTCCCTTGTTTTAGATTTTGCTTGCTTATCGTTATCGTTTCCATTTAACATCTGGACTATCTGAGTCAGAGTAAGCCCTGCTCCTTTGTGCTCCAGATATTGTTCGTTTCTCCATCCCGCTACGTTTTTCAGGGTAAATATGGCCATTGTCGAGTTAAGTTTTCCAGCCAGAGCCCCGATAACTAATTTATATTCCTGGATATCTTTCATCTTTTTTAAGGCTACCGAAAATTTTTCGCTTGCCTGTGCAAATTCCGACATTCTCTGGCTTGGATATCCTCGCCTGAATGCAAACTCTTTTTCAAACGGAATAAGAGGACAGGTCTCGGCATATTTCAGCAAAGCCTCGGCTTCCCTTTCTATAAACTTCGTGGTGTATTTGCTTGGCCCCTTAGGTCCTCTCTTTGCCATTTAACTTCGCCGCCTTTCGTTTTTTATTTTCCTCCCTTCTCAATTTCTGCCGCCGCCTTGAGAATTGCCTCTTTCAGGGAATCCACCAGGTCAAGACGTAGGCTTAAGCCTTTCCGGGTCGGGACAAAGTTTCCCTTGTCGTTTTGAACCCAAACCCTCAAATCCAACAATTGCTTGCCATCGTATTCCCTAAACCGAACCCGAATAGTTTCGTTGGCGTTTTTGTTAAACTCACCGACCAATTTTGGTGCTTTTTTCATTACTGCAATTTACTCCTAACTTCAAAAACCCTTTCTTTTACCCAAATTCCCCTGCCCATGGTCTCCTCTATACTTACATTGTGTTGTTCCTTTATGTGTTCAGTCTTGGAACTATAGCTGTTCAGTTTGCGAACTCATATCTGCGAAGTCTATTTTTGGTATGAGTTCATTTCTGGAACTCATCTTTAATTTATTTCGCTGGCTTAGGAATCGGAACAATCCGCCTAATTTCACTTGCTTCTACTCTCCAACGATAAGGTTGCCCTGGCTTATAAGTTATCAATCCCCGTCTTTCTAATTTTTTTAATGCGCCTTCTTCGCCTGCCACTCTTCCCAGTGAAACGCCACAAATTTTTGTTATCTCTCTATGGTTAGCAACTATTAAGTCACCAGCTTTTACTCCTCTCCTTTTCTCGAGTTCAGGCAATGCTATATAATAGACATCACGCTCCGAGCCACTCAAAATGTTTGGCCATCCATACCTGATAAAGTCTCGGTCATTTCCGACTCTTTCGCCTGATGATATTTGCTTATAATACCGGCAAAAATCTTTATTAACTTTCTTACAATACTCAAGGATTATAGGCTCATTGTTGCAACCAAAACTGTAATTCCTTCCAAATGCAGATTTTACTTTACAACGAATTTTCGAAAACCCCAACGGTGGAGAATTACTTCTATCCCAATCATTCAGAATTTTCTCTGCTATTTCAGAACTCTTCCCGACCCTTCTTAACTCTGTGGCTATAATGTAACCTATCCTGTCCCTTGAAAATTCTCCGCCTTTCTCAAAACCATCATTAAGCATCAAAGCAACGCAAGGTTTTATAAAATGTGGTAGTGTAAATTTTTTTTGTGCTTTATTGATATCTTCAAATCCGTTGCTCATTACTTGTCCTTTTTTCGGGCGGCGGAAAAAGGACAAGCCTAAACCGCCGCCCAAGTTATTTATTCTTTTTCTGGGAAAATTTTTTCCTTTTCGCAGTCCAAGGCTTTTGCGATTTTGCTCTTTACTCTCTCGCTTGGGTCCAGTCCATGTTCGGTTAAGGAGATTATGCTCGGATGAATTCTGGCTTTCTGAGCCAACTGATACTGCATAAGCCCTTTCTTCTCTCTTAAAATTTTAAGCTTATTCTCTGCCATATAACCAACTGACCTCCTTTCCCTAAGCTATACAATAAAAAAGGGGAACGTTATCATGTTCGGGAGACTGGTCAAGCAAATAACCACTCTCCTGAAAATGAGAACGTTCCCCTCTCTTTAACCCCCCTTTCATCCCGCGTAACAATTATGCTTGTTGAACAGGTCAACAATTATGGCTTTCTTCGCCTCCAAGGCTGTTCTACTATTATCACGGGATAGGTTATAACCGGGGAATATTCAATTTTCAACTCCATTCTTATTATAACAAATATAATTTAATTTTGTCAATAGGTAAAAGAAAAAATATCTCTATCAATCAAATTCTCTGAAATTCTCAGATGATAATTCGCATCTTTCAAAATCATAGATGCTGAAAATTGTTTACTCTTTTTTAGCTTCTCCTGTTTCCCGCAAGGGCAACTTCCGGTTTCGAATTCTACCAATTGATTTGATTACTAAACCGCTCTTCCCAGTCGTGAAATTGGTAGCACATTTCTCGCCCAGAATGTTCCTATATGTAATCGTAAGAGGAATATCGAACTCTTTCTGGTATAGTGGATGGATATGTGGAAATATGTCTCCATCGGTTTCTTCACCGTTAACGTAATTTTTATAGGTCAATCGCTTTTCTTGATTTGAAAGCAAAAGATTAACCTTTTCGAATTTCAGTTCGTAAAATTTTTTCTTCTTGAGGTCATTGATGCAGAATGATTCTATTTCTATATCCAAAGCAGGAAATTTACCAAAATTTTTGATATAGAAATCATCTTCTTTATCGAAGAAGTAAATAAAGGGACTTATTTCCAAATCTCGTATATCAATTGTCAACTTTGTCTGATTGACGGTTGCTTTTGTATATCTTCTTACAAAGTATAGAGTAATAAGCAGAGTTATTATGGTGGCAATTTCTCCAATGCTGATTTCACAAATTATCATAATAAGATTCCTCACTTCCGCTAAATTGTTCCTATTCCACCTTCGCCCGCGCATCTCAATTCCTGCATCGGTTGTTTTACTGGAGGTCTTCAGTTCTATTCACCCTCTGGCAATATTCTACATCTTTACAGCCGGGAAGACAAGGAAAAATCAGGATTTTTGCATCGCTGGAAAATCCAAGATACGATGAACCCGGTTATCGCAATAATCAAACATATGATTAAAAGATTGGTATAGAATCATTGGAGATTTTTCATGTTGCGTACTTATATGCTGGTCTTGATATTCAAGAGTTCTTCTATTTCTTTTAACCTCTTCCTATTTTCTTCCAGATACTTAGCATCGTCAAGTGAATTTGATAAGAATATAAGGTTACTGTGTGCCTTTTTAATATCCTGACGACAATGTACAACTTTTAACAATTCCCATAATCTATAAGGTCGAATAGCATAAGTTTTTCCCATCAATTGACTGGCTCGTCGGCGTAATTCTTTATATGTTTCATCCCTAACCTCTTTGTTCATAGGCCCCGGATTACAATATATATTTGCGTGATATATAAGCGAATCAATAATTTCACCTTTAAGCATGAGCCATTCGTGCACAGGCTGAATGAAAAAACTTGTAATAATTTGACCTATTACTATTGCACCAGAAACTGTAAGCAGGGTCACCAGGACTATTTTGAATAATTCGGACATTTCGCTTTCCTCCTTCAGAAGGAAATTAGATAAACAAAAAGACGGGACGACCTCCACTTTGATGGTTTACGCGGATTTATCGATGGGACATTTGGAGGGAGCGGTCAAGAGATTGCCCTATTGAAAAAACTTTTATCTCTTTAATGTAAATTCAAATACTACGTGTTTTCCATTCCTTTTATGTTGAATAGTAAATTTCTTTACTTCAGGAATTTCCCTACTAATCATCTTTTTAATTTCTTCATCAAAACCAGTCGCCTGAAGTATGAGATTAAGACTTCGCTCTGAAATTTTCGGATAAACACTGCTATGCGGATTCCCTTCAGTATGAACTTCCGCCATAATTCTTAGTCGGGGCCGCACTGAAGCGCTTTCTATAGTTTGTGAGGCAGCTATTATCGTCTGGTCTGTTATACAAGAAAGAGATTCTTCAATCCGTTTAAGTAAATCTTCAGATATTTTTACATTTTTTTGCTTCAAATGTCCTCGTAGAATATTCAAAAACATCTGATAAATAAGATGCTCCTTAGGAACGGTTTCGAAAAAAGAACCATCAACTATAGAAATTTTGACTTTTTCAGCATTATCTTTATATGTTCTTATAAAATAAACGTTTCTCCGTTGCAAACTGTAATAGTTCCCATCTAATGTGCGCGTGCCATCTATGACTGAAGTCATCTTTGATACCAGTGTGCCTCCGTTAATTATGTCAACCTCCTCAAGACTCTTGTGCTTTGTAGGAATCGTTGAATTGAAAGAAGCAATATTCCCGCCTTTTGAATCTTTTAATTCCAATAGGCTACCGCGAATAAATCTACCTTCTTGTTTCCCAACTTTAAATAAAAAATCGGGGAACTGTTCTGACTTCGAGTAAAGAGTCTCTTCATTTATACCCCTCATTGCCATTTCTTTTATGAAGGTCCCTTCATTCTTAAATTTTTTCTTAACCTCAGTCCAGAAATCATAGTTGTATCTATCTTTTGCATCCCTACGATTGTCAACATAAGCAAGATTCGTACCACTTGCTTTCAACACCATTTCATCTAATGGTGAATGAAAATTCGTCTGTTTTCGTCGAAAATTATTTGCTACGCCAATAAAAAGTTCTATAGCATCGAGATATTCATCCATTCAAAGTATCATCCTTTGCTCAGGAATAATAGGCTTCTTTCCAGGCCAAATATTCTCCAAACTAGGAGTGTGCCTATAATACTTATAATACTGAAGGATATTATCAGCATTTCTCAAGTATTTTAGCCGATTCTTAACCAACTTGACATACTCAGGGTCTATTTCTATACCTATGTAGTTTCGCTTAAGTTGTTTAGCAACCACCACAGTCGTCCCTGTCCCAGCAAAAGGGTCTAATATAGTATCTCCAGGTAACGTACAGGTCAGAATAATTCTTAGGAGAAGGGCTACGGGAGATTGTTGAGTATGAACTCTGTTCCCTCTGGGGTCCCTTATTGCTTCATCTCCAGCAAAATAACCAGAGGTTAATTCTCTAATGTCATCCCATACATCTGGCAGATAGATTCCATTAACTCTTTCATATTTATACTCCCGTGGAATTGGTAAGTCTACCCTTAGTTTATTGAAACATCTTGGCTTTTCCCCTTTGCTTGCAAATGCAATAATTTGGTATTGCTTAGAAAATCTAAACCTACTGGGAATAGCAGACGTTTTCTTTTTCCATATGATTAGATTTTGATAGTTCCACCCTGCCTCTCGCAGAATTCTAAGTATATGTTCCACGTTTTTCTCTCTTTGCATAAAGTAAACAACGCCACCTTTAACTGTAATCTTGTAGACTCTTGACAGAACCTCCTTTAACCAATCCCAATATTTTCCCTCAGCCTGATTGTCATCAAAGAATCTATAGTATTTTCCTTGTCTGAAAGGGGGGTCAATGAAGGTAAGATGTATGTTTTCTTCTCGTTGGTTCTCAAGCCACTTGAGACAATCTTTTCTTAATATTCTACCGTCTGTGCTCATATTTTTCGTTCCTTTTTATATACCGCCTTTTACCTAACATTTCCTTAGCATTCGCGAAGCCGACATTTTGAAGGAGCGACCTCCACTTTTTAGAGAACCCCGCTTAAATGATTTCTATTCCGCTGTTTCAGTGGAGGTCTTTAGTTCTATTCACCTTATGGCAATATTCTATATCTTTAGATACGGGAAGGCAAGCGAAAAATTACTTTTTCCCCGAGAAAACTCAAAAATCTTATCTCTACTCAGTTTGAGATTCAGAAATTCGCAAATTATAAACATATTATTAAATAAAGGTTCAAAATATTTCTATTTGTTTATCTAATTCTTATCCCATTTTCTTCTGCAAAAGCAATTATATCCATAGAGGGAACCCAAAGCGATATTGCCAATCGAGTTCCTCTTTGTCTTTGGATATTAGAAGAAGCACCCGAATTCTCCCTTCGAGGTTCTACAATAGACCTAGTATGCATACCAAAAACTTCAGAGTTCCTCAAAAAACCTGGGCAACCACTCGACCCTCGATACATTAACGAATCTGTTTCGTAAAAAGAATGATGCCTCCCAGACTCGTTAGATGTGGTAACAAACGCAGAAATATTTGCGCCTTGAAATCTTTCTACAAAAGTAAAATTTCTATGCCCTTCAGAAAATCTCACACTTCCAAGTGGGAAACCTAAAGACCCGCAATTCGTTCCAATACGCACTATTTTGGACTCCATCTTTACACAATTATCTGAGCGAGGATTTTCAAGTCGAAGAAATGCAATATCTCTAAACACGTCTTCTGCAATAAAAGTCACCGTTTCCATCGGTTGACCTATATCAGGAGCACGAATTCCTTCAAATAATTGATGCCTATTTAGGCTGAGATTATTTTCAAGATGAATTAAATGAGCTGCTGTTACTATAACACCCGGCGCTATCATGAAAGCTGTTCCTATACTGCAATTGATTTGATTTGAGGACAATTGTGTTCTTCCAGAAAATCCATATACTGCTTCTCGTATCCTATAGCATGTTTTTCGAAACATTTATTCCTCCTTAATTTTTCACCGCTGGAAAATCCAAAATATGATGACCCCGGTTATCACAATAATTAAACCTATGACTAAAAGATTGGTATAGAATTGTTGGAGATTTTCATTGAAACCTTCTTCTCAATAAGTTTTGTATCTGAACTAAGCGATGCCACCAAATGTTCATTACTTATTTAATAAATCTGCTTTTGCATACTCTCTGATTTTTATAATACACTCTTTTATTAAACCATACGCCTTATCAATGTCACTAATCCAATCTTGATATGAGACACTTTTCTCCAATTCACTTAATAGCTTTGCCAATGCAGTAGCCGTTTCATCCGAGACTATATATGTACCAATAGCAGCAGCTTTTGTTATAGCTTCCCTTGCCTGGTCATAACCTTCTGAAAGTTTTTCTCTCTCTTTATCCCTCAACTCTTTCATGCCCACACCTTCATCAAACCACTCTCCAAAACAATATTGTAAGTAAGATAAACGCTCTATAATGTGTGAGTATGCCTCCGCCTTTTTCTCCCACCATCTTTGTGAATAAAACTGCCTCATCGAGAATTTGACCGTTATATAAGCTGTGATAAAAGAAACGATAAGAGCGGGAATCAGAGCTGTCAATATACCTTGAGTGAATTCACTCATGTGTTTATTTTCTCCTTTCCTTTAACTTAAAAATCGTAAAAAAGCCTCCAATTGTAGACCTTAATTGGCGGTGGACTTGGGCTGCTTTTTCGACCACGGTTTCAAGAAAATCTAAATATCCTGGGATAATTGGCTTAAACATTTTGCATTACTAAACAAAAAGCGGAGCGACCTCCACTTATTAGAGAACCCCGCTAAAATAATTTCTGTTCGGTTGTTTCAGTGGAGGCCTTCAGTTCTATTCACCTTCTGGCAATCCTCTATATCTTTCCTAAAAAAGTAAGAATTGCAAGAGCGAAAAATATAATAAGCACAATGGTATAGATTGAACGCAACCAACATCTATGCCTTGTTAATTTTTCTATGCATGTCTTCTTTGTAGGACGCCAATCTTCGGTGATACAAAAGAGCCACCTAATAAAAGGACCCAAGGATTCCTTAAGACATTCTCGCTCTTTATCATTGTTCCTAATTTGCATATCTATTTGACCTTCCAACTTATCAAGACTATGCCGCCCGCAGTTTACGAGTTCTTCATTCCTTATTTCCAGAAAGAAGAATCCCAGGGAGATGAATGCACCAAACACACAAATATATCCAGCGAATATAGGACTTTTGCTTGTTAGAAGTCTTAAATAGCCCACGAACACTCCCCCGATTATAATCAAAAAGAAGCGAAAGCCCATCAACCTCTGAGCAGCATGGTAGCTGAACCAATCCCATGCATATCGATATTGAATTTCCACTTTTGTATGTTGCCAATTCTCCTTTTCTGTCTCCATACTTCCTCCTTTGGTTAATGATTAAGAATAAGGTTATGTTACGATTGCAACAGAACCCGAACAGCCTAAACGAGATGCCCCAGCTTCAATCATTTCCCGAGCTGTCTCAAAATTCCTAATTTTACCAGCAGCTTTCACACCGAGGCGGTCTCCCACAATTTCTCGCATCAAATTCACGTCTTCTACCTTCGCACCCTCAGGTGCAAACCCGGTAGAAGTTTTGACAAATGCAGCTCCCGCTCGCATGGCTATTAAACACGCAGCGACCTTTTCGGTTTCATTAAGAAAATAATTCTCCAAGATTACCTTCACTGGAACCGACCTGGCTACTACAACAACATCATGAATATCTTTGTATACTTCTTTGTAATTTCCATCTTTCAAGGCACCAAGAGCAATAACCATGTCCACCTCATTTGCACCAAGTTTTATAACACGTTGGGTTTCTTCGACTTTGGTGACCGTTAAATTCGCTCCCAAAGGGAAACCTACTGTTACAATTACCAAGCAATCTGTCCCGATTAACTGTTTCCGCGCCTCCTCCGCAAAAATAGGGTTCACGCAAACTCCCCGGAATCGAAATCGTCTTGCTTCGTTACAAAGTTTGACTATGTCCTCTCGTCTTGCCTCAGGCCTAAGTAAAGTATGCTCAATCAAAGGAGCAAGGTCCGGTCCCCGCCTAATAGTTTCGGGTTTCTCGATTTGCACACGTGCAGTCCTCTCTATGGCTTTCAGCCCCAGGTCATCGAGTTGTTCGTTAATCTTTTGAATTAAGTGCCGGCGGTCTCCAACCAATTCCATATCATTCCTCCTTGAATCGGGTTCTTGCGTCACTATTTTTATCCGTGCCGCAAAGTTATATCTTCCTTCCGATTTACCACCCTAAATTAAAAAGCGGGGCGACTTCGCTTAAGAGACCCCGCTTAAATAGTCCCTATTCAGTTGTCTGCGAAGTCGTTACCCTCGTATTAGGCATACGAGCCAGAAGTGTCCATGAAAGTGTCCGTTGATATGCCCATTAACCTTGTTAAATGCCATTTCTGTTAATGAATTTTATCTGTCCTTTTCTCGTTTTTGTCGTCGATGTCGTCGGTTTCAGACGAGAAATCGCCAAAAACCTTAATCGTCTTCGAAGTCCGACGCTCTATCCAGCTGAGCTACGGGCGCATTAGGCTATTTGTTTCATTAGATTATTAAAGTTCTCTAATATGTCTTTATGCTCAAAAAGTTTACTAAATTCTGAAAGCCATTTTTTTATATATATAACATTAATCCTATTTTTATTCTTTATCAATATGTTTTTCACATCTTCATAATCTATAGCTCTACCCGCGAGCATCTTATGAATAACAACATCTTCTGGTGATGCAAAGTTTACTGAATAACCACTCATCCGGACTTTTTTTCCCCTCTCAATAGCTTGTCTTTCATAAGGAGTAAAGGAAAAAATAAAATCTACCCTTATTTTTAATTTTGTATCTTCTGTAGGAAGTACTTTAGTCTTTTTGGCGAAATCTTCTGGGTTTTTTCCTAGAATCTTCAACTTCGCCCTTTCACATATTTCCTTAATAGAGGAAAATTTATCTGTATCAATTCCTAAAGTTATATCAATATCCCGAGTCAAACGTGGCGTTCCATACAGTAGGACAGCTTGACCGCCAATTATCATATAGGAGATTTTACTTCTGTCTAAATGAAGAGCAATCTTCTTTATTAGTTTTTCTATCATTTGGCTAATCTATTTATAGCGTTAGCTATTCTGATATCAATCTCTAAACCATCCAAAATATTTTTGGAATTGATAACACCCAAGGAGACTGCCTCTTTATGTAGCTCTTCATAAATAAGCAAGGCTTTTTTATAGGGGATCTTCTCTTTTTCAATTAATTTATGATAAAACTTATTCAATATATCTCTATTTCTTATCATTATTATAACCCTGACATTTTTACCTTTTGCTATACTGACCTTAGCTCGGGATTGGTACGCCTGGCGTGATTCGAACACGCAACCCACTGTTTAGAAGGCAGTTGCTCCCTGCCTGCGGGCAGGTTCCAGCTAAGCCCTCCTTTAGTCCCGATTTATCGGGACAGCTACAATTCCCCTCACCCCATCCCTCTCCCCTCTGGGGAGAGGATAATGGTGAGGGGTTCCTCTACCTTAACCCTCCCCAAATTTTTATGATGAATCATCCCCGATTAAAAATCAGCATTATTAATAATTGTCGTCTTATTTATACCACATTTGCATACCTTTGTCAACTCAAATAAAAAACCGCCACATTTATTAGATGGGCGGAAAATTAGTAACTTCTGGGAATGTTTTTTGGAATCTACTTCTTTTTCAAAATATGATATAAACAGAAAACCATAAGAAGAAATATGACCGACCAAGAAAAAATCAAAAAAAACCAACCTGAGCCTGCCATTTTTTGTCCCTAATTATATTTTAGCTTTTTCTTCCAGGCATGTCTTACAAAAATTGCTAAGACTATAAATATAAGTATTATTAAGCCTCTTATGAATAGGATGTATGGATATTGCTCTGGACTAACATTCTTCATGGTTATTGTGGCCAATCCTTCCTTAAACAGCCAGAATCCGAGAATAAACAGCAAGAATATTGGAGTGACATATTTAATGATAAACTTATAGAATTTAGGAATAATAATGTCTGCACCGTGATGAATCTCTTCCCAGGCGCGGTCAATGCCAAAAATCCAGGCAAACATTATCGTCTCAATGGTAGCAAAAAGCACCAGACAAAATGTCCCTCCCCAGAAATCAAGTTCGTTCAACACGCCCTTTCCTAATAAGAATATTGAAGGCTGGCAAAGAAGAAATGTAATTACTCCAAATGTAGCTGCTGATTTTTTCTTGCTTATATCAAACTCATCCTCCATAAAGCTTATTACCGGCTGGGCCAAAGAGACGCTGGAAGTCAGACCAGCCAAAAAAAGAAGGATAAACCACAAAAGGGCAAAGATTGCACCCAGTGGAATCTTTTGAAAAATGAGGGGCATAGTAACGAAACCTAAGTTGAATGCCCCACCCTGGGCGATATTCACAATCTCCTGAGGGCCAAAAAATACGAATGCTGCGGGAATAACAATGCTCGCACCCAGAATGACTTCAGCGAATTCATTTGTTGCCGCCGCCGTTAAGCCGGAGAGAGCCACATCGTCCCGTTTAGTCAAATAGCTCGCATAAGTAAGAATTACTCCAATCCCCACGCTAAGGGTGAAGAATATCTGACCAGCAGCAGCAAGCCAAACCTTGGCACTTTTCAAAGCAGCAAAATCTGGATTCCACAGAAATCCTAATCCATTAAGTAAGTTCCAGTCTGGTTTGGATAAGTCGGGCGTTCCCAGACTTAGCACCCGGACAGTGAGGATAATTCCACAGATTAATAGTACCGGCATCGCCCAGTTACATAGTTTTTCTATTCCTTTACGGATCCCGTAGTAGACTACCAGCACGTTTATGAAAAATGTGATTATGAAGAATAAGTATGCCCAGCCAATACTCTGGAAATACTCATTTGACTGTAACCCCTGGTAACCCTGCAGGAAGGATTGCATTGCCTCCTGCGTGGTTGCTGAAGCGTATCGCCCAATTATAGAAAAAAACGCATATCCCATTAACCACGACTCAACATAAGTATAATATATAAAGATGAGAATGGGGCCAAAAATGCCAATTACGCCAAAATACTTAATGAAGCGGTTCTTCTCCCACATAGAATGGAAAATCCCCGGCGCGGTTCCATGACCGAATCCTCCACCGAACCTGCCAGCAGTCCATTCAATCCACATCAAGGGAATGCCCAGAAGGAAGAGAGAAATAAAATACGGTATCATAAACGCTCCGCCCCCATTCTGCGCTGCCTGCACCGGAAATCGTAAGAAATTTCCCAGCCCAACTGCCGAGCCAGCAACGGCAAGGATAATTCCCATCTTAGTTTTCCATGTCTCGCGTACCTTATTAACCTTTGCCATATTCTACCTCGTCCTTATTTGGGCTCCACATGGATTAGCACCCTAAAATTAGGTAACTCTCTCCTTATATCTGTCTCTAAATGGTCGCATAGCCGGTGAGCCTGTTCGACGCTAACTTTCTTCGCCAGGACAAGATGGAGATGAGCCTGTTCCTCGTTTCCTTTTCTCACTATTGCTAAATCATGAAAATTCATAAATCTGCGGTAATGGGTCTGCAAGATCCTGCTGATAACTCCCAGCTTTCTATCTGTTTCTTCCTTATCTTCGCCTCCTGGATTTATGTGAACCATTATGTTAGCAATATTTTTTAACCTCTGGTGAAGTAATTCTTCAATCCGACTGGAAATGCGATGTCCCTCCTCTATAGATAGATTAGCGTCGATTTCAACGCTCAAGTCAATTGAATTTCTCCAGCCCAAGCGACGTGTCTTAATTTCGTCAATTTTTCTTACTCCTTCTGTGCCCAGTGCAATCCTCTCGATTCCTTCAATAAAATCCTCCGGAAGGGAAGTGTCCATCAGTTCTGCTAAAGCGGCAAGAAGAACCTTCACTCCCATCCTAAAAATAAAAATAGTAACAACGAACCCAGCTATAGGGTCGAATAGCGGGTACCCGAGTCTGGCGCCGGCTATCCCGATTAAGGCTGGTATAGAAGAAAGTGCGTCAGCACGCTGGTCATAAGAGCTAGCCAGAACGGCTAAATTATCAAATTTCTTACCTATATAGTAAGTGTATCTGGAGATAGCCCCATTCACTGAAATTGAAACCATAGCAGCCCATAAGGGCAAAAGTCCCGGCACGGTCTCAATCTTGGAAAAAATGGCATGTAGCGCACGATAAGCAAGTACGATAGAAATTCCGAATAATAGAAAGCTTATGAAAAGTGCTGCTATGGATTCCGCTTTTCCGTGTCCATAAGGGTGCTCTTTATCACCGGGCTTTTCAGAAATTTTCACACTGGTTAAAGCGAGAAAGCTAGCAAAAATATCGGAAAGGGAATGGAAGCCATCAGAAAGCATCGCCTGGCTCCGGCCGGAAATTCCAGCAAATATCTTAAATACGGTCAAAAAGATACCGACCAATATTCCAACAGTGCTTGCTATTTTACTTTTACTGAATCTTTCTTCCGATGAATACATACTACTACTCTCCTTATTGCCAGATTTATTTATAACACAATTATTCTCTTTTGTCAACAACTTGTAGGAAATCACAGGTAGGGAAGGGGATTAGCCTTACATTATCGCTTTTCCGACAGAGAGTAAAGGGCAGGAATAACTATCAAAGTGAGCAGAGTTCCCACCAATAATCCACCAATTATGGCAACAGCTACTGTCGAGCGCGCTTCCGAACCCTCAGCATGACTCAGGGCCATGGGAATCATCCCCAGAATAGTGGTAGAGGATGTCATTAGAATTGGACGGAGCCTGGTCGCTGCTCCCTCGACGATTGCCTCGATTTTTTCGATTCCTTTCCTGCGTAATTGATTGATGTAATCAATCATAACTATGCCATTATTTACTATAATACCAACGAGGATAATCACTCCCATACCTGAGGGAAGAGAGACGGTCTTTCCACTGATGACAACGCCCAGAATAACTCCAATTAAGGCGAGCGGAACAGTAAACATAATAACCAATGGCTGGATGAAGGACTCAAATTCGGCTGCCATAACCATAAAGACTAAAAGCACGGCCAAAATAAGTATCTGGCTTAAACTTATGAAAGTCTGTCTCATTTTCTCCGCTTGTCCCCCATAATCGACAAAGTACCCTTCAGGAAAACCAATTCTCCTTACCCTATTTCTTATATCGCTCATGACGCTCGACAAGTCTCTACTGCCGAGACTGCCAGTTATGGAGACCGTTCTCTTCTGGTTCTCCCGATTCAACCTTATCGGTCCTTGACCCAGTCTAATATCTGTGATATCCTTTAGACGTACTTGTGCCCCAATCACAGAAGGGAGAACTATATTTTCAATTTCCTTGAGACTCCCTCTACCCTTTTCGTCAAGAGAGACACGAATATTGACTTCTTCTCCACCTTGACGGAGCACCGTGGCAACTTTTCCTTGAACTGCCATCTGGGCTGTAGAGCCAATTTGACTCACAGTCAATCCCAGTTGGGCGGCGCGTTGCCGGTCAATGGCAAGTCGTAGCTCTGGCCTTCCCCTTTCCAATGAACTCGTCAAATCATAGACTCCCTCTACCTTTTCCACTGCTCCCACAACCGACTCGGAAATTCCTTCAAGAATTCCCAAATCTTTGCCAAAAAGTTTGAGCTCAATAGATGCCTCACGGGTTCCGCCACCGGTCATTATCGATTGTGCCATATCCATAAATTCATATTTTGCTCCTTCTAAGCGGGGCAGTTTAGACCGGATATCATTAACAATCTCTTGAGAAAGCCGTTTCCTCTTCAATTTATCTTCTAACCTGATGAAGATTTGGGCCTCATTCACGCCCGTCGAGCCCGTGCCAAAAGCTGCATCTTGTTTTGATCCTTCAGAGAATCCAACAAAAGCCCCCACTGTCTGTACGCCATCCTCTGCCAATATAATATCCTCAATCTTTCTGACCACCTTGTCCGTCTCATCTAAATTCGTTCCCACAGGCAACTTAACCATAAGAGAAGCCATATTATTGTCTATACTGGGGAAGAACTCTTTTCCCATAAAGGGAATTAAACCCAGGCTCAATAGAAAGATAACAGCCGTCCAGAGCACTACTCTCTTCCTCCGCGCCAGTACCTTATATAAAAGTGCTTTGTATCTGTCTCGGAAATAGCCGAAAGTCCTCTTCCCAAAACTGACCTCATAACCTCTAACCGAACCTGCTCTAAAAACCTTTGAAGCTATCATTGGCACCAAAGTAAGAGCTACAAATAGAGAAGCTAAAAGAGCAAAAGATATGGTCAAACCCATCTGCGTGAACAACTTGCCCGCAATTCCTTTTATAAACAGAAGCGGAATAAATACTGCCACAGTGGTAAGGGTAGAGGCGGTAATAGCCATACCAACCTCAGACGCTCCCAATTTGGCCGAAGTCTTGGGGTCATCGCCAAGGCTTAAATGCCGGAAAGTGTTCTCAATAACTACAATCGCATTATCTACAATCATACCCACTCCCAGAGCAATCCCAATCATAGTAATAAAGTTGAGAGTGTAACCGAGAAAATATAAGGCAATGAAAGTGGCTACCAGAGATAGAGGAATAGTCAACGATATGGCAACTATGGGACTCAGATTGCGCAAGAAAAGAAAGAGAATGCCAATTGCCAGAATGCCCCCTAAAAGCGCATTGGAACTGGTCACATTGATGATTCTCCTTATCAGTCGCGACTGGTCGAAAACAGTGTAGACCTTTACATCCTGAGGAAGCCTCCCTCTTAGTTCCTTAATTGCTTTATATATCTCGTTAGAGATTGTCACAGTGTTGGCCCCTGATTCCTTATTCACTATGACGATAACACAATCACCCTTATTCGTCCGACCGTAACTCCGAATGTCACGATAGCTATCAGAAACCGTGGCAATGTCCTTAAGATATATTGGAACATTTCCTCTGAGCGTAATCACAATATCTCCGATCTCCTCCACAGACTTAAACTCACCCATAGTGCGAAGAAGATACTCCTCATAGCCAGATTTAAGGTGACCTGCGGGAAGGTTGAGATTCTCCAGAGCCAGCTTCTGACTGACTTCTTCCAACGATAGACGAAGGGATTCGAGCTTCTTCCGGTCAATCTCTACCCTTATCTCTCTTTCCCTTCCTCCCCAGACCATAGCCGAGGCCACCCCATCTACCTGTTCCAGACGTTCCTTGAAAGTATCTTTAGCCAGCTGGCGGAGGTTCCTCGGGTCTCTCTCTCCTACCACTCCATATACAAATATAGGAATCATAGATAGGTCAAACTTTACCACGATTGGCTTATCCATATCTTCGGGAAGAAAGTCGCTAATCATGTCCAACCTATCCCTTATATCCTGAGCCAGTAGGTCCAGATTTGCTCCCCACTCAAACTCCGCCATTACCACTGATAAGCCTTCCTGAGAAAAAGATTTAATCTTCTTAACATTCTTCACCGTGGCGACTGTTTCTTCGATAGGCTTGGTTACCAGATTTTCCATTTCTTCAGAAGCTACGCCTTCGTAGGTAGTAACTACTGACATTACCGGATAGGTTATATCGGGCATCAAGTCTAACCCCAAGTTGCTAAAAGATATACCGCCAATCACCACAATTATCAAAATGAGCATCGTTATGGTTACTGGACGCTCGACAGAAAATTCAGGTAGTCGCATCAGGTACCTCCTAACTCCACTATTGCTCCGTCAGGCAATCCATAATTGCCCTCAACTATCACACTCTCACCCACTTCTAATCCCTCAACAATTTCTATTCTTTTCTCATCGCTTGCACCAGTCTTAACCTCTCTTAATCTGGCACGACCATCCTCTACTGTAAACAGAACATCTCTGCCTTCCTTTTCCAGGATGGCAATTCTGGGCACAACCAGGACATTTTTATGCTCTTTATATATAATCTCTACATCAGCGTACATGCCGGGTTTTAACCTGCGGTCCTTATTATCAACTTCGACCTCGACGTTCAGTTTTCTGCTTCTCGGGTCTACTGCTGGAGCGACCCTAACCACTTTGCCCAAGAAACTTTCTCCCGGGTAAGCTTCTACATATATATGCACCTTCTCCCCTTTTCTCACCTTAGGGATATCCTTCTCTCCCACATTAACCACAATCTTAACTTTATCCATATAGGCAATATTCAGAACAGGCTCCTGGGGCATCGGTTCCTGGGGAATGACCGCATCCCCAATATCAACATAATATCTAATAACTGTCCCATTGATAGGTGCTCGCACTTCTGCTTTCGTGAACCCCAGGGCTGGCTCGTCCCGGTCAACTAGAGCGACAATTTCTCCCTTAGCAACCTCCTCACCTACATCTTTAATTTTCTTAAGTAACTTTCCGGAAACCCGGGTATAGACATCTACCTCTCTCAATCCCAGAACGTCACCATTAAGTGATATTATCTCTTCAATATTTCCTTTTGCCGCCGGAACTGTCTTAACTGGAATGATTTTTTCCTCTACAGATTCCTTTACATTTGTCTTTCTCAAACTATATTCTATTATCCTGTAGGAAACTAAACCAATAACCACTAATACCAAGATAAGTACCACATTTTTCCCTTTCAATTTTTTTCTCCTTTTTGCCTCCTCTCACGTTTATTACTCCCTCTACCCTTTGGGGAGAGGGTCGGGTGTGCCCGTGCCGTGGCACGGCCCACGGCCAGGGGTGAGGGGATATCATTCCTGATATTTGCCAAGAGCTCTATCCAGAGAAGCACTGGCGACGTCATAGTCATAGAGCGATTGAAAATAGTCTGTCTCCGCCTGCGTCAGAGAAAGTTGTGCATCGCGGAGCTCAATCTGAGACATTAACCCCTGTCTATGCCGTTCCTCGGCAATTCTCAGATTTTCCCGGGCAAGCTTCACATTCTCGCTCTGTGCTTCAATACGCTCCTTTGCCTCTTCCATATCAAAAATAGCCTTTCTCACCTCAAGCTTTATCCTCTCTTTAACCTGACTATTCAAAATTTTTACTTGTTCTAAGCCGGCTTTAGCCTGTTTAATCCTCCCCCAATCGGAAAATCCGCTAAACAGCGGGAAATTTAAAGAAACAATTGCATTCCAGATACCACCCCATTCCTCTCGGTTATAGAAGGGATTAGTATACTGATAATTAACCAGAAGGTCTAAACTCGGCCGATTCTCCGCCCTGGCTAACTTAATCGAAATCTCGACGATATCCTCCCGAATCATTAACTGCTTTATTTCGGATCTCTCTGCCAGTGCTTTATTGACAGCATCTTGCAGGTCGAGATCCCTTTTCTCAAAAAAGAGCTCCCCTTCCACATCCCACGGCTCTTCTAATTCCGTGTTCAGCAACAGGGAAAGTTCCTCTCTTGCCAGCTTCAGACTATTTTTGGCCTTAATCAATTTTGTCTCATTATTGACTAACTGTACCTTTGCCCGGGAAACGTCGTAATCGGAAACTCTTCCCTCCTTATAAAGAGCCCGGGTAGTTTCATAATGAGTCTTGGCTACGTCTACTGCTTCCTTAGCAATTGTTACAAACTGTTTTGCAAGCAGGGTGTTGTAAAAGGCTCTCCTAACATCAAAGATTAGCCTGTTCTTTACTTGTCTATATTCCTCATTAACCAATCTGTAATTGAGCCCTGCCTGCCTATCCCAATGGTATATCCTTCCCCAGGCAAAGAGAGGTTGCCTCAAAGTCAGCTGGGTGGCATACAAATTCTCAGGGCCCAGCACCAAAGTCTGCTCCAAGCCACCAAACAGTACTGTCATTCTGGGCGATTCCTCCAGTCTCGTATAACTGCCCGAAGCACTTAAATGCGGTAGGAAATTGCCAAATGCTTCTTTCTTCCTTCCTTGCGATTCGACGATCTTCTCCTGTACAATTTTCAAATCCTGGTTGTTAGCCAAAGCCAGATTTATACATTTCTCCAGGCGCAAAATCTCACCGCCAAAAGCAACTCCGATTACAAACTGGAGGAGAAGACCGGTCAATACCAGCTTCGCCCAAAACCTCATAGCAACCATCCTCAATCTATCCACGGCTACTTACTCCCCCACATTCTCTTATGAGATTTTCAACCTCGTCTTCTTGAGATTCCATTGAAAAAAATCTTCAGCAATGTATCAATTTTTTTCTCTGTTTCTAAAGGGTCTGTTTCCATTGCCCAGTAATACTCTAATCCTTTCATAGCAATTACCACGGCAAGTGCTGTTAAATCCAGATTCTGTATAGCAAATACTCTCTTATTAATTCCTTCCTTAAGAATTTGCTTTATGGTAAGGATTTCATAGTCTGTATATTTATTTCTGATTCTTTCTATAAATCCATAGTAATCGAGATACTCGTCTTTAAAAGTGCTGTAGAAATTTGCCAGTTGATTAATGAGTTGCATCCTCCATACAACATAAGCGCGGAGCTTCTTTTCCGGGGTATCCTGAGAGTTAACTGCTTTCTTTATCTCCTTCTTAAATATTTGCGCCTCTTGTTCTACGACAGCCTGAAAAATTTCTTCTTTACTTTTGTAATAGTTGTATATAGTCCCTTTACCCACACCAGCCTCTCTGGCAATTTCATCAACCGTTGTTTTGCGTAACCCGTACCTGCCAAACAATCTACGAGCAGCGGTCAGGATTAAGCTGTCCCTCGTGTCTTCAGCCATAGATTTCCTCCCGGCGCCGCTTGCCGACTATGTGACTATTTTAGTCATTTCGTTCACCAATGTCAAGTACAAAAGGGGTCAGAGTCATTTTTTCACTTCCAGGCATCTGAGGTCGTAAGACGCTGAGACCCTTTGTAAAAAAGGCCGGAGCCGAAAAAATCTCTCTGACCCCTTTTTTGCGGCTAGCCTGAAAAAAATGACTCTGACCCCTTTTTACAGATATTCCTCGGGTAGAATCCCAAATTGTTCCGGGTCTACTGACTCCTTAACCGAACGCCTGAAACTGCCGGTCTCAGGAATCTTCTCTTCCAGGTCCACCTCCGGCGGGGTCTCGATTCTTGAACCATCACTATTAACGATTATCTTTACCCGTGGCCGGTAGGCGTCGTATGGATTTGTCTGTATGACAAAGCCGAGCTCATTTGTGTCCAGTCTCACAAAAGTGCCGGGAGGATAGACGCCGATTAGTCGAATAAACTTCCTCAGAAGAACAGGGTCGAATTCTTTCCCGGAAGCCTCTTCCATCTCTTTTATAGTCTTCTCTGGTGGAGTCTCCTTGGCATAGTAACGATTGCTTCTCATAGCATCGTATGTATCGGCAATCCGCACCAGCATACTACCCAAATTCAACTTTCTTCCCGGAGACACAGGAGGATATCCGCTAAGATCGTATTTTATGTGATGCTCGAAGGTCACCACATACGCCAGTTTACTTATCCCCGGACTGCTCAGCAAAATTTTTGCCCCATTAGCAGGATGTAACTTTATTACCTCAAACTCCTCAGCAGTCAACTTGCCAGGTTTCTTAAGAATTTCTTCAGGAACCTTGAGTTTCCCCACATCGTGTAATAAGGCAGCTATTCCCAGGTCGTTCAATGTCTGCCTGTCCAGGCCCAAGGCCTCCGCCTGCACCAAGGTTAACACAGCGACATTCACTGCATGGCTAAATGTATATTCATCGTGGGCCTTAAGAGAAGCCAGGGTAATCAGTGGCGTTCTATTTCTCTGAATGCTGGCTACCACGCAATTTATCGCATACCTGGCTCTCTCTAAGTTAATTCTCCTTTTGAATTCAATATCTTCGACAACCCTTTTTATTGCATCAATGGCCTCACGATAATATTCCTTGGCTTTGACTTTAGACTCTTCTTCCCCATAAACAAGCTCCGCCTGAACTTCTTGGGAAACCCCGATCTTCCCCAGGACTATGTTCTTTATCCCTTTAGATGCCAGCGCTTCAACTGGGCCACCCATATTTTTGAGCTGTTCCGGTCTCATAGCAAGAAGGTCAATAAGCCCCAGAAAATCTTCATTTTTCAATCCTTTGAGAAAAGTAACCTTCTCTATTTCTCTTTGCCGCAGTTCCCTGGTAAATCCATAGCGAGCTACGCTGGCTTCGTGCAGAGTTATCCCCTCAAAAATCAATTCATCTCCCATAACTGCCAGGCTCACCCTCTCCCTCTCTTCCAGCAGATTCTCCAAAATCTCGAAAGTCCTCATTAAAGAACGCGCTATTATCGGATGCCCTTGAGGGTAAATGACCTTATTCCTGGTGGCGTTAGAAAGATAAGTTATGAAATCTTCTATCAATCGCTCTTGCATGCTCTTAACCTTTAGACTTTCTTCTTGCTTTCTTCATGTCTTCGAATCAATCTCTCACAAGCCTGTCTGACAATTTTTCTCTTATATCTGGCGCCCCTAACCAGACCCTCCATTGCCTCTTTGCTCCCTATCTTTTCCAACGCAGTAGCCGCTGCTATTCTCAGCTCATCATTTCTGCTTCTGGCAAAGATGGTAGATTTCCTCAGGAGTCCAATCAGCGCTGGGACCGCCTCCTCAGCCCCTATTTCTCCTAACGCCTCAATTCCGGAAATGATAAGTGAATTGTTACGTCCAAAGGGATTTCTCTTACGAACCAACTTCAATAGAAGCGGAACAGTTCCCCTATTTCTCGTGCTACCCAGGTACTTAATGGCATTTTGCCTGACCTCTGTGTCTGGGTCGCCGGTCATAAGAGAAATTAGTCTGATTGCTTCTTTCCCTCCTGTGCTACTTAGAGCATAGAGAACCTCCTTCCTTACGCGGGGGTCCTCGTGCTTAAGAAGCACGTCCAAATAGCGCATTGCCTTTTCCGTCCCTATCTCTCTGAGAATCCTTACCATATTTCTCGCTACATACCAGTTCTCATCCGAAAGCCTTGCAACAATTTCGGGAATTGCCTGTTCCCCTAAGCCCACCACGATAGAGATAATCTTCTTCCTGAGCGACCTATCAGTTTCTCTCGCAAGTGCATCCAGTAAAGGTGCCGCAGCAATTTCTCCCATTTGAAGGAGAATGAACTGGATTGTTTCGTACTTTTCTCTACCCCAATCTCGCAGCGCGGCCACCAGTTCGCGCACAATTCCAATATCTCGTAGTCTTTCCATCGCCTCGTTACAAATCTTACGTTGTTCGTTAGCCCTTCCTCTTTGGGGACTACTCTCCTCAACTAAGGCTTCAATAATTTTCTTTGCTTCCTCATATCTACCGGTAAGCAAGAAATCCATAGCTGTCTTAGCCAGATATTTAACAATCTCGCCATAGTCACCCGGCTCTGTCTCCAACCTCATTAAGTTCACAACGACGTCCGCCGCCTGTTCCTCTATTCTCTTCTCGGTAAAGGAATCTACATATTCCTTTATTTCACTGATGGAAGAAATCTGCTCATTTAATTCTTTAAGGGTCTTTCTATATGTCTCCGAGATGAACTCCTCAGTAGGTGTGGGAAGAAAAAGATTCTCGATCAGCCGGCGCATAAATAAAGAGTCTCCCTTCCCAGAAATATCGGCCAAGTTCTCCGCAAATAGTGGAATTACCTCAACTTTTCTTTCCTCCTCAGGCACAATCTTATGGAATAGCTTCATTAGACGTTCCGTCACCTTGCCCTCACTACTCACCGCCAGGGTCATCATCTCCACGATCATAGAATTTGGCAGACAGGGTACTATTTCTTTCATAACATCTATCTCGCCAGGCTCCATATCAATTTCTGCATCAATTAGCTGAAGTCTCAATTTCGGATCAAGATGGGATACCACTTCGGCCAGCTTCTTCCTATGAGCCTCCTTTTCTTCAGGGAAATTCCTGAAAATATAGTTTCCGATGTTATTAAGGGTTCTTCTGACCAGAACTCCTCCCACGCCTCGGGTACTGGCAAGACTCCTCGAAGCAGCGCCTTCCAGATAGTTAGCCATCTTGCCCGGGTCCGCTTCCAGATGCAATAGAAAGTTCTGTTCCACTTCGCTCAATTTTAACCCACTATACATTTCCAGGGTCCTTATCAGGTCAACCCATATTTCTTCATCCTTTCTAACCTTCCCTACCTCCACCTCTTTCCCTACCTCTTCCGCAATGCCGAAAAACTTCTGATAATCAATTTCTAACACGTCAATATGAGAAATTTCCTTCTGCTGACAAATCTTCGAGAACTCTCCACTTTTCTGCAAACTCTTCGGTTCCAGAGAAGCAACCTGCAAAAGCGACTCAAGTTCCTGCACGCTCAAACCTCTTTTGAAGGTAACAGAGATAACTCCGCGCCTATGAAATTGGAACGCAAAATCTCTAAATATTTCGTTAGCCTTGTCCAGAACCCGACCATCCACCATAAGATTTTTGGGGCCTATCTCTAAACGAACTTCAGGAGATGTTTCCAGAAGACCCACCATACTGGCATAAGCACGCTCCACAGAACCTTTAATAGCAGGATGGTCGGCAGGATAGATACCTATCGTCTTGAGCGCAAGACTCAACTCCTTAATAGCTTTTTCCCATCCAGCTACTTTCCCGAATTCCTTCTCTTCATCCATGTACAAACACCTTCCAAATCCCGTCCCAAATAGTTTAAGCCTTTCTTTCCCACTTTCATTTCAGGGGCGGATATGGCCCAATGAGGTCGGCGCTCCAGCGATACTCTTTTGAGTTGGCTGCCTATACCAACAGTAGGCTGGGTCGGGAGGGCCAAAAGCCCTTTGTTCTGACACCCTGGACTTTTTCAACCTCATATCCAGTACTTGAACCCGGGCTCCACCGCCCCACATCATTCTACCCACTCTTCTCTCTCATAATCTTCAAGCAAACTCTCCATCTTATCGCATAACTCGTCTAACTTATCTTTTCTTGGTTCTGACTTCGCATGATTTGCCTCAGCAGCCACGTATCCGGTTAATTCATCCAGCTTATCATAAGAGAATTTTATCACGTATTTATCCACCTCCAAAATAGCTCCATCTATCTTATCGATCAAATCTTGCTCAAGAATAAAAACCGTCTTAAGCAACTTCAGCTCGTTCTTGGTTAAATATAGATCAATCATATCTTTTCTAGGCGGGATTATCCGAAGGTTTTGTAAAATTTGGGGTGGATGACGGGATTCGAACCCGCAACCACATGGGCCACAGCCATGTGCTCTAACCATTGAGCTACACCCACCACCAGAGCACCCTCGGTCCGACTCGAACGGACAACCAACGGCTTAGAAGGCCGCTGCTCTATCCATTGAGCTACGAGGGCATCAT